>WNFC01001742.1_pt1 | contig 32587 bp, 32 predicted proteins | sample 5400541 | NCBI WGS metagenome assembly WNFC01 (sample SAMN13153342, study PRJNA577476) | soil metagenome | isolation source: 120 cm saprolite under Douglas fir tree site 2 hole 2 replicate 1 | place: USA:California | collected 2015-04-18
TACTACGTCACCTGGTCGGTCGTGCAATGGGTGACCCTCACGCCGGCCGCGCTTCGCTTCGACTTCGTCAACTATTTCGGGGGCGCGCAGGCGGCGGCGCACGGGACCGACATCTATGCCGATTTCAAGCGGTCGTGGGGGACCGAATCGTGGGTCGTCGCTTACATCTACCCGCCATTTTTCGCGCTGCTGCTGGCACCGCTGACCTCGCTCGGGCTGGTGGCGGCGGCACGCGTGTGGCTACTGGTGGTGCACGCAGCGTTCCTGGTTGCGCTCGCGCTGATCCTCCGGATCCATCCCGAGCTTTCGCGCAACGGCCGACGTTTGCTCCTGCTGGCAAGCTTCGCCTTCATGCCCGTCTACCTCAATCTCAAATTTCAACAGGTGGCGACCGTGTGGCTGCTACTGCTCACCGCCACGCTCTGGGCCGCGTTGCGACGGCGGGCCGGGCTGGCCGGGATCTTCATCGCGGCCGCCGCCTCGCTCAAGGTCTCGCCGATCTTTCTGATCCCGCTGTTCGCCAGGTTGGGCCGCTGGCCTATCGCGCTGCTAGGTGGCGTGACACTGGTTGCTGTCACCGTGGTCAGCATGCTGGCTGCGCCCGGAAGCTGGCAATTCTTCACCGTCGTGCTGCCCCGCATCGGTCTCGGGACGGCGAACTGGGACAACGGCTCGATCGATGGATTGGTGAGCCGCATCGTCGGGCTCGCCCCGGGTCTCTTTGGTGGCGCGACACAAACGGTGGCCAAGTTCGCCATTGTGGCGGCCGCCATCATCGTCATCGGCGTCACGCTGTGGTTCGCGCGCGACCTGGGCCAGCACACCTGGACGCTCCGCCTCGGCGTCGCCGCCCTGGTCACCGCGCTGCTGATGGTGAGCAGCGTGACCTGGCAGCATCACCTGGTGACCCTCCTGCTGCCCATCGCCACGGCGCTTGCGTGGATCACGGTTCGCAAGCCGGGCGCTCGCTATGGGTGGGGACTCGCCGCCGCCTACGTGATGTGCTGGGTCGACCGGCGCGCCTTCCCCTTGCCGCCCGACCTCCAGGTGCACTCGCCGGCGCAGGCGGCGCTGGTGCTCGCCGGCACGTCGGTCAAGCTGGCCGGCCTCCTGCTCTTATGGCTGCTGCTGCTGCGGATGCTTCGCCACGAACAGCGGATGGCGGTTGGGATCCCGGAACGTCCCGCGGCCGGCGCCCTGGCGCAGCCCGCCGCCTGACGGCCCGACCTCAGGCCGCGATCGCGATCGGAAGGTCTTGCGCCCGCCGGAGATAGAGGCGACCGTACCAGATAAGGCCGGCGAGGAGCACGACCGGCGCGAGGCTGACGAACGAGCCGCCCAGGTCGGCGACGACGGCGAAGGCGACCGCGAGCCAAAATGGCGCCGGGGTTGGAATCGCCTTCATCCGGTGGAGGACAAAGCTCAGCCACGCCGGCACGGCCAGCAGGACGGTGTCGTAGGGCAGCACGTGCGGCGAAAACAGGATGGCGACCGCGGTGGCCAGGGCAGCGAATGCAATTGCGTGGGCGCCCTGCCGACGCCAGGCGGCGAGCGCCAGGGCCGCCAGCGCGAGCGCCCAGAGGCTGAAGCCCAGGATGGTCGAAAGCCGGCCGGGCAGGAGGGGCGAAACCGTCCCGATCAGGCTGTCGTTGTAGCGCGCCACGCCTTGCCCTGCCTTGAGCGCACTCCCGACCATTGCCGCAAGGCCGCTCACCCCACCGGCCAGCAGTGGACTCAGTCCCACGGCCGCCGCGCCCAGTACGGCAGCCATCAGCGGGCGCCATTGCCGCTGGGCGCCGAGCAGGATCAGGTAGGCCGGCAGGTACTGCGGCTTGAGCCCGAGCAGCAGCGCGCCGGCCGCCGCCATCCACCATCGATCGCGCCGCCAGGCCCCGATGAGAAGGACGCCGCCGAGCAAGAGCAGCCCACTCGATTGCCCTTCGCTGAACAGTGCCCAGCTGGCCGGGAATGCCAGCAGCGCCGCGATGGCGAGCGGCAGCGAGCGGCGGCCGAGGGGTAGCCACCGCGCCAACAGCATCAACGCGAGCAGCAGCTGGCACAGGGTCAGGATCTGCCAGACGTGGAAGGCCAGCTCCAGGGGAAGAAACGTGAGCGGCACCCAGGGCAGCGCCAGGGCCAGCGGCGCATCGAATGGCAAGCGCGGGTCGATGGCGTTATGCGAAAGCCGCAGCATCAGCGGCCCGAGTTGGTCGGGCTTGTAGATCGCCTGCGGATGACCCTCGCGGATCAACAGCGCCGCCGAATAGTTGATGGTGAAGTCGGCACTGCGCCGCGCGAGACTCGATTGATGGCCGACCACGAGCAGCCCGGCAATCAGGAAGCCGGCGACCACGGCGACCGCCAATCGTTGCCAGGCCCTCATCAGCGCACGACCTTATAGAGCGCCGCGGACCCCTGGCTGTCGACCAGGCGCAGCGGCGCGTCCTGAGCCAACCGGTTGCGGAAACCCGCGCTCGTTGTCAGCACGTAGCCGATGTTGTTGAGGCGCAGGAATTCGGCACGCTGGTCCGCGCTCCAGCTGCTAAAGAAGGCGAGCACCTCCGAGGACTTGCGGGCGGCGTCGATTGTCATGTCCGGGTGGCCGTCGAAGGCACGCGCGTCGGTCTGCGCCGGGACGAAGATGCCGTCGAGGTAGGTCGTCAGCACGATGTCGCGCCCAGAGACGTGCGGAGCGAGCCGGCCGAGCAGGGCGGCCTCGTTGACGCTTTCATACTCGGCGTAAGGATCGAGCCGAAAGGCCGCGATCCAATACGGCTGCGCCAGGCTGAAGAGTCCAAAGAGACTCGAGGCGACCAGGGTCACCATCAGGGCGCGACGGCGCCACGCCCGCCGCCGCACCAGCCGGAGTAGTGCCAGCAGGCCCGTCATCCCAGCGATCCAGAGCGCGGGGAGCAGCAGATCGCCGCGCAGCCGGCGGCGCCAGAGGGCGACGACAATCAAGCCGCTGGCAACCAGGTGCGACAGCACAAGGAAGCCGAATGGATCGCCGACGTCGAGGGCTGGCCGGATGACACTGAGGGCGGCCGGTGACGTCCGCCAGACCCAGAGCAGGTACCCGAGGTAGGGCAGCTGCACCAGCGCCGACACGGTGGCAAACCAGAAGGCGCGACGGTGACGCCGGACAAGCGACCACGAAGCGATGGACGCAACGGTCAGCAAGGCCAGCTGCGGATAGATCAGCTGCAGCCCGGCGACCGCCAGCACGCCGCTCGCCGGCAGCCACGGTTCTCTGTGCCGGCGCAGCCGCAACGCGACCACCATCGTCCAACACATCAGGGCCAGCGCCCAGGGCAGGTGAGGCGCCATCGAGATCAAGTCGGCGACGCTGCTCCCCGGCGAACTCATTTCGGTTGCATGCGTGGTCCAGGGGCCGAGATGAACATCGCGCGGCAGCAACGCGCCGACGCCGCCACCCAGGACGCAGAGCACGAAGGCCCAACGGCGTAGCCACCGCGGCCGGAAGAACTCGGCGGCGAGCAGCCACACCGTGACCAGCAGGGCGGCCGCGGCCGCCAACCGCGCGACATGATAGAGCCATGGACCGGCAGCCCAGCCCACGAGGTGCGCCGGCCAGAGATACCAGGGATACAAGAGAATCCCGGGCATCGATTCCGAGGTAAAGGCGGGATGGAAGAGCCAGGCGCCGTGCCAACCCTCGCGCCACAGTGCCTGGTAGACGAAGGCATCGCGCGCAATCACGACGTAGCCGCTAAAGACGCTGGAGGCCGGCGTCGCGAGCGCGGCAAGCAGGATCGGTGGCACGGTCAGCAGACACAGCGCGGCGATGACGAACGCCGGCCGGCGCCAGGCAATCGCACGCGATGCGGGCTGTCGCCCAATCGACCCCGGCTCCGACGTCCGGCGGGCTAGTGCCATCAGACGGCGAGCCCACGGTTGGCAAACGGCGGCAGATCGCCAGCCATGACGACGGTGTAACGCCCAGTGTGAGGAACCCCTTCCCTCGGTCGTTATAGGTGGGCAGTGTCGACCCCTCGCTCCGCGGCCCAGGCCACCCCGGACCTACCCACCATAGGCCGGGTTCGCCCGGCGTTCGTGGCACAGGCCGTGCTGGTGGGGGTGGCGGTCGTCATCTATGCCCTGGTCATCAAGCAGGCCGTCCTCGATCACCAGGACTTCGGCGCCTACCTCAATGCCGCCCGTGACATCGTCCGGAGCCAGCCGCTCTACGCTGCCTTTCTCCACCATCCGTTTCCCGACGCGACGCTCCGTCCGGCCTACATCTACCCGCCGAGCTTCGCGCTTCTCATCGCTCCGCTCGGCCTGCTTCCCGACGCGGCGGCCGCCGAGCTCTGGATCGCCTTCCAACAGGCGGCGCTGGCGGTCGCGATGGTCGTCGTGTTGCGATGGCTGCGGCCAACGAGGTGGGCGGTCGTGGGGGTGGTGCTGGCCACCCTCAGCTTCTATCCGCTCTGGGTCGACGTGGTCCAGGGGCAGGCGAACCTGCTCGTGCTGCTACTGGTCACGGTCGGGATCGTCGGCGTCCTGCGCGGCCGGGCCGCGTTCGGTGCCGCCATCGGGGTCGCCGCGGCGCTCAAGTTGACGCCGCTCATCCTGGTCGTCTGGCTCCTGCTCGATCGTCGCTTTCGTGCCGCCGCCTTCGTACTCGGGGGATTTGCGATCCTGACCTTGGCCGGCGCGCTGCTTCGATTCCAGGACACGGTCGCGTACTTTGGGCAGGTGCTGCCGGCACTCGCGTCGGGCACCGCGTTCTATGCCAACCAATCGCTCGCCGGCGTGCTCGATCGAACGCTGAGCTCGAACGCCTACACCCAACCATGGATCAATCTGCCATGGGTATCGCTGCTACTGATCGCCGCCGCGGTCATCTTGATCTCGTGGTGGTGGTGGCAAACGCGACGGCATTCGGCGCCGGCTCGCGGCGTCGCCTTCATCCCGCTGGTCCCGCTGCTTTCGTCGGTGACGTGGACGCATCACCTGGTGATCGTCTTGCCTTTGATCTGGTTTAGCCTGGTCGCGCTCGGCCAGCGCGAATGGCCGCCACTGCCGACCGCGGCGCTCGCCGGGGTTCTGCTGCTCTTCAGCATTGTTTCCCGGTTGCCCGCGGGTCCGGCATTCGGGCAGACCGGTTTCCGCGCGGCGCAGACGATGGATCCGGTGGTCTTCCTCGCCGCGAACACGCTCTTCTTCGCCACGCTGATCCTCTTCCTCAGCACGCCATGGCTGCTGCGCTCCCGCTAGCCCGACCGGCGCCGGCGCCCGCGCCGCGCCCACGGCGAATTCGGTTCGCGCTAGTTTTCGCGGCGGCGATTGCGGCCACGTCCCTCCTCCCCTACCTGCTCGCCTACCTATGGACCCCGCCGGGTCATCATTTCGCCGGCTTCTTCTTCATCGCCGACGATGCCACGACCTACCTGGCCAAGATGCGCGAGGGCGCGGAGGGCGCGTGGCTCTGGAACGACCCCTACACCAGCGAGCCGCATGGGGGTGTGTTCCTCTTTGGCTTCTACCTGCTGTTCGGCCACCTGGCCGCGCTGCTGCACCTGCCGATGATCGCCGCCTATCACCTGGCTGGGATAACCGGCGCCATCGCGCTCGTGCTCGCCGCCGAGCGCCTCTGCCGCCGGCTGCTGCCGCCCGACCGCGCCAACCTGGGGCTTGTCTTAATTGTCCTCGGCTCGGGCGCCGGATTCCTGGCGCAGGCCGCCGGCAACCCCGCGATTTTCGGCAGCCGCGTCGAAGCGCTCGACCTGCATCTACCCGAGCTCAGCGGCTGGTACTCGATCCTCGCCATCCCCCATTTCGCCTGGGCGACGGCATTGATCATGGTCGCGCTGCTTGGCTTGCTGCGGATCATGGAGGCACCGGGCTGGCGGCCGCTGGCGCTGACCGCCCTGTCGTTGATCGCGCTGACCGCCATTCACCCGCAGATGATCCCGGTGCTCGCGCTCATCTGGGTCGCCTACCGGGCGTTGCTGCTGTTCTGGCGGCAGCGCCCAGCGTGGCGGGCCCTCGCCACGGAGGCGGCGGCGTTTGCCGCCACGCTGCCGCTGCTCGCGTACAACGCATGGATCCTCTTCCGCGATCCGACGATCGCCGAATGGGCCCATCAGTGGCGACACCAGGCGCCTGCACCGGTGAGTCTGGCCCTCAGCCTCGGCCTGCCCCTGGTTCTCGCCATCATTGGAATGTCGGTCGCCTGGCGGCGCCGCGACCAGGGCCTCGCCTTACTGCTGGTCTGGCCCCCGCTGGTGGTGGCGCTCCTCTACCTGCCGAATGTCGCGAATATCCAGCGCCGTCTGCTGGACGCACTCTTCGTTCCGATCGGCATGCTGGCGGCGGTCGGACTGACGAGCCTGACCGCTGGTCTGCGACGGGCTCGGGCGCGCCGCATCCAGGTAATTCTCGTCACCGTCTGCTGCTTCTCGTCCGCGATCGTGCTGGCGATCGCCCTGCGGTTTGCGTCGGGCGCATTCCCGGAGGCCTACATCAACAATGACGCCTGGCAGGCGATGCAGTGGCTCTCGTCGCATCACCAGGCTGGCGACCGCGCGCTCTCCGCCCCGGGAGCGGGCCAGCTGCTCCCCGCCTGGGCCGGCGTCCCGGTCTACGTCGGCCACTATAGCGAGACGCTCGACTACTTCCAGAAGATCCGCAACGTCTCCGCTATCCTCGGCCTCGACGAGCCGGATCGCGCCGTGCAGGATTTCCTTGCCGCCAATCATCTCACGGTGCTTTACTGGGGACCCGACGAGGCAGCGACCGGCTTTCAGCCGGATCTCCATGCCTACCTGCATCCGATCTATCGGCACGGCGCGGTCGCGATCTACCGGGTGAGCGGGAGCTAGGCCACCATCGCACTCCTCGAGCCGGTTCCAACCCAACCCGAAGCCGCTACCCGGCGACACCGCCCGTCGCCGGTCGTCATCGCCCAGGTGCTGGCCATCACCATCTTTTTCGCGCTGGCCACCCTCCGCTTCATGGTCGCCCCAATCGACCGCAGCGACGAGGGCGTCACCCTGACCAGTGCCGCGCTCAGCGCCGCTGGCCTCGTGCCGTTCCGCGACTACTGGGCGAGCTACGGGCCGCTCGATACGTACGTGCTCGCCGGCGCCTTTAAATTGCTCGCGGTCAACGTGATAGTTGAGCGAGCGCTCGGGGTCGTCGTCCTCGGCCTGCTGGCGCTGGTGGTCTACCGGGTGACGGGGCGGCTCGGTCTACGTGGCGGCATTCGTCTCTTGCTCACCGGGCTCATCAGTGTGGTGCCGATCTCCGTTCCCGCGTTCAATTCCGCGTTCCTCGCGAACCTGATCGGTGTGTCGGCAGTGCTGGCGTTCCTCTACAGCCTGGATGGGGAGCGGCGGCGATGGCCGTTGCTGGCGGGTGCCCTGGTCGGCCTGGCATCATTCTCGCGCCCCGAATTCGCCGTTGGGCTCGGGGTCGGGCTGGGCGCGGGATACCTCGCGATGGGGCTGACCGGCTCCGTCCTCCGGGACCGACTGCTGCCCTACCTGCTCGGAGCGGCCAGCGTGGCCGCCGGCCTCTGGGGGACAACGATCCTGGTGGCCGGGGTGACGCCCGTATGGTCTGACCTGGTCACCTATGCCGTCGACCTTTACCCGCAGGCTCGCCGCATCCCCTTCGGTCGCGGCCACGAGGGCGCCTTCGTGATCGTCCTTGGGATTGCCTTCGCATCGATCTGGGTGTGGGGCGCTGTGCGCGCCTATCGGCAGCGATCAGCTCCGCACGAGCGCGCCCGCCTCGTGGCCCTGGTGCTCAGTGGCGTGCTCGTGTTCACCTGGGTCCGCACCCGAGCCGATGGGATTCATGCCCTGGACGCCTGGCCGCTGACCGCGATTCTGCTCGCCCTGCTGATGGAGCGCCGCGGCCGAATGGGCCGCCAGGCGGGCGGCGCTCTTCAGGCACTGGTGCCGATCGCCGGTATCCTCTTATTGAGTGTGGCTGCGGGCGGCACTGCCTTGCGCGACCTGGCGTTGCCCGCCGCCGCGGCCGGGGTTCCACGCAGTGGATTCAGCGGGGAGCGGGCCTGGATGCCAACGCCCGAGCTGGCCGAGCTCATCCGCGAGATCGATGCCGCCACACCGGATGGCCGTCCGATCTGGGTCGGGCTGCAGCGCAACGATCTGGTGCTGTTCAACGACGTCACGCTCTACTTTCTCAGCGACCGTAAGCCGGGCACGGTCTATTACGTCGTCTTTCCCGGGCTCACCAACACCGCGCCCATGGAGCGAACCATTGCCTGTCAGCTGGCGCGCTCCGGCGTCACGCTGGCCGTCCTCGGACCCAACCCCGAGGGGGAGCCGTGGAACCTCAGCTCGGTGCCCGGATCAGCATTCCTCGACCAGTGGCTCGCCGCCCGCACCGTCGCCCGATCGCAGGTCGGCCCCTACCAGTTGCTCAGGCTGACGCCCGGTTTGCATCCTGACGATCGATGCCCTTAGTCGGGTGCTTGCGAACGCGCCCCGGGATGGCGAGCAACTCGAGGAACATCACGGTGGAGTGCCGAATCGGATGCACCCGGCTTTGCGGTGAATTGATCCAGCGGGTCGGCACCTCGGCGATCCGGTAACCGGCTTGCTGGGCGCGATAGAGCACCTCGACGTCGAACCCGAATCCGCGCGTCTGTAGGACTGGGAAGACCCGGTCCGCGACCTCCGCGGTAAAGGCCTTGAAGCCGCACTGCGTATCGTGGACACCGCCGAGCACGAAGACCCTCACCAGGCGGTTGAAGATCTTGCCCATCGTCTCCCGATACCAGGGCTGGTGCAGCTCGACTTGTGAATCCTTGAGCCCACGGGACGCGATGGCGACGCCCGCGCCGCTGCGCAGCGGTCGCAGGAGCTTCTCCATGTCATCGATGGGGACGCTGAGGTCGGCATCGCTAAAGATCCGATAGCGCCCGTGCGCCTGCGCCATCCCGAGCTGCACCGCGGCGCCCTTCCCAGCGTTGCGACCCGCCGCCACCAACTGCAGCTGCGGCCACGTGGCCGCACGCTGCCGCACCACCTGGGCGGTCGCGTCTCGACTGCCGTCGTCGACCACGATTACCTCCGCGCTGACGCCCGAGCCCTTCAGGTAACCCTCCACCCGGTCGAGGGTGGCGGGCAGACGGAGCGCCTCGTTGAACGCCGGGATGATGATCGAGATCTCGGGGTTCACGCGGCCTTCTCCACCTTGCGCATCTCGGCCTTGAAGGCGAGCAGCTCGCTGAAGGCCCGCACGATGACTCGCAAATTGGCTCCGGTCTGTCGGCCCGAGGTCCGCGCGTAATGCTGGATCGGAACCTCCACCACGCGCGCGTGCAGCTGCCGCGCCAGCACGAACACCTCGGTGTTGATCAGCGCACCCTCGGAGTGCAGGTCCATCCGTTCCAGCAGGTCGAGGCGCATCAGCTTGAAGGCGCAGTTCACATCTCGAGCGAGGCGGCCGAACAAGATAGTGACCAGCGTGAAGAATGCCCAGGCGTTCAGCCGGCGGGGCAGCGGGTCGGCGACGATGTCGGCGTCCGCCGCTCGGGCGAGCAGCGCCGCGACGTCGGCCGGATCGAACTGGTTGTCGGCATCCTCGAGGAAGACCCAGGGATAACGAGCCGCCGCAAAGCCGGACCGGAGGGCCGCGCCATAGCCGCGGTTCACTGGATGGCGGACGACCCGCAGGCTCGGATGAATCGGCTTGAGCCGTTCCAGCACGGCGGCCGTTCCGTCCCGGCTGCCGTCGTCGACCACAATGACCTCGAAGGCCCGGGCCTGAGCGGCCAGCGCCGCGGCCATCCGCCCCACCGATTGCTCCAGGTTGGCCTCTTCGTTGAAGGCGGGCATCACAGCGCTGATCTCGACCGACGACGCCAGGCTCATGGTGCGAAGCCTACTCGCGTGAAGACCGTGGCCACCGCGTCCTGGCGAAGCACCTGCCACGCCGAGTCCTGCCGAAGGATACCTGTCAGCGGATGGGCGTTGGGGAGGATGATCGCATCGGGATGGGCCTGGGCGATCACGTCGGCCCAGGCCGGCGTCATGTAGCTGACTTGCAAGTAGCGGCTGAAGACCTGCGCGCCGTAGACCTCGACCCGGCCATCGATGTACACCCGCCCACCGTGGGGAAACAGACGCCAGACCAGGTAACCGCCGTAGTCGTAGTAGTTGAACACCCGCACCGGCCGGCCGAGCGCCTGCAGGGCATCGGTCGCCTCCACCGGAAGGGCGGCGCTGATCGCCTGCGCTTCGCGGCCAGGCTGGAGGTTGGGGAGTGCCCGGTACGAGACCATGCCGGCCCCGACCACGATCAGCAGGACCAGGTTGATGGCACCGAGGAAAAGTCCAGGGGCGGGCGGTCGCGATGGAGCCCAACGCAGGGCGGCCTGCGCCACAGGCCGGTCATGCACCGGCGGCAGTAGATCGCCCACCACCCCCAGCAACGCCTGAGCGCATCGACCCATCAGTGGCGCCGCCCCGAGCACGAACAGCGGCACATGCCGCTGGGAAGAGAGGGCGAGATAGAGCAGCGCGAAGGCGATCAACCACTCGCTGGTGCGGGCCTTGACCCGGCGCGTCGCGAGACCCACCAGGAGAAGGAAGACCAGCCCCTCGAACATGATCCCGGCCAACGAATGAAAGTCGGGCGAGGCCCATTCCTGGATGTTGTTCTGGATCAATGGCGAGGTCAGCGTCCCCAGCGAAAAGAGGACGGTTTGAACGCCGAATGGATTGACGAACGCCAGCCCGGCACTGGCGAAGATCGCCCAGCCCAGCGCCACCAGGCGGCGCCGCGGCATCGCGTCCGGCCGCGCTCGCCAGCTGTCGACGACCTCACCGGCGAGAAACAGCAGGCTGATGATGACGCCCACCAGGAACGCCGAGTGCAGGTTCGCCCAGAGCCAGATGAAGGGCGGCAACACAAACGCCGACAGCCGTCCGGCTCGGTAGCGCATCAGACCCAGCAGCAACAGGCCGCAGAAGAGCACGTTGAGCAGCTGGGGCCGAGCCCCCCAGGCGGTCGAGCCGGCGAGGACGCCGACCAATGTCAGGGCCGCGGCCGCGCTCGCCGCGAGTCCGGTCTGCCGCAGGAGAAGGTAAAGACAAACGGCGGACGCCGTCACGATAGCCGCGAAGATGGCGACCAGCGCGGGCAAACCGCCGAGCTGATAGAGCAGGTACATGGCAAGATCGGCCAGCCATTCGTGCATCACCCAGGGTTGGCCGGCGACGCTGAACGAATAGACATCGACATGGGGGATCGACGCGGTCGTCACGATCAGCCGTCCGTTGGCGAGGTGCCACCACAAATCCGGGTCAAGAGGCGGCACTGCGGCCAGGCTGAAGACGGCCGCGAAGAGCAGCGTGCGGAGGACGACCGTGCTGGAAACACGGCGGAGCCAGGCGGCGATCACGGTCAGGAGAGTAACGGCCCCGTCACGGACTTCCTTCGACCGGACCCTGCTCCCGGGGCTCAGCCAGCACCCGGATCACGAAGCGTGGCAGGGCCAGCATGCGGCGCCATCGCCAGGGTTGTCGGCCGAGCCGGTGCAGCCATTCGAGACCGTGCTCGCGCATCCAGGGCGGCGCCCGGCGGGCACGCCCCGAGATGAAATCGAATGCGCCGCCGACCCCGAGGCCGATGACGGCACCAGATCGATCCAGGTTGCGGTCGAGCCAGGCCTCCTCGGCCGCGGCGCCGTAGGCCAGCAGGAGGACCTGCGCCCGACTCGAGCGGACCGCATCGGTGGTGGCAGCGTCCGCCGCGGGCTCCGGCGAGCCGGCGTCGGCGCCGGCCAGGATGAACCCGGGGTAGGTGTCGCGGAGCACCTGCCCGGCTGCCTCGGCCACCCCCGGACCGCCACCCAGGAAGAAGAACCGCCAGCCGTCGGTGGCGCCGCGGGCGGCGAGCGCCTTGACGAAGTCGACGCCCGCGACCCGCCCCGGCAGCGGGTGTCCCAGCCGGCGCGCCGCCCAGAGCACCCCCGCCCCATCGGCGAGTGCCAGATCGGCGTGGCGGAGCACCGCCGCAAACGCAGGGTCGCGCCCCGCGTGCATGATCCGCTCCGGGTTGACGCTGATCACCAGGCGCGGGCGCCCGTCCTCGATCGCACGTGCCACCCAGTCCACCGCCTCCGCCTCCGTCAGGGCATCGACCGGTACCCCGAGGAGCGTGAAGCGCGTCACGCGGCGAGAGCCTGCCGGTAGACCTCCGCGGTCTCGCGGCCGAGCCGCTCAACGCTGAACGCTTTCGATCGCTTTAGTCCGGCATTCCGCAGCCGCAGCTGCTCCGGCTCGAAGCGAAGCAGCCGTTCCATCGCCTGCGTCAACTCCTCCACGCTCTCCGTACGCAGCACGATGCCGGAATCGTCGACCAGCTCGGCAAGCGCGTCGGCCGAGGAGACGATCACCGGTGCGCCGCAGGACATGGCTTCCAGCACCGGCAGGCCAAAGCCTTCATACCGGGATGGATAGACGAAGATCGAGGCGCCGCTGTAGATCGCCGGCAACATCTCGCGCGGCACGTAATCGAGCCCGATGACGTGGACACGCGGTCCCGCCTTGCGCAGTTCGCGGGCGAGCCGGTCCGCTCCGCGGTTCGTCCGACCGACAAAGACGAGGGCCGAGTCATCGGCGAGGTCGGGAGGAAGCAGCTCGTAGGCAGCCCGCAACCGCCCCAGATCCTTGCGGGGATCGATGGTTCCCACGTAGAGGACGTAGTGTTCGGGCAGCCCGAAGCTTTTTCGGATGTCCGCCACCTCGATCGAAGGCCGTGGGCTGAAGATCGGATCGGCGGCCAGCGGCACATAGGCCACCCGCTCCGGCGCGATATGGTACAGGTCGATGACCTCGCGGCTGACGGCTTGCGATGAGACCATGATTCGCCGCGCCTTGCGAATACTCCGGGGGCCGAGCATCCCGAAGTACCAGCGCGCGCGCGGATGCATGTCCTCAGGGCGGATCCGATAAGCGAGGTCGGGCACGGTCAGTGCCAGCGGGACCGCGCTGAACACCGGCGCCACGCCCATGACCGAGTGGAGCAGATGGAGCGCTCGTGGAGAGGCCCCGAAGCGCCAGGGCAGGGCCCATTGTTCCCGGCCCAACCGAAGACCGCGTGGGACGCGCGCAAACGGCACGATCTGGTGCCCGATGGCGGCATCGCCGAGATCGGCAATGACGTCTGCCGGCACGAGGACGTCGACCGACGCGCCAACTTTGTGGAGGCCGCGAAGGATGTGGAGCGCGTGATGCTCGAGTCCGGTGAATGGCTTCGCAGCAAACAGGAGATCGACCGCGATGCCCTCCGGAACCGCGTTACCGCTGGACACTGCCGCATGCTAGCAAAGGGATTCCCACATCCATGATGGTTGGCATCGACGCAACGCCGGCGGTGCGGCCGGTGGCGACGGGAACCGAAGTTTATGCCCGAAGCATCATTGAAGCGTTAGGGGTCACGCGAGGCGCGCGCACGATGCGGGTCTACGCCAATGCGATCGAGGCGCCTGCGTGGCTGCCGACCGGGGTCGAGTGGCGCGGCATACCGTTTCCACGGATGTGGACGCACTGGCGCTTGCGGCAGGCGCTCCGTCGCGAGCGGCCCGACGTCACGTTTATCCCGAGCCACGTCTTGCCCTTCGCGCTTGGCTTGAAGTCCGTGGTCACCATTCACGACATCGGGCACCGTCGTGACCCCCAGTCCTACTCGCGCACCGCGCGCTGGTACCTCGAAGCCACCACGCGGTATGCGGCGCGCCAAGCCAACCGCCTGATCGCGGTTTCCAAATCGACAGCCGATGACCTGGTTCGCTTTTACAACGTGCCGGGTGGGCGCATCAGCGTGGTCCACTCGGGCGTCGACCCGCGGATGCGGCCGCAGGACCCGTCCAGAGTGGATGAGGTCCTGGCGCGGCTTGGGATCGGCGGCGCGTACTTTCTCTATGTCGGTCGCAACCACCCGCGCAAGAACCTGGGCATGTTGCGCCGCGCCTTCGACGAGGCGCGTCGCCGGGGGCTGGAGGCTGAGCTGGTGCTCGCGGGACCGGGCCTTAACGCAGGTTCGGCGGGTGCCGTCCGGACGCTCTCCTACGTGCCCCCCGATGACCTGCCCGCCCTCTACGCCGGCGCCATCGCCCTGACCCTGCCGTCCCGCTTCGAAGGCTTCGGTTTTCCCGCGCTGGAAGCGATGCGCTGCGGCACGGCCGTCATCGGATCGACCGCCGGCGCGTTGCCGGAAATCATCGGCACCGCGGGGATCCTCTTGAGCCCCGACGATGCGGGCGCCTGGAGCCAGGCGATGCTCGAGCTCGCCCACGACCCGGCGCTCCAGCGTCGCTTGATCGCGGCGGGCGCTGCCCGCGGTGCCGACTTCACCTGGGAGGCCGCAGCGGCCAAGACCTGGGGCGTCCTCGACGGGGTCGCCCGCCAGGGTCAGCCGCTGACAACCGACTCGTAGAGAGCACGATGGGCGGCCGCGCTCGCCGACCACGTGTAGAGGGTGGCGCGCGCTCGGCCGGCCGCGACCTGACGCTCGCGGAGCGCGCTGTCTGTCAGCAGGCGCCGGAGATTTCCCGCCAGCGCTTCATCATCGCCCGGTGGGCAAAGAAGTGCGGCATCGCCGGCGACCTCAGGGATCGCGCCGGCGTTCGAGGCCACGACCGGCGTTCCGGCGGCAAACGCCTCCAGCACGGGCAGCCCGAATCCCTCGTCGAGCGATGGAAAGAGAACCGCCGAGGCCATCTGATAGAGGCCGGGCAGGTCACCGATCCCCGCGTATCCCACGAATCGCACCCACGGGTCCAGGTCGAGCTCGCGCACGGCGTCGACCACGTCGTCGTATTTCCAGCCAAACCCACCGACGACGAGCAATGGAATCCGCTGCTCGCCCGGGATGCGCGCGAGCGCGCGCAGGCTGGCCAGGTAGTTCTTGCGCGGCTGTACCGTGCCCACCTGCAGCAGGTAGCGATCGGGAAGCGCGTAGCGCGTGGTGAGCTCCGCTCGCACCGCGCTCGACACCGGAAGGCTGAACTCCGGCTCGACCCCATGCGGGATCACCCGGCACCGCCGCAGGTCCACCTGAAAGTGGCGCACGACCGCCTGGGCGGTCGCAGTCGACGGGCAGATGATGGCGCGCGCCCGTTTGACCGACTGCGGCACGACGACCCTGGTGGCAAACCACTGGCCGGTGGGAAACCATTCCGGGTGGTCGTAGATAGCGAGATCGTGAATCGTCACGACACCGGGCAAACCGAAGCCGAACAACGGTAGGGAATTCGCCGGCCCATGGAGGAGCTGCACGCCATCGCCGTGCATCCGCAGCGGCATCACGACCTGCGGGCCGAGTACGCGAGGTCCGCGATCCGAATAAAGAGCGAGATCGACGCCGTGGCTCTCGCGGAATGCGCCGATCAGCGCCTGGATGTAGCGGCCGACGCCGGTTGCGTCGCCCTTGCCGAGCGCGCGCGTATCCAGCGCCACACGCAGCGGGGTGCGGGCAGAGCCGACGGGTTCAGGCGTAGGTATCGATCCGCGCCTGTTTCGAGAGGGGCTCCAATACCCGCCGCGCCGGGAACCGTTCGAAGTCGTCCGCCCACAGGGTGACGACGCGATCGCCCATGGGCGGGATATCGGGCTTGCGCGCCGTCGCGAGCACGAGGGCTCCGGCGGCCGCCGCCACGTGGAGCGCATCACCATCGTGGCCGACCACGCCAAGGCTGAGCTCGCTGAGCACAGCGACCTCGTCGACCGTTATGTCGGCGAGCTTGAGCACGAGCGTCGGCTTCGCGATGCTCGCCCGTGTCTCCCGGACCGCTTCTTGATCGCCGGCGCCGCTGAGGATCACGATCCGTTCCGCCGTCGATTGGTTCGCCACCACGGCGAACCGTTCCGCGGGCCATGACGGCCCCCGTCGCTCGGACGACCATCCGCCGCCACCTGGAATCAGGACCAAGGGATGGTGGCCGCTACCGATAAACGCCGGCCAGCGTGCCATCGCCTGCCCTCGCACCGCGTCGGGTGGCCGCAGGCTGGGCGAATCGCCCGGCGCCAGCATCGGCCGCTGGCTGGCCGCCGCGGCCAGGCGCCAGTTGGCCTCGACCGGATGGAGATGCTTGGCGGTCCGGACCCGCTCCGTCGCCACCCAATCGTGGGGGCCGGCCGCCACCAGCCGACGCCGCACAGCGGCGAAGTAAGCGAGCGCCAAATGCCGGTACCGGGCCGGATAGGGAACGACGACCGTCCCGACCGCGCCCGCCCGCAATCGCCGAAACACTCGTAGGAGTTCCCGTGGGGAATCATCGAAGACGGACGCCCGGCCGATGGTTGGGATTCCAAGCAGGGTGCCGACGGCGTCCGGCGATGCGAACACGGTCGCACCCTCGCAGGCGCGCAGCACCGATTGCGCCATCAGCGCCTCGCGCACCCCGCCACCCAGCAGGATCGCAACGTCGGACAGTGCAGGCCGTTCGGTGCTCATGTGATGTAGTGCTGTCCTCGACGCACGACCTGCATATTGTCGAGCGCCATGCCGGTTCCCACGGCGACACACGTCTGCGGATCACGCGCCACGCGGGCAGGGATGCCGACGCGCGCGGTCAAAAACTCTGCCATGCCTGGCAACTGCGCGCCGCCGCCGGAGAGCACGACACCATTGCGGTTGACCGCGGCGCGCCGCCCCTCGGGCACCTGGCTCAGCAGGCGTTGCAGACCGGCAAGGATCGTCTCGAGCGGCTCGCGGATCGCCACCTGGACTTCGGTGCTCGAAACCCGAAGCGAGGCCTCGCTCGGCTCGCGATCGCCGTTGAGCTCGATCGAGGTCTCGTTCGCGGGGGTGATCGCCGATCCGACCTCGAGCTTGAGGCGCTCGGCATCGCCCGGCTTGAGCTGTGTGCCGCGAGTTCGCGTGATGGACGCCTCGATGGCCCGATCGAGCGCGTCGCCGCCGATCGGGACCGACTGCATCGCCACGATTTCGCCCAGCACGATCACCGCCATTTCGGTCGAGCCGGCGCCGAGGTTGACGACGACGATGCCGTCGGTGCTCGAGACCGCGACCTTCGCTCCGATCGCCGCAGCCATCGGCTTGTCGATCAGGTAGGCCGTCTTGGCGCCGGCCTGCATGGTGGCCTCGAGGACCGCCCGACGCTCGACGCCGGTCACCATCGGCCCCACCGAAAGCATGACGTCGGGCCGAAAGATACGCTGCCGGCCGACGATGCGACCGATCAGGTGCTGGAGCATGGCGCCCGCCACACCGTAGTCGACCCCGTTTCCATCACGAACCGGCCGGACGCTGCGCGCCGTTCCACCACGCCCCACGAGCTGTGATGCGGCCCGCCCGATCGCCAGCACCCGTCCACCCTTACCGTCGGTCGCCATCAAGGCGGGCTCGTTGACGACCACGCCTTCACCTTTGACATACACGAGGACGGTCGAGGTTCCCAGGTCGATACCAATCTTTTTGGAGAGCACGCCGCCTCAATCCCCCACGACCCGGGAGAGGTCTACCTCGCCCGCATGGTCGCCGACGCGAGAGATGTGCGCACCCAGGTGCTCGAGCTTGGCCACGATGTCCTGGTAACCGCGATCGAGGTGATAAGCGTTGTCGAGCGTTGTCGTGCCCCTGGCGCACAGCGCCGCGACCACCAGCGCCGCCCCTGATCGGATGTCGGGCACGCTCACCGATGCGCCGTGCAAGGTGCTGGGGCCCGAGACCATGGCGCTGCGACCCTCGACGTAGATCTCGGCTCCGAGCCTCCGCAACTCCGGTACATGCTGGAACCGGTTCTCGAAGACCGCCTCCGAGATGACGCATTTTCCGTGCGCCTGCGTCATCAGGCTGACGAATGGCGCCTGCAGGTCGGTTGGGAATCCGGGGTGTGGCCAGGTCGTGACGTCAACCGGTTGCAGGCGACTGTTGCCCTTCACCCAGAGACTGTGCGTTTGATCCTCCACCTCGACGCCGGCCTCGCGCAGCTTCAGCATCACCGCCCGCAGGTCCGCGGTCTGGACGTCTTCGAGAACCGCCTCCCCACCGGTGGCCGCGATCGCGAAGGCGTAGGTGCCGGCCTCGATGTTGTCGGGGATGACGCGATGGGTTGCTCCGCTCAGCTCGGGGATGCCTTCGATCTGCAGCACATCGGTCCCGATCCCATTGATCTGCGCGCCCATCTTGCCGAGGAACATGGCCAGGTCGACCACGTGCGGCTCGCGGGCCGCGTTGTGGATGGTGGTGATGCCGTCGGCCGTGGCGGCGGCCATCATCAGGTTCTCGGTCCCGGTCACCGTTGGCATGTCGAGATGGATGGTGGCGCCCTTCAGGCGATCGGCCCGGGCGACATATTCACCGTCGACCAGCTCCACGTGGGCGCCCATCAGGCGCAGACCGTGAAGGTGCTGCTCGACCCGTCGCATGCCAATGTCGTCCCCGCCTGGCTTCGGCACCCTGGCCTCGCCCCGCCGCGCCAGCAGTGGACCGATCAGCAGGAACGAGGCCCGCATCTTGCTCGCCATCCCCGCCAGCACCTCGCTCCGGGCCAGCCGCATGGCGCTGACCTGGAGCTGCTGCCGATCCAGCCAGCGAATCTGGACCCCCATGCCTTCCAGCAGGAGCTTCATGGTCGAGACGTCCTCGAGCCGGGGCACGTTCTTGAGCCGGCATTCCTCGTCGGTCAGCAGGCAGGCGGCGAGGATCGGGAGAACCGCGTTCTTGGAGCCACTGATCGGCACTCGCCCGACCAATCGAGTTCCCCCCTCGATCAGGAGTTGGGCCACTGACCCCCTAGGGTAGCAGCCGCATGACGTTCTAAGTGCGGCGCCGGCGCCTCAGTTCGGCGAGCCGAAGCCGGGCTTCAGCTCGCGCGAGGGCGATCGAGGCGGCCGCCTGGTCGGCGTCGGAGAGCTTCTGCTGCAGCAGCTCCGAGGCGCGGCGGCGCGCTTCTTCGGCTCGGGCTTCATCGATGTCCTCCGCCCGCTCGGCGGCATCGGCCAGTACGGTGACCTCGTCGGGGCGCACCTCCAGGAACCCGCCGGAGACGAAGAAGAACTGTTCCTCGTTGTCGTTGCGCACCTTGACCACCCCCGGCTTGAGCGGCGTCAATAGGGGAATGTGGCGGGGCAGGATACCCAGCTCCCCCTCCGACCCCGGGGCCACGACGAAGTCGGCATCGCCTTTGAAGCGACGGCCCTCGACCGTGACGATGTCGACGTGCAGCTTCGTCACCGAGCGCTGGCTCACGTCTGCTGCTTGGACGCCTCCACCACCTCATCGATCGTGCCCGCCATGTAGAACGCCTGTTCCGGCAGATCGTCGTGCTTGCCCTCGAGGATCTCGCTGAAACCGCGGATGGTCTCTTTGAGCGGCACGTACTTGCCGGGCCGGTTGGTGAAGATCTCGGCCACGAAGAACGGCTGCGAGAGAAAGCGCTCGATCTTGCGGGCCCGCGCCACCAGCACCTTGTCGTCCTCGGATAGCTCGTCGGGGCCGAGGATGGCGATGATGTCCTGCAGCTCCTTGTTGCGCTGCAGCACCTGCTGCACGCCGCGAGCGACCCGATAGTGCTCCTCGCCAACGATCTCGGGGGTGAGGAACCGCGAGAAAGAATCGAGGGGGTCGACCGCGGGATAGATGCCGCGTTCGACGATGGCACGGGAGAGGCTCACCGTGGCCCCAAGGTGGGCGAAGGTCGTCGCGATCGCCGGATCGGTGTAATCGTCGGCGGGAACGAAGACCGCCTGCACCGAGGTGATCGACCCCTTCGTGGTAGACGTGATCCGTTCCTCCAGGTCGCCCATCTCGGTGGCCAGCGTCGGCTGGTAGCCGACCGCCGAAGGGAGACGGCCGAGGAGCGCGGAGACCTCGCTGCCCGCCAGCATGTAGCGGAACACATTGTCGATGAAGAGCAGGACGTCCTGCCCGAACTCGTCGCGGAAATATTCTGCCAGCGTCAGGCCGGTGAGGCCGACTCGCGCCCGGGCCCCGGGCGGCTCGTTCATCTGGCCGAAGACCAGTGCCGTCTTGTCGATGACGCCCGATTCGTTCATCTCGATCCAGAGTGAGTTGCCTTCGCGGGTGCGTTCACCCACGCCGGCAAACACGGAGAATCCCTGGTGCTCCTCGGCGATATTGCGGATCAACTCCTGAACGATGACGGTCTTGCCGACGCCGGCGCCGCCGAACAAGCCGATCTTGCTGCCCTTGGCAAAGGTAGTCACCAGGTCGATGACCTTGATCCCGGTCTCCAGCACCTCGGTGTCGGTCGCCTGCTCGCTGACCGGGGGCGCGGGACGGTGGATCGGCAGACGAACGTCGGACTCGATCTTGCCCTTACCGTCGATCGGGTCACCGATGACGTTCATCATCCGGCCGAGCGTCCCCTTGCCGACCGGCACCGTGATCGGACCGCCGGTGTCTTTGACCTCGGTGCCCCGAACCAGCCCATCGGTCGAGTCCATGGCGATGGTTCGCACCACATCGTTGCCGCGATGTTGCTGGACTTCCAGCACGAGGCGCCCCTGCTTGCCGCGATCGATCTCGAGCGCGTGATAGATCTCGGGGAGATCCTGCCCCTCGAAGACGACGTCGACAACCGGACCGATGATCTGGTCGACGCGCCCGGTCCGTTGCGTCTTTGGCTTCTCTTGCTTTTTCTCTGCCTTCTCTGCGATTGCCATGGATGCCTCCTAGCCGGCGGTGAGCGCCTCGGCGCCCCCCACGATTTCACTCAGTTCTTTCGTGATCGTCGCCTGCCGCACCTTGTTGCGCAGCAGGGTCAGGTCTTCGATCAGCTCACCGGCGTTGTCGGTCGCGTTGCGCATCGCCACCATCTGGGCGGCGTAGAAGCTGGCCAGGTTGTCGAGGACCGCGGCGTAGACCTGGGCCTCGACGTATCGGGGCAGTAGCTGCGAGAGCACTTCCTCGGCCTCCGGCTCGTAAAGGTAGTCGATCCGTGGACCCTGATCCCTCCGCTCCGGGACGCGCACCGGGATCAGGACCTTGATGGTTGGTTCCAAGCGGCTCACCGAGGCAAAGTGGGTGTAGAGCAGGGCAACCTCGTCGACATTGCCCTGCAGATACTCATCCCGCGCCACGGTGATCACCGGCAAGATGTCCTTCAACTGCGGCCGGTCGCCGATCTGTGAGACCTCGGCCAGGATCGGCACCCCCAGCCGCCGGAAGTAATCCCGCCCTTTTCGGCCAATCGTGTCGAGCACGGTGTCGCCCTGCCGGATGTAGCCGAGCGCTACCCGAAAGGCATTGACATTCAAGCCGCCCGCCAGGCCGCGGTCGGACGAGACGAGGATCAGCAACCGCTTGCTGACGGGCCGCTCGGTGAGAAAGGGATGTTTGTAGGTCGTCACCCGGCTGGCCACTTCGACCAGGACGTCCGCCATCCGGTCGGCGTAGGGTCGGGCCGCTTCCGCCTGCGCCTGCACCCGGCGCAGCTTGGAGGCGGCGACCGCCTGCAAGGCGCGCGTGATCTGCTGCGTGTTCTTCACGCTGGCGATCCGGCGGCGGATTTCGGCAAGCGTGGCCATCGGGCGCTAGCGTTCCTTCGCAGTCTCGCGCTCGGTCGCGCGGCGGGCAGCCTGCAGTGGTCCCTTTCCATCTGGCGGCGGTTCGCTTTTTGCCGCCGGCTTCTCTTGCGCCTTCTGAACCAGCGGGCTCGACTGCTTGAACTCGTCGATCGCTCCGCGGAGCAGCTTTTCCGTGTCCGGGGAGAGCGTCTTCTCCTTGGTGATCGATTGCTCGATGCCCGGATGCGAACTGCTCAAAAAGCGGAGCAACTCTTTTTCGAACTGCCGCACCTGGTCGACTGGAACGTCGTCGAGCAGGCCGTTCCCGCCGGCGAAGAGGACGATGACCTGCTGGCCGACCGGCATCGGTTGGTACTGGTCCTGCTTGAGCAGCTCCTCCATCCGCTTGCCCCGCTCCAGCTGGTCGCGCGTCCGTTTGTCCAGGTCGGAGGCGAACTGCGCGAAGGCCGCCAGCTCCCGATACTGCGAGAGGTCGAGGCGGAGCCGGCCCGCGACCTGCCGCATCGCCTTGATCTGGGCGGCGCCACCGACACGCGAGACGGAGAGGCCGGTGGAGATCGCCGGCCGGATGCCGGCGTAAAAGAGGTCGGTCAACAGGTAGATCTGCCCATCGGTGATGGAGATGACGTTGGTGGGAATGTAGGCAGAGATATCACCCGCCAGGGTCTCGATGATCGGCAGGGCGGTCAGCGACCCACCGCCGTTTTCCTTGTTCATGCGCGCCGAGCGCTCCAGTAGCCGCGAGTGTAGATAGAAGACGTCGCCGGGATAGGCCTCGCGCCCGGGTGGCCGGCGCAGCAAGAGCGAGATCTGCCGGTAAGCCCAGGCGTGCTTCGAGAGATCGTCGTAGACGACCAGAACGTCCTTGCCCTGGTTCACGAAGTACTCGCCCATCGAGGTGGCCGCGTAGGGCGCGATGTACCAGAGCGGCGCCGGCTCGCTGGCGGTCGCGGAGACGATGATCGTGTAGCCGAGCGCGCCGCGCTCCTCGAGTTCGGCGGCCACCTGGGCGACCGTCGCGGCGCGCTGGCCGATCGCCACGTAGATGCAGATGACGTCCTGCCCCTTCTGGTTGATGATGGTGTCGAGCGCGATCGCGGTTTTGCCAGTCTGCCGGTCACCGATGATCAGCTCACGCTGACCCCGGCCGATGGGGGTCATGGCATCGACCGACTTGATCCCGGTCTGCAACGGCGTATCGACCGGTTGCCGCGTGATGACACCGGGAGCGACCTTCTCGACGGGGGCCGTTTCTTTCGTCTGGATCGGGCCTTTGCCGTCGATCGGCTCGCCGAGCGCGTTCACGACGCGGCCGACGAGCGCCTCGCCCACCGGCACCTGGACGACGCTGCCGGTGGTGCGCACCTCGTCACCTTCGCGGATCTCCTCGTAGGGACCGAGGATGACCGCGCCGACCGAGTCCTCCTCGAGGTTGAGCGCCATGCCTTTGACTCCGCCCTTGAACTCGAGCAACTCGAGCGACTGGGCGTTCCGAAGCCCATAGATCCGTGCGATGCCGTCACCAATCTCGGTCACGATGCCGACGTCCGCCGAGAGGATGGGGACGTCGAAGTCCTTGATGCGTTGTTTGATCAGGTTGCTGATCTCGTCTGACTTGATGCCCAATGCTCTCCCTCGCCCCCTAGCTCAATAATTCCTGGCGCAACCGCGCGAGTTGCGTCCGCACGGTGCCGTCGATAAGGTGATCCCCGATCTGAATGGTGGCGCCCCCGACGACGGCCGGATCGGTTACGAACGTCACGCTGACCGTGCGCCCCAGCTTGCGTGCCAACTCTTGCTCGTAGCGCTTGCGGTCGTCCGGGTCCAGGTCGATCGCGGTCGTGACGGCCGCATGGACGATGCCCGATGCCTCGTCGGCAAGCCGTTCGAACGCCTCTCGGATTTCGTGCATGTATCGGGTGCGATGGTGCTCGACCAACAAGCGAAGGAGGTTTTGGGTCTCGGGCCGCAGTTCTGGAGCGAGCAGCTTCGCCAGCTCCATCCGTCGCTTCACGCCGACGACTGGATTTTGAAAGGCGGCGACCAGGACGTCGTCCTGGAGCAACTCGTCAAGCTTGGTCAGCTCGGCGCGCCAGGCATCGATCGTGTTCGCCTCCTGCGCCACCTGAAAGATGCCGGACGCATAGCGACGCCCGACGTTGCTCGCCTCAGGCACGAATCTCCGCCTCCTCGATGGCGCGCGCGATCAGCTCGCGATGCTTCTTGGCATCGAGACTCTCGCCGATGATCCGGCCGGCGGCCATCACCGCCAGGTCGGCGACCTGCAGCCGCAAGTCCTGGACCGCTTTTTCGCGCTCCTGCTGGATTTCGGCGCGGGCTTTGACGATCAGCGCCTCGGCCTGCTCACGCGCCTTGGCCTCGAGCTCCTTGCGCAGGTCGTCAGCCTGCTTGGTGATCCGGTCGAGCAGGGCCTGCGCCTCGCGCCGCGCCTCCTCGAGCTTCGCCTGGCGTTCTTTCTCGGCCGACTCCAGCTCCTGCATCGCCTTCTGGGTCGCCTCGACGCCTTGCGCGATCCGCGCCCGACGCTCGTTCAGGATCCGCAGGAGCGGGCCCCAGGCGAGCCGGTACAGGATGAACAGCACGAGAAGAAAGATCACCAGTTGGGCGATCAAGGTGCCGTTGATCGTGAGCAGACCGGCGTCGAGACGGGTCACTTTCCGGTGATCTGGGCCAGGAGCGGGTTGGCGAAGATCAGGAACAAGCCGAGTCCAAGTCCGATGATCGGCAGCGCCTCGATGAACCCGATGCCGATGACCATCAGCGTGAACAGGCGTCCCTGCATCTCTGGCTGGCGGGCGGTCCCTTCGACGGTGCGACTCGACACCAGGCCGTCACCGATCCCGGCCCCCAGGGCGCTCAGTCCCAGCAGCAGGCCGAAGGCAATGACGGTGGCACCTAAAACAATTGCGCGTTCCAATCCAATCCTCCCTTAGTGGTTATCCATGTCCTTCTTCAACTTCGGTAGCGATCGCGACGTACGAGACCGTCAAGACGGTAAAGATAAAGGCCTGCACCGCGCCGATGAAGAGGCTGAACAGCGTCCAGGCCGCCCCCGGCAGCCACGAGATCCAGGTCGGGATGAGCACGATGATCAAGGTCAGTAAGAGCTCGCCGACAAAGATATTGAAATAGAGCCGGAAGGAGAGCGTGATCGGCTTGGCGAGCTCATCGATGACCGTGAGTGGGAAATAGGGCGGCACCAGGAGCAGGTGCTTGAGGTAGCCCCCGAGGTGCCGGCTGCGGATGCTGTAGTACTGCACCAGCACGAACGACATCAACGCCAGCCCGAGCGTCGTGTTCCAGTCGTTGGTCGGTGACTTGAGCCCGGGCACGAGCCCCAACCAGTTCGCGATCAGCAGAAAGGTGATCAGCGTGATCGCCAGCGGGCCGAGCGTGACGTTTCGACCCTGCAATGTCTCCTCGGTCAGGTTGTTGATGTATTCGACGACGGCCTCCGTGGCGTTCTGCAACTGGGTGGGCACGCCGACTCTCAGCTGGCTGCGCAGGATGACCCCGAGGATGAGCAGGATCGCGCACACGATGAGCGTGTTGCGAATCGTGTCGACGTTGAAATCGAGACCGGCGACGTTGACCGTCGGGTGGGTGACTTCGATTTGAAGCCGCGCTAAGACGATCATGCCGTGACCCCTGGCTGGACGCGCAGGATGCGCCATCCGGCGACGGCGGCCGCGATCGGGAAACAGCCGTAGCCGATGACGGCACCGACCGGGTCGACGCGGCTGACGATGAGCACAAGGCCTAGCAAGATCGCGATGGTGAGAAATCGGAAGGCAGCCGCGACCTGAAGCATTCGGGCGGTCGGGGCGAAGCCAACGAAACGCCTGGCAGTTCCAACCATCCAGACCATGTTGGCGAGGCCGAGCAGCCCGCCCGCAACAAGGCCGGCAACGGCGCGAGGGTGACCGAGGGCGATGAGGCCGCCTCCGACCACCAGCAGCAAGGCGACCAATACCAGCGACGCGGTTACCTCGAACCGGCGCAGGTCACTCACTTCGACGCATCTCCTTCATCACCAATCGCACGACGCTATAGCCCCCCGCCAGAACCCCGAGCAGCAACCCCACCAGCAGGAACCAGGGCGATGTGTGAAAGGCCCGGTCAGCGAGGTAGCCGAGACCCAACCCAACCAACACCGAAGCGGCGAGTTGGAGGCCGATGCCGGACGCGAGGCCCAAAGCCGCCAGCATGCTGGGGTCCTTGCGCTTTTCCGCCGGGGCCATCACAGCCTCCCAGAATTTGGCCTCAACCGTTTCAAGCTTATCAGTAGCCGAATTCGCCCCGCCATCGGGCGACGGCCCGAACCGAGCTCAACCCCGACTGGTTCGACGGAACCGGCGGATGACGATGATGGCGATCCCGAGCAGCAGCAGCAAGACCGCGCCGAGGAGGACCTTCCGATGCCCATAGATGGTCAGTGCCACTGCGGAGCAGATCGCCGTCGCGAAGTAGAAGACGAGTGCCGTTTCTCGGGGGCTCAGGCCGAAATCGAGCAGACGGTGGTGCAGGTGCTCGGTGTCCGGCGTCGCAATCGATTTGCCGCGCCGCCGGCGGCGCACGATCGCCCAGGCGGTGTCAGCAATCGGGATGGCGAGGGCGGCAACCGGCACGATCAAGGCCAGCACGACCGTGCCCTTCGCGACCGAGAGCACCGAGAGGGCGGCCAGAGTGAAGCCGAGGAAGTTGCTGCCGCTGTCGCCCATGAAGACCCGAGCGGGATGCCAGTTGAAGAGCAAAAAGCCCACGCACGCGCCGATCAAGGCGCCGGCGAGGATCACGATGCCGGTCTCGTTCCGATTGATGGCAGCCAGGAGGAGGGTCGCCGCCACGATCGCCACCACGCCCGCGGCCAGGCCGTCGACCCCATCCAGGAAGTTCGTGGTGTTCTCCAGGCCGACGAACCAGACGAGCGTCACCAGCACCGACAGGATGGGCGCCAGCGTGACGATGCCTATTTTTGGAAGTCCGATGAAACGGATGGAGATATCGAAGCCGACGATCGCGATCAGCGAAGCGGCCACCTGGAAGGCCAGCTTGAAGAGTGGCCGCACGCCGCCGAGATCGTCAAAGACCATCAGCGTCGTGATGACCGCCGCCGATAAGAGCAAGCCCAGGGTGGACGGCTCGGTCGAAAAGAGCGCGGCCGAAAGTCCGAACCCGAGATACATCGCCAGCCCGCCAAGGCGCGCCGTCGGCTGCTGATGGATAAAGCGGTCACCGGGCTTGGCGACGGCGCCGAGGCGGAAGGCCAGCCATCGGACCGGAAGTACCACGATCGCGGTGCAGACCAGCGCCGCGAGAAACGGCACCACCGCTGGGCCGAAGCGTGCAGGTGAGAAATCAGACCAGAAGGTCGGGTCGCTGAAAACGCCGGCGCCGCCTAATACGGCAGCGGAAATCGTTCGCACAGCGCCCGGCTGCGGGCGCGCACCTGCTCATGCACGGTTCGGTCCTCGAGGTTAAACAGCATTTCGGCGACCATCTCGGCGATCTGGGTCATCTCCTGCGGGCCCATCCCGCGCGTCGTCACCGAGGGCGATCCCAGGCGGATCCCACTCGGATTGAACTTGCTTGCGGTGTCGAACGGAATCGAGTTGCGGTTCACCGTGATGCCGACCGTGTCGAAAGTCTCCTGAACGTGCTTTCCGGTCAGGTTCAGCGGTCGCAGGTCGATCAGCATCAGGTGGTTGTCAGTCCCACCGCTGACGAGCCGCAGCTTGCGCTCGTTCAGCCCCTCGGCGAGAACCCGCGCGTTGTTGACCACCGCCTGCGCGTAGGACTTGAACTCCGGGGTTTTCCACTGCGCCAGCATCACCGCCTTCCCGGCGATGGCGTGATTGAGGGGTCCGCCCTGGCTCCCCGGGAAGACGCTCTTGTCGATTTCGGCCGCGTACTTCGCCTTGGACAAGATCATCGCGCCCCACGGTCCCCGCATCGTCTTGTGCGTGGTAAAGCTGACGAAGTCCGCGTGGGGGACGGGGCTAGGATGGGCGCCGCCGGCAACCAGGCCGGCGAAGTGCGCCATGTCGACAAAGAAGTAGGCATCGACCGCCTTCGCGATCGCGGCGAACCGCTCGAAGTCGAGGATCCGCGGGTACGCACTGTAGCCGGCGAGCAGCATCTTCGGCCGTACCTCTTTCGCCTGCTTCTCCAGCAGGTCGTAATCGATCCGCTCGGTCGTCGGATCGACCCCGTACGGCACGAAGTGGTAGAGCTTGCCGGAGAAGTTCACCGGGCTGCCGTGGCTCAGGTGCCCGCCCTGGCTGAGGTCCATCCCCATGACGGTGTCGCCGACGTTGAGCACGGCCGCGTAGACGGCATAGTTCGCCGTCGTGCCGCAGTGCGATTGCACGTTGGCGTGCTCGGCGCCGAAGAGCGCCTTCGCGCGATCGATGGCCAGCGTCTCGATCCGGTCGACGATCTGGGTGCCGCCGTAGTAGCGCTTGCCCGGGTAGCCCTCGGCATACTTGTTGTTGAGCAGCGAACCGAGGGCTTGGAGGACAGCCGGACTGGCGATGTTCTCCGAGGGAATCAGCTCCAGCGTGTACTGCTGGCGCTCGTATTCGTCGCGGATCGCGGCACCGACCTCGGGATCGACCATATCGATCCGGCTGGTGAGGTCGGTACGGGCCTGCAACATCCCGCCCATTATCCTCGAATCAGTTCAAAGTCCGGAATCGCGCCCTGGCGCAGGATGCGAGGGGTCGCGCCGCTCAGGTCGAGGATGGTCGAGGGCTGCCCGATGCGACATGGCCCGCCGTCGAGCACGATATCGAGGCGGTCGCCCAGGCCGGCGATGACCTGGTCGGCATCGACCGGCGGCGGCTGACCCGCCGGGTTGGCGCTGCTGCTCGCGATCGGTTCGCCCAACGCCCTCAGCAGTGCGAGCGCGACGTCGTGGTCGGGGGCGCGCACCGCGATCGTTGGTCCATCGCTGCGGATGCGCGCCGGCAGCACGAGCGTCAGTGGGCCGGGCCAGTAGCGGGCCATCAGCTCGCCGGCGGGTGCGGAGACGACCGCGAAGCGTTCGACCTGGGCCCGGTCCAGGACCAGCCATACCACCAGCTGTCCGCGTGGGCGTTCTTTCACCTGGTACAGGCGCGCTACGGCGACCGGGTCCGCGGCCCGCGCGGCGACGGCATACAGCGTGTCGGTTGGGAAGGCGAGCACGGCACCAGCGCGCAGCCGCTCAGCGGCCTGCGCGATGTGCGAGGGATCCGCAGGCCACCGCACCGTCACGTCTGGATGCGCACCACCCGGTCCTGACCGGCCAGGTCCTTGTGCACACTCACGTCGGCAGTGGGCCAGTGCCCGTTCGCCAATCGCACGATGCGGCGAGTCTGCGCCGGGTCGCACTCGAACAGGACGAGCCCGCCGGGCTTCACCGCCGCGGGCGCTTGCGTCAGCGCGGTGCGAATCAGGTCCAGCCCGTCCTTGCCGCCGTCGAGGGCGAGCGCCGGCTCGTAGTCGAGCTCCTTCGGCCGGACGCGCCGGAGCGCGTCGGGGATGTACGGCAAGTTGGCGAGGATCACGTCGGCTGGGGCGGCGCCGCGTAGCAAGTCGGCCTTGACGGTGGTGATGCGCCGGCGGAGCCGCTGGCGGGCGATGTTGTCGTCCGCCACCCGTAGCGCGCGCGCGCTGACGTCGCGGGCCTCGATGCGAACCTGCGGGACGGCCTTGGCGACCGAAATCGCCACCGCGCCGCTGCCCGTGCCCAGATCGATGACCCGCCGTGCCTCTCGATGCGCCTTCAGCCAATCGATCGCGAGCTCGACGAGCAGCTCGCTCGACGGCCGCGGAATCAGGACCGCCGGCGTGACGCGGAACATGTGGCCGTAGAACTCGCGCTCCCCCACGAGGTAGGGCACCGGAACGCGGGCGGCGCGGCGGCTGGTCAACCGGCGCAGCCGCGTGCGCTGCGCGACGGTCAGCTGGCGGTCGGGGTGACTGTGGAGCCGCTCCCGCGAACTTTTGAGAACGTGCGCCACCAGGATCTCGGCATCGAGCCAGGGTAATGGAATACCCGCCGTTGCCAGCCTGGCCCGTGCCTTGGCGAGCTGCGCCTTGACCCGGCCGCTATCAGTTGCGGGCGGCGCCATTCGGCGGCTCGCTCAGGCGGTTGCTCTGGTCCCAGGCGATCAGGCGATCGATCACCGGGTCGAGATCGCCTGCCTCGACGAACTGGGGCAGCTTGTAGTACTTGAAGTCGATCCGGTGGTCGGTGATGCGTCCCTCGGGATAGTTATAGGTGCGGACCTTTTCGCTGCGGTCGCCGGAGCCGACGGCCGAACGACGAACTTCGGTCAGGGCCTCCTGCTGCTGCGCCATCTGGCGATCGAGCAAGCGGGCCATCAGCACCTTCTCCGCCTTGGCCTTGTTCTTGAGCTGCGAGCGCTCGTCCTGGCACGTGACCACGATCGGCGCACCGCCGTCCTCCGGCGTGTAGGTGAGGCGTACCGCCGAGTCCGTCGTGTTGACGCTCTGCCCGCCGTGCCCACCGGAGCGGTAGACGTCGACCTTGAGCCGCTCCGGATTGATCACGACGTCGACGTCTTCGGCCTCCGGCATCACAACCACGGTGGCCGTCGAGGTGTGAATGCGGCCCTGGGCCTCAGTCTCCGGCACGCGCTGCACCCGGTGGACGCCGTTTTCGAATTTCAGCCGTGAGTAGGCGCCCCGACCGCGAATTTCGAAGACGACCTCTTTGAAGCCGCCACGCTCTGTCGGGCTCTCAGACAATAGTTCGACCTTCCACCGCCGCGACTCTGCATATCGGCTGTACATCTTGAAGAGGTCGGCCGCAAACAATCCCGCCTCATCCCCACCGGTGCCCTGGCGAATCTCGACGATGACGTCCTTGTCGTCGGTCGGGTCTTTCGGCACCAGCGCGGTCTTGAGCGCTCCTTCGAGGCGATCCCGCTCGGCCTGTTGCTTCTCGAACTCCTGCCGCGCGTAGGCCTGCATCTCGGGGTCTCGCTCGTGCTCCGACAGCTCACGGGCCTCCGCCATGCCACGCTCGGCGCGCCGGTACGCGTCATAGAGCGCCACCAGGTCCCGTAGCTGGGCCTGTTCTTTGCCCAACCGCTGGAGCTCCTTGAGGTCGGCGTGCACCGCGGGGTCGGCCAGTCGCTCGGTGATCGCCTCGTATCGCGTCCGAACGGCTTCGAGCTGTTCGAACATCAGGCCGCGGCCTCTTTCTCCTCTTGCCGGGCTCCGTTGAAGGCCGCCAGCGCCACCTCGATCTGACGGTCGTCCGGTTCCCGAGTCGTCAGCTTCTGCGTGAGCAGGAACGGAAGGATCAGGACTTTGATGACCGCATTGTTCCGGTGCCGGCCGGCAAACCGAATGAACTCGTACGCGAGCATCGCGATGACGGGGATCAGCACGATCCGCGAGAGCAGAAGGATCGGTAAGGCCGGCCGCCCGACCAGTCCGAAGACGAAGGCGCTCACGACCATGACGGCGAGCAAGAACCCGGTGCCACAGCGCGGGTGGAGCGTGCTCTGGGTCCGCACGTTGGGCACATCGAGCGGAAGCCCGGCCTCATAGGCATTGATCGTCTTGTGCTCGGCACCGTGGTAGGCGAAGAGGCGAGCGATCTCGGACTTGAAGGAGATCGCGTAGAGATAAATCAGGAGCAGCCCGATGCGGACCAGGCCGTCGACGATCCCAAAGAAGAGGTTGCCGTGGCCGCGGCTGAGGAATCCGGCGGCGACCAGTGGGACGCCGAGGAAAAAGAGCAAGGCGCCGACGATGGCGATCCCCATCGTGACCCGCATCGCGCTCGCGCTCAGCTCGACCTGCTCGGCGGCGGCCTGGATGTTCGCCGACCACATCAACGCCTTCATGCCAAGGTGAAGCTGCTCCCAGAGTCCGGCGAGGCCGCGCAGCAGGGGCAGCTTCCAGATCGGGTGGGTGTACATGATGGAGAGCAGGCGCTCGCGCAGGACCTGGATCTCGCCGTCTGGCTTGCGCACGGCGACCGCATAGGTCGTCCGGCCGCGCATCATCACGCCCTCGAGCACGGCCTGGCCGCCGTAGAAGAACTTCTCCTGGCTCACAGCCGCGCTCATCCTAGTCCCTGCGCGATTCCGTGGGCCACACAGGGCCCAACGACCCCGCGGCTTATCTCTTCCGCTGCTGGCGCTGCTGGAACCGGTCGACGCGGCCCTGGGTATCGACGATCCGCTGCTGGCCGCTGAAGAAGGGATGGCATACCGAGCAGACCTCGGTCTTGAGCTCTTTCTGCGTCGAGCCAGTGGTGAATTTATTGCCGCAGAGGCAGGTCACGACCGCGTTGTGGTGGTAGGTAGGATGGATGGTGGCTTTCATTGGGGGTCCCCTATTCTATCGCAAGATTGCCGAAGTCTGGAGCATGCCGAGCCCCAGCGCGAGGAGTAGCGCGAGGTAAAGCGAGCCGACGACGACCTTGGTCTGGGCGTCGACGGCGTAATACGCCGGGTTGAGCTGAGTCGACCGAAATCGCTGCCAGGTCGAGAAGGCGCCGAAGATCAAGACCAGGAAGAGAACCGGGCTCACGCTGGTTCCCGATTGCGTCTCGTATAGCAGAAGGGCGGCGGCAATCACCAGCCCGGCCACGTTGAACCACTTCGACAGCAGCGACGTCACGCGGCCGCCGTCGAGCGGCGTCAGCGGGATCAGGTTGAAGAGGTTGATCAGGAAACCGAAGTAGGCCAGGGCCCGGAGCAGCTGACCGGTGCTCGAGTCCGGCATCGACAGGTAACCGAGGTAGCAGAGGCCCGCCGCGATCGACCCCAACACCGGACCGCCGATCGCCATGATCGACTCCTGGGCGACAGTGCGCGGCTGTTGCTTCATGCTGACGAACGCCCCGAGGAACGGAATCATGACCGGAAGGGTGACCGGCATGCCCATGATGCGGGCCACCACGACGTGACCGCTTTCATGGATCAGGATGAGGAGCACGATCCCGACGCCGAAGGCCCACCCGAAGAGCTGCGCGTAGATCAATGCCGTCACTCCGGTCGAGATGAGGGTGAACA
>WNFC01001507.1_pt1 | contig 32535 bp, 30 predicted proteins | sample 5400541 | NCBI WGS metagenome assembly WNFC01 (sample SAMN13153342, study PRJNA577476) | soil metagenome | isolation source: 120 cm saprolite under Douglas fir tree site 2 hole 2 replicate 1 | place: USA:California | collected 2015-04-18
GAGACGAAAGAGCACTATCTCTTCAGGATCAGAGGCATCGACTCACGCTGAGCGGCTTGTGGCTGATAGGCCCCGACCTCAACGACCCACAAGACGCAGCCGCAAGTGCAAATCCGGGGACGCTGATGCGCCTGCTTACCGGCCTGGAGTTTGCGCCCATTTTCAGTGTCACGAGCGGCTTCAGAGCAAACCCAATTACCGGGCTCGACAGTAATCGAGAACATATCTACCCCTTTGCCGCCCGCCCCCAAGGCTACTGGCGCAATGGTCTCTCCACATCCCCAAACATCAACCTTGATTTTCGTGTCCTGAAGATGGTCCCCATCCGAACCGGCCATCTGGATATCGTCGCGGAATCCTTCAACCTGCTCAATCACCCCAACATTTCCCTGCTCAACACGGCTTTTGGGTCAGGCACTGCCGCGCAACCCGGTTTCGGACAACCGGTCGGTGCTTCAACCGCGAGAAGACTTCAGTTCTCGCTCGATTACGAATTCTGATGAGGCTGTCAGGTCTAAGTGCTTACAACATTCCGGTGCTTACGCCATCCGATAGTTGCGCCTGATGTATGGTGGCGTGCTCCTAGACCGCCGTCTCGGGTGGCGGCTCATGTCTGCTCGCTTGACTCTGGAGTAAGCTCCAGACTTTATGCTGATGATGAGGCTGTAATCGATGCAAATCGGAAGGGTCGCCCAGAGCACAGGGCTGAGTGTTGACGCCATTCGCTTCTACGAGAAGCAGAGCCTCATACCTCCGGCTCAGCGCACCGACGCAGGATATAGGGTCTACGACGAAAGCACCGTCGATAGGTTGCAGCTCATCGGTCGGGCGCAGACTCTCGGTTTTTCTCTCCAGGAAATCCGTGAGTTGCTGCTGATCGAGGACGGCGAACCGGGCGGATGTTCGCACGTGCGGGATCTGATTGCAGACAAAGTCAGACAGGTGAAAGAGAAAATCGCCGGGCTCCGACGAATTGAGAAGCGGCTGGCAAAGGCTCAAGAGCAATGCAGCACAGCCCTGAAGAGGTCTTGCAGTGCCCAATGTCCCATTCTCCGGGAGTTGGAATCGGGACGAGAGAGAGGATCAAAGTGAAAGTCGAAGTTCTGTATTTCAAGGGATGTCCCAACCACGAGCCCGCAGTTGAACAGGTCCGGAAGGCACTGCGGAACGAAGGTTTGGCAATACTTGTGAACGAAGTGGAGATAACCGATCCAGAGATGGCCCAGAGGGTTGGCTTTCTCGGCTCGCCAAGCATTCGTATCGACGGGATTGACGTGGAGCCAGGTGCCCGGGAGATAGAAACATTCGGGTTTGGTTGCCGCACGTACTCCGATGACGAAGGAAGGCGGTCCGGCCTGCCTCCCGTCGGCCTCATTCAACAGGCAGCGCGTGAAAGCAGAAGCGCGTGAACTCAAAACCAACAAGCAGTCCCGGATTTCTTGCAGTCGGCGGTGTTGCCGCCGTCCTCGCATCTTCCTGCTGCTGGGGCCACTTATTCTCGTAATGATGGGTTTCAGTGGTGCATGGATCGGGAGTCTATCGGCCTTGGAACCCTACCGCCCGCTGTTCCTGGGGTTTACCTTGATTGCCCTACTGCTGGCGGGTTCCCGCATCTTTCGGCGAGCGAAGGATTGCGACGTAGATGGTACCTGCTCGACACCACGTACACGCCGCACCCAGAAATTCATCTTTTCAGCAGTCGCGCTATTGGCTGTCGTAGCATTCGCTTTTCCATACCTCGTAAGCTTGTTCTACTAATCTCTTGCCTTTGAAAGGACTCCTATGAAACTGCTGCACGGCGCGATCACCACTGTTCTATTTGCCCTCTCCTCCCCACTCTGGGCCGCACCCAAATCCGTGACCTTGGCCGTACCGGGGATGACCTGCCCAACCTGCCCCGTCACCATCAAGAAGGCATTGATGAAGGAACAAGGCGTTGCGAGTGTCACGGTTCGTTATGAGAAGAAAGAACTTATTGTGTCTTTCGACGATGCGAAGACAACACCGGATGCCATCATGAAATCGACTGCAGCAGTTGGCTTCCCTTCCCAGATCGCAAGATGAGCAGCACTGATTCATACATACTCACTGAATCGCTGTTTGCTCCATTCGTCAGGGAGACGTAGTCTAATTACAGGAATGCGTGTTCTCCGCCAATTCGGTGTACTTGTCTTACTATTGGTAACCTGCATGGCGCCAGCAATGGCCTGCATGGTTCCTAACGCGCAGATGAGCACTCAAGAGCGCGCCTGCTGCCGCATGATGAAGAACCAATGCGGGCAGATGGAGATGCCGGCGTCGCATGGTTGCTGCCAGAAGACTCCGCCGAGCGTTCAGGACAATGCCCTGGATACAAAGACAGTGGCGCTCCACCCGGTTGTGGTCACAGCTATCTGGCTGACTGCTTCTGAGCTGCTGAATCCGGCATCTGTTGCCGTCGAATGGGTTGAACGCCCCGAATACTCTCCTCCAAAGTCCCCGTCTGCGACGATTTCCATCCTAAGAATCTAGTCAACTCCACTCTCGCACTCTACTTTTGCCGAGCGCGCACGCCCGTCTGCGTGTGTTTCGGCGAATGTCTTGAACTGCATTTGAGATTGGAGCTTCCGTATGAACGTGGTCTCTTTGTTGACCTCCACGCTTGTGCTGGCCACTGCATTGTCTGCCTTCGGGCAAACGCCGGTGGCGAGCACGCCTACACCCCTGTCTCAGCTTTTGGCTGAGGCCGAGGTAAACAACCCACAAATCTCCGCCGCGAATTACGGCGTGCGAGCTGCCCGGCAAATGGCGCCCCAGGTGACTACATTGCCGGACCCGAAGTTCACCTACCAGCAGTTGAGTGTGGGCAGCCCGAAGCCGTTTGCTGGCTATACCAACAGCGACTTTGCCTACATCGGCGTTGGAGCGTCACAGGAATTGCCCTATCCAGGAAAGTTGCGGGCGCGCGGGGCGGTAGTCGAGCGCGACGCCGACACGAAGCAAGCTGAGGTTGAAGTCACGAAAACCAACATTGCCGACGCGGTAAAGGCTGGCTATCTCCAATTGGCCTATCTGCAACAGACACTTGGCATTCTGCGGCAAAACGAGTCCGTTCTTGACCAGCTCATTCAGGATGCCACGGCCCACTATCAGGTCGGTCAGGGGATGCAGCAGGATGTCCTACAGGCACAGGTGAACCGAACCAAAATCGTGAAAGAGATCACGATGCATCATCAGCAGATGGGGCAGGTGCAGGCACATCTCAAAGGTCTGCTCAATCGGGACCAGGGATCGCCGGACATTGTTACGGAAGACCTGATCGAATCTGCACTCCAACGCACATCCGATGAACTTCTTGCGGTGGTCCGGCAGAACAACCCTCAGATCCAGGTCGACGCGAGTTCCATTCGGAAGCAGGACGCGCAGTTGGCGTCTGCGAAGCGTGAGGGGAAGCCGGATTTTGAAGTTGGCTATATCTACCAGAACACAGACCGCAAGTATCGGGACTATTACATGTTCACCTTCGATGTGCGCTTTCCTCGCAAAACGCGGGTGAATGCGGAGATCGCAGAGGCCACGGAGAAGCGTTCCGAATCACAACAGACCCTCAATGCACATCTGCAACAGCAACTCGCAGAGGTGCAGGAGGGGTATGTAAAAGCGGCGAGCGATGAAGAGCTATTGAAGGAATACCGGGAAGGTCTCATCCCGCAATCCGATGCTGCGTACCGGGCAACATTGAGCGCCTATGCGTCCAACCGTGAGCAGTTTATTCATGTCCTTTCCTATTTCACAGACACTCTCAACTTGAAGCTCGAATACGCGCAGACTCTCGTTGATCACGAAGCTGCTTTGGCCCACCTCGAAACTCTGACAGGAGCGACACTGCGATGAACAAATATGTCTTGAGGACCTCACTCGTTTGGATCATTGTCCTGGCAGCTATCGCAGGGATATGGGCTTACCGCTCTCATGCAATCAAGCAGCCAACGGCAATGAAGATGCCGATGTCAGGGGATATGCAGCCTGTAGCCTCCGGTCCGCCTGCCGGGGCGAACGAACCAGCGCCAGCCATGTCGGAAACGAAGATGGAAACTCCGCTTGTTCCCGTCGAACTCACGCCGGAACGGATGCAAAGCATCGGCGTCAAGACGGGCACCGTCGAGTACAAGCGACTGAGCGACGACATACGTGCGACCGGCACGGTGGACATCAATGAGCGTCTGCTCTCCTATGTGCAGGTGCGCTTTCCCGGCTACATTCGCAAAGTGTTTGCCAACGCCACCTATCAATACGTGCGCAAGGGAGAGCCGCTCTTCACCATCTACAGCCCGGACCTTGTAGCAACCCAGCAGGAGTATCTGTTGGTACGGCAAAATCAGAAGGCATTAAGTACCAGCACTGTGGACGGAGTTGCCTCTGGAGCCGAGTCGTTGTCAGCCGCAGCAGAACAACGCCTGGAGCAATGGGAAGTTCCTCAGAGTGAGATTGCAAAGCTCAAGGAAACCGGCAAACCGCTTACCGACCTCACCATCAACTCGCCCGTTGAGGGATACATTACCGAGCGAAATGCCCTACCCAATATGTATGCTGAGCCTTCGACCAAACTCTACACCGTTGCCGATCTGTCGCGTGTGTGGGTCTATGCGCAGATATTCCAGAACGACGTCGGCCGGCTGAAGCCGGGCGACACGGCACAAATTACCGTCGACTCCTATCCGGGTCGTACATTCTCGGGTCAGATCGAAGAGATCCTGCCACAAGTGGATATGACAACGCGCACTGTCCGCGTGCGGCTGGCGATTGCGAATCCGGGACTCAAACTGAAACCGGGCATGTTCGTGAACGTCGATGTGAAAACCAGTCTGGGACGTCAGCTCGTAGTTCCCGCGTCGGCTGTCTTCCAATCCGGCACCCGGCAATTAGTTTTCGTCAATCATGGCAGCGGCAGTCTGGAGCCGAAGGAGATCGCAGTCGGTTCTCGTGTGGGAGACGACTTCGTCGTTCTCAAGGGCTTGGACGCGCACCAATCCATCGTTACCTCAGCTAGCTTCCTGATCGACTCGGAGAGCCAGTTGCAAGCCGCGGCAGGCTCCTTTGTGCCACCGCCTCCCGGTTCGGGCGGGGTTTCGGCACCGGGTAACAAACAACAGGCTGCACAGGCAAAACAACACTTTTCGCGTGAAACTCGCAGGCACTGATGGAGCTGTCATTACCGGCGCGGACGTGACGGTGACGTTTTACATGGCTGCAATGCCGGCGATGAGCATGGCCGCGATGAACACGACCGCGAAGTTGAGTGACAAAGGGAATGGCCTCTATGAAGGAACGGGGGCGCTCGGCTCCGGCGGCACCTGGCAGGTGACCATCTCTGTTCAAAAGAACGGACAAGTGATCGCCACAAAACAACTGCGCGTGAACGCAACAGGAGGCATGTAATGCTCTCCAGGATTATTGATGTTTGCGCACGCAATCGTTTCATGGTCTTTACAGCAGTGTTGCTGCTCACGCTTGCCGGCATCTGGTCTCTTCAGCATGTGCCGCTGGACGCATTGCCCGACATCTCCGATGTGCAGGTGATTGTTCACACAGGCTGGGCCGGCGAACCCCCTGATGTGATCGAGGACCAGGTAACCTATCCGATCGTCACCAGCCTTCTGGCCGCACCTCCTCATGTGAAAGCCGTGCGCGCGCAGACGATGCTTGGCGATTCGTATGTCTACGTCGTGTTCGAGGACGGGACTGATCTTTACTGGGCGCGCTCGCGTGTCATCGAGTATCTGCAACAGATCAGTGGACGCCTGCCGGAGAATGTGCACCCGTCCATTGGACCCGATGCGACGGGTGCCGGTTGGGTCTACGAATATGCGATTGTGGACAAGAGTGGCAAGCACAGCCTTGCCGATCTGCGCAGCTTGCAGGACTGGCATCTGCGCTATGCGCTGGAGACCGTGCCGGGGGTTGCCGAAGTTGCCAGCATCGGCGGCTTCGTTCGGCAGTATCAGGTACAGCTCGATCCCAACAAACTGCTTGCCTACGGCATCCCGCTCTCTACTGTCATAGACAAGGTAAAGATGAGCACCAATGAAGTTGGCGGACGCGTGCTGAACCTTAGCGGCGCGGAGTACATGATCCGCGGTCTCGGCTATCTCCGTTCACTCGATGATCTCGCAACAGTTGCAGTCGGCAGTAAGAATGGAACTCCGGTACTGCTGCGCGATCTCGGAACGGTAAGCTTTGGTCCTGATATCCGCGAAGGGGTCGCAGAGTGGAATGGAGAGGGCGAAACGGTCGGTGGAATTATCGTCATGCGCCAGGGCATGAATGCGCTGAATGTGATCAACGGGGTCAAACAAAAGCTCCGTGAGATCGCGCCATCGCTTCCGCCGGGCGTCCAAATCATGACCGGATACGATCGTTCGGATTTGATCGATGCATCGATCAAAACACTACAACGCGATTTGCTGGAAGAAGCCATTATCGTCAGCCTTGTCATCATTGTTTTCCTCTTCCACTTCCGTTCCGCACTCATCGCAATCCTTGCATTGCCCATCGCCGTACTGGTTGCTTTCATCCCGATGTACTGGCTGGGCGTGACCTCGAACATCATGTCCCTGGGCGGGATCGCATTGGCGATTGGAGTGCTAGTCGATGCCTCCATTGTGATGGTCGAAAACGGCTACCGCCACTTGTCCGAACGACAGGAGCACGACTCCAATCCAGTATTAGAACCAGAACGCCGGAAGATTCTCATCAATGCAGCCAAGCAGGTCGGACCCGCATTGTTCTTTTCCCTACTGATCATCGTCGTGTCCTTCCTGCCGGTCTTCCTGCTCGAAGCGCAGGAAGGACGCATGTTCCGTCCGCTGGCCTGGACCAAGACGCTGGCAGTCGGTTCTTCCTCGATCCTCGCCATCACGCTAGTGCCGGTCCTGATGGTGATGTTGATCCGAGGCCGTCTGCGACCGGAACGTGCAAATCCAATCTCGCGCATTACTCAGGCGATTTACCGACCTGTGCTGCGGTTCTGCCTGCGCCATCGCTGGCTCACAATCGCAGTCAATCTGATTTTTCTGGTTGTCACGTTTCCGCTCGCATCCCGTTTGGGCAGCCAGTTCATGCCACCGCTCTTTGAAGGCTCTACTTTATATATGCCTACGGCTCTTCCCGGCATCTCCATCGAGCAGGCGAAGGTGCTCCTGCAGCAGCAGGATCGTATTCTTCACAGCTTTCCCGAAGTTGCCAGTGTCTTCGGTGCTGTTGGCCGCTCGGACAGTGCAACCGACAACGCACCCCTCGATATGTACGACACGACGGTGATGCTCAAGCCACGCGAGCAGTGGCCCGCTGGGATGACCTACGAAAAACTCATTCAGCAAATGGACGAGAAGCTCCAGTTTCCCGGCCTCTCGAATACCTGGACGATGCCAGTAGAGAATCGCCTGGATATGGAGTTGACCGGCATCAAGACGCCACTGGGCATGAAGGTACAGGGGCCGAATGTCGATGGCATCCAACAACTTGCTTCGCAAATCCAGAATGTTCTTTCCGGACTGCCAGAGATGCGTTCGATCTTCGCCGAGAAGGTTGCACAAGGCTTTTACGTGAATGTAGAGGTTAACCGCTCAGAGGCCGCGCGTTACGGTCTCACCATTGCGGATGTTCAGACGGCGGTTGAATCTGGCATCGGAGGACAGAACATCGCGGAAAACATCGAAGGCCGCGAGCGCTATCCCATCAACGTCCGCTACCAGAGAGATTTTCGCGAGAACGTCGAGAAGATGCGTGGAGTTCTGATCGGCACCCCATCCGGGGCGCAGATCCCGCTGGGACAAGTCGCCCGCATCTCCTTCTCGCATGGTCCTGCCATGATCCGAGACGAAGATGGCGCTCTTACGGGATACATCTACATCGATCTCAAAAATACGGACTATGGCGGCTTCGTCAGGAAAGCAGACAAGCTTCTTCACGACAAGCTGGCGCTACCGGCAAGTTACACCTTCCAATGGTCGGGAGAGTATGAACTCGAACTACGCGCGAAGCAGCGGCTGCAACTCATTCTTCCCGTCGTCTTCTTCGTGATTTTCCTGTTACTCTATCTGGTCTTTCATTCAGTAGCCGAGGCTCTCGTTCTTATCTTTCCCACGATCTATGCGATGAGTGGTGGACTGTTGCTGCAATGGCTCCTGCATTACAACTTCAGCGTTGCCGTGGCGGTTGGCTATATCGCGCTCTTTGGAATTGCAGTGGAAACTGGTGTCGTCATGGTGGTTTATCTCCATGAAGCGCTCGAACACAAATTGCAATTCGGCAAGGCATTGACGAATGCCGATGTGGAAGCTGCGACCATCGAAGGTGCGGTTCAGCGTTTACGGCCAAAGCTCATGACGGTTTGTGCCGTCCTTGCAAGCCTCATTCCGATTCTCTGGGAATCCGGCATTGGCTCCGATGTCATGAAGCCGATTGCCGCCCCTATCGTAGGGGGCATGATTACTTCAACTATCCATGTCCTGATCCTGGTGCCTGTATTCTTTGTCATGATGAAAGAGCGGGCGCTGAAGCGAGGAACACTCGTTCCTCGGGATAAGGACTCCACCACAACCAACCGCGATTCAGTGATTCAGCCCTCGGTCTAAGGAGATCACCATATGCAGATCAAATTCATAGGAACCGTTGCCGCGCTTGTGCTTGGCACAGCGAGCCTCTTTGCACAAGCAACCCAAACTCTAACCGGAATAGTCAGCGACGCAATGTGCGGTGCTCACCACATGATGAAAGATGCGACAGCCGCGCAATGCACGCGGGAATGCGTCAAGCAGGGCTCTGACTTCGCTCTTGTCAGTGGCGGCAAGGTCTACACCTTGAGAGGAGACAAAGCACAATTCAACAAGTTTGCTGGGGAGAACGTGATTGTAAAAGGTAAGGTGTCTGGCACAACCATTTCGGTGGATTCCATCAGTTCTTCTAAGTAACCGCATTTCGGAATTATGGTGACGTGTTTCTGCCTGCGGCCCCACAGCTCTCCGGGCTCAGTGACCGTGGCCCTCAAAACCATGGCCGGTGAGATGCAGTGCGACGAACGTCAACACCAGCACACCGATGACTGCGAGGAAGATTTTTACTCCTAAGGGAGTCTCGCTGTCAGGTTGCTGCTGTACTTTACGCCGCTCTTGCTGTTTTCGCCGCCCGTAAGGGGTCAGGCCCCATGGTTTGTACACCCCAAGTGTCGTGACCACGAGCAGCAACAGTATGGCGAGGCTTGGAGCGCGCACGAGTTCGGTCTTCAGAGGACCGAACTCGGCACTGAACAATGTTTCTGCCGTAGCCCCTGATACACGCTTCGCCGCCACAGCCATCACCGCAAATTGGTGTATCAGCAAGGCAATAGTGGCCAAAACCGCTAGCCCGAATTTCATCACGATCCAGTAGTACCGGAACAAGCCCCATGGCGTGGCGAGCGCCTGGATCAGTCCGGTGATCAGCGCTGCCAGACAGAACGGGATGATGATAAATCTGCTGATGAGATCCATCGAGAGATAAGCGCCGCGCACCACTTCAGCATCATGGCTGCTCAGGCCCGCAATGCTGAGAACCAGGAAGGCAGCGACCGCGCCGAGCCAGCCGACCGAAAAGGTGACATGAGCGGTGATGGTCAACTTGCGGAGTGCGGGTGTCATCGCTGGGCTTTCATTTCTGACTTCTCACTTGGTACTATTGGGGCGGTCGCTTGTACATTTCCGCGAGCGAGGCCCAAAGCGGAAATTGTCTCAGCGCGCAACAGGGCCGCATGACGGTAGACAAGGTCTGTGGTGCCAGTCAGGAACTGGGCGATAGCGGTGAGCTGGTGGGCATCGAAATTCTCCAAAAGTGCGGCCACGTCTTCTCGCAATGGTTTGATCGCGTCCTGGATGTGCGCCCGCTTCAGTGCTAGGTGGAGAATCTGCTTACGCCCGTCGTGAGGGTCCGGTTCACGACGCAGGTATCCGGCCCGCTCCAGCCTCGCGACCACACCGGTGATAGCGCCACTGGTCAGGCCGGTGATCGCGCTCAGATCGCAGCCTGACATCGCCCCGCGGTCGCGCAGCAAGTCGAGGCACTTGTGATCCGTTGGGCCCAGACCCAGGCGCTCCGCGACCGCATGGTGAAACAGCACCACCGCAGTGCTGTGTCGGCGCGCCAGCCGCCCGACGATTTCCTCGGCCAGTTCGTGCTGTCTCTTGCGTACAGATCTCATTGCATTCGTTCGCATATGTGTAATATTAGCTTAGCGACTAAGCTACATTGTGAGGTATGTATATGCCGTCAAGTCTGCATCCATCGTCCGTGCCAGGCGAGTCGCTTAACGGGTTCCGAAAGGTTCGCGGTGCGAAGAGAATGTGGTGATTACAACACTAAGGGATAATCTGTTGGAGGGTATGTGCCATGCCACCCAACTCCGAAATCCGTTGTACAGCGAATTGCCTGACTTGTGATTCGCGTTTTCTCCACGTCTTTTGCAATTTTCATCCCGACGCCCTTGCTCGTTTTGAAGAGCTTGGAGCACATATCACACGCGAATCTAATACGGTGCTGTTTCGAGAAGGTTCACCGTCAGCAAATGTCTTCATGGTTTGTAGTGGACAGGTAAAACTGTCCACCTTATCGGAAGAGGGGCGGAGCTTTGTTCTCAAGATCGCAAGCCACGGAGACCTTCTTGGCCTGAGCGCAGTTGTGACGAATGCGCCTTACGAAGCTACGGCGGAAACGATCGGCATCGCTCAATTGAAGGTCATTCCTCGCCCTGACTTTCTCAAATTTATCGAAGTATTCGGTGAGGCGAGCAGACATACAGCCTCAGTGCTTGCAGAACAACACCAGGCCGCGACCTATGACGTGCGACGCCTCGGCTTATCTGGTTCGGCCTCTGCAAAACTCGCACACACCCTTCTGGAATTAAAGCATTCTGCAAATCAGAGGCCATCTGCTTTGACCTTTCCGTTGTTGCTCACTCACGAAGAGATGGCGGAGATGACAGGAACGTCGCGAGAAACAGTGTCCCGGCTTATGAGTCAGTTCAAGCGCGAGGGGCTAATCGTCATCAATGGTGTCGAGCTGACAATTCTGCGGCCGGACCTTCTGGAGCACATGGCAATCTAACCGGCTGGCATATTCTTCCATGCGTGGCTATTGCTTGATTTCATCTGCCATCTTTTGATGGTCTGCTGCCAATGCATCGGCCGCCTCCGCGGCGTATGCAAAGCTTTCCGCGAACTGTTTGCAGTGCTGCAATAGTCCAAGTTTCGGCGGAACCCAGATCGTGCCGTTTGCGTAGGAGGTGGCGAGATCCTGATGTTCGGTCGCCTCTTTGCGGAGCCGCGCTGCTTCTCCGCGGTAGTAGTCAGCGATTCTCAAATGATCCTCTCGCGTTTTCGCAGTCGCGATCAGGTTCTTGAGTTCCTTGTGTGAGAGTTTCTTATGGGTAACAGTGGTCGCAGTGTTTACCCCTGTTTGTCCAGATGCGAATGTCAGGAAAAGGAGGCCGAGGATGATTACAAGTGTGGTGCTAAAGCGCCATGTTGATCTGCGGATATTGCGTCTCATTGTCTTCCTCCTCGATACATCGCTGCTGCCTTACTCAATGCATCTTGAACCAGCCCACGCCCTTTATATCGTTCCATGAGTTTGTCTGGTGGCACTTGAAACATTCGCTTAGCTTGGCATCTTTCTGCCCTGTCATCCCTTGATCCATCATGTTGAAGTGCCCCATTGAATGGCTGGGGGGTGGCTTATGGCACTCGTTGCATTGCGTCGATTGCGGTGAGGGATGCTGATATCCGGCTATCGTCCAACTGGATGTGGAATGGCACTGTACACAATCTCTTCCGAAGTAGCCCAGATGAGGGTCTTGATTCGAATGACAAGACGCGCAGTTGAGAGAGGCTTCTATCGCTGTTGCGTGAGGGTATGCGACTTGTAAATGACCTGATTGAGCAGCGGCACCGATCCACGTGTCCAGCTTGTGTGCGGATGTCTTGTCGCCTGATGCGCCTCGTTGTAACTGCTTCAGGCCTACGGTTGCGAATGCTGTATGGTCCATCACAGCAGGTCGAAGTACGAGGCCTTGGTGCTCAATATGGCATGAGTTGCATGCCCCAACACTGGCGTGAAACGCAGTTGGCTGACGTTGCAACAATGCAGTGTTATTGGCGTGACAAAGAATGCATTTCGAGGCTGACACGCCGGTGGTAGAGCTATGACACGCGGCGCAATTATCTTCCAGGGAGGCATGTGCACTGGAAAGGTTTCCGGGCTCTACCCAACGTTCCCAACCTAGTTTATTGGTTGCAGCATGTGGCCCGAAGATGACGTACAAGCCGGCAACCGCCGCGAGCGTCGCTAGAATCGTGATCAGCTTACCGGTCGCGTTGCTCATGCGAGCCACCGCAGTCCAAGACGAATCTCACTTGCGACATGGAAAAACAGGATCACGTAGAGGGTCACAGAAATAGCAATGTGAAAGCGCAGCCAACGCGCAAACCATAGCTTGAAGAGTTCGTGTGTTTTCACCGCATATTCCAGGTCCGCTACCGACTCTCCTAGCTGGACGGCGCGCCATTCAATGGCGGCAACGCCATCATTGGTGGCTTGCCGTCGCAGCCTGAGCGGTGCGAACAGGCGTGAGAAGAACCCCGCGTAGCCCGCCACGCAAGCCGCGAGGTCGGGACGCCCGCGCAATTCTTGTGCCGTACGGTCGTATTGTGCTTTCGCCCGGTCGAGCAACGCGTATTTCTCTTTGATCTCCTGCGATATCTGAGCCATCAGGTAACGGCCAACAAAACCGCTCAAAATCACGAGAAGTGTCATTGAGATGAGTAAAATGCCCACTCGGCTGGCAAAACGATGCCCGCTGTGGATGATCGCGAGAATGCCACCAAGAATCGACGCATAGATATGCCACGCCAGAAGCGTGCGCATCGGAACGCGCTTCGTGATCGCCTGCTTCAACCTTGGAACTCGTTTCACGAGCGAATAAGCGGCGGGCACAAGCAATAGCAAAAGCGCAATAAGGCCGACGATGAACCCGGGAAGACTGCCTGCAAAGCGCGGGTCGACATGAACGAGGAATCCCAACCAAAGCAACAAAAGAAATACGATCAAACCTGTAACGATGATTCGCTCGCGTTCTTGCATCGCCGTCATGCCTCAACCGAAACATCGGCGGTCGATTTGGCCTGGCAGGCGAGGATAATATTTTGCGCTTTATCATCCGGCTCCAGTGCATCCTGAACTTCCATTGTGACGCTGCCTGAGAGTAGCTTGATCTTGCAAACGCCACAGGTCCCGACTCGGCACGAATAGTCGATATTGACGCCGATGTCTTCAGATATTTCAAGAATGCTCCTATCTGGGGAGAGTGGAGCGACCTTTATTCGACTTGGCGAAAGTGACAGTTGGGGTTGTCTTGGTCTGTACGGTTTTATCGCCTACCGGGGCTCCTGGCGCTGCAATTTGTATTGTGGCAGCCTCTGCGGCCTTAGCCTCTGCCTCCTTACCGACGAATACTTCCGTCATGATCTCGTCGGTGGGCACCCCGGCTTCAGCAAGCATCGCCTTCACGTCGGCCATGAAGACATTCGGTCCGCAAATATGGACATGCCGCGTAGCGATGGCGGGAACGACTTCCTTCAGCAGCTCCTTCGTAACGTGCCCGGTCTTGCCCTTCCACGCCGTGCTGCCTGGATCACACACTACGAATGTGACATGCACGTTCGCAAATCTGCGCTGTATGTATTCGAAGTCCTCGCGAAAGATAATGTTCGCGGGAGCATGGCATTGATAAATGAGGTAGATATCACCGGTCCAGCAGCGATCCGTGAGGTATCGAATCGCTGCCATGAATGGCGTGACGCCCACTCCAGCTGCAATGAAGACCACACTTCCGGCTTCTTTTCCTGTAAATGTGAACTTGCCCGAGGGAGCCGTTATCTCCAGCAGATCGCCTTCGTGAACTTGATCATTGAGAAACCTGGAGACAATGCCAAGTTCCTCATGCTTTACGGTCGCTTCACAATATTCAAGTTGCGTTGGCGAGGAGGCAATGGTGTAGGAACGCTTGGTCCGGTACCCTTTGGGCGAGACTGTCACCGTCAGGAACTGACCGGGAAGATAGACGAATGGGAGCGGGTCACCCGATGGGTTTCCGAGCCTGAATGTCTTGACGTTCGGCGTCTCCTGAAAAATACGCATTACGCGTAGCTTGCCGGTCCAGGAATTTGATTTGGATGGGATAGGGGCATCGGACCTTGGTGTGGTAGACGTCGCGACAGTAGAGGCAATGCTACTCGGTGCTGCGGTCAAACTGACAACGGGTGCCTTGAGGCCGACTTGAGCCGAATCCGTCTTACCCGACGCGAGACCGGCGATGAGCGCATCCGCCCGGCGCATCTTGTGAAAGTACATCCAGATCATCACTGCTGCGAACGCAGCCAGTGCAACCATGATGAACCAATGAAAGGGCGAGAATGTTGTTTGCGAACCGCTCTGATCGGGCAGATTGAGTTGGTGCCGAAACCATTGCAACGCCACGACCTGAGGGTTCTGATTCTCAGCCAATGCACGGTGGGCGGCCAGACCGCTTTGGAATGCATCCATGCCTTCGCGCATGTGAGCGGATGCGAGTTGCATCGCCGCATAGTTGTTTACAGCGGTCGCTGTGGCGAGTTGGTCGAGACCGCGATTCAATTCTTCGGCACCATCAGTCATACGTTGGTGATCCATCTGCTCGACCTTCGCACGTTCTTCTGGAGATAACGGCGGAAGAGCCATTAGTGCTGGAAACAAAGGGTTGTTCGATCCCGCCCCACAGCAGCCGGGCTGCATCATCTTGGCCATCTCGGCAGGACTCATCATCATTCCACCAGCAGGAGCAGGCGGAGTGGTGGAAGCAGGAGCAGAAGTTTGCGCGGCGCTTGGAGCGGGGCCGTTCATCGCCGGAGGCGCAGCAGGCGTAGGTTGTACTGTCTGATCTTGGGTGGGGGGCCGCCGGATGATGACTGGCGTGTTCGTCCGGCGAAATCTGGCCTAGGATCGGCATATGTGCCATCGCCAATAACAGAGACGCCACTGCCAAGAGCCGGATACAACCGCAAGCAGTCATTCGGCGCACGTCGATCACACGATTCATTGTGTCCGGCGAAGGCAATTAGTTATGCTTTCCACCTGAACCATGCGGCATGTCTTGCATCTTCTTCCCGTGCTTCATCATCTCATGCCCCATTTGTGGTCCAGGCGCGGGCTGCTTTACCGCGATCTGATCGACTACATCGGAGACACCGTCCGTTTGCCGCGCGACGTTGACGGCCCGCTCCTTGACGGCTTGAGAGTCAACCGTTCCTGACAGGGTGACGACTTTCTTCTGAGTGCTGACGTCAATTGGAGCCGTGTTGACCGTGTCGTCCGCCGCAAGCTGTTCTTTAACCTTTGAGTTGATGCTGGTGTCCATTTGACCTGAATTGACTGTAGGGTCCGCTGCGGCTTTCTCGCTAGTCTTCGAGTTGTTGGTCGTGTCGCTCGGGTGACAGCTGACGAGCACAGCCACAAGTAGGCTCACGAACATACTTGTTTCGCATTTGCATAACATTTTCTCCTTGAAAGTGGTCGACCTGTTTAGGAAGCGCGCTTATTGCATCTTCATCGGGCCACCCATTGGCTGCTTTGGCATCGGTGATTTTGCCCCGCTTGTAGAGGGCGCCGCCTTTACAACTTCCGCGCGCTGGTCCGGAGTCAAGACATCTGACGCTGCAGCGACCGCATGAATGAATGCCATCTGCTGATCGCCTCGCATTGTCGCAATTTCCTGCACCTTCTTATCAATGGCAATTGCGTCGGGCTGGTCGGCGCTCGTCAGCTGCCATAACTCCTGTTCCGCTGCATCAATCTGTTTCTGCGAAGCGGTCTTTTGTTCCGTGGCATCGGACTTGATCTTTTCCAGACTCGTCTTCTGTTCCGCCGTCAGACGTATGTGCTGCGCGTGATCCAGAAAGAAATCGTTAGCTCCGATGTGGAGCAGGTGCGGAGGCTCACCAGAAGCTGCACTAGGCAGTTTGGACGCCATGGAGCCGCTCTTCATGGGCATCTTATCCATTGACATGCCACCGGCTTTGCTTCCCATCGGCTTGCCCATGCTCATCCCGCAGCATCCTGGGGCTGCCATAGGCGCAGCGGATCCGCCCTGCGTGGCGGCCATTCCACCCATCTTGCCCTTCATGGGGCCCATCGGCGGTTTCTCAGCGGCGGAGGGCATACCTCCCATCTCTGTGGAGTCGTCCTCCATTTCCATTGCCGGCTTTCCCGCACTCATTGCGGATTTCGACGAACTCGTCTTTTTCGCTTTACTCTGCTGCAACGCAGCCTGCAGCTGAGCTACTTGCTGTTTTAGTTGCGTAATCTGATCCTGCATATCTGTCGTTTGGGCCGCAGCATCCGGCTGAGCCTGCGATTGAGTTGGCTGTGAAGATGGTGATGGCATTTGCGCCGCTGCATGGGTCGAATTGAGCGCAAATGCGGAATACAGTGCGATGGCGGCGATTGTATGCGTCGCTCCTGCTTTGTAACTGGAGATATTCATATGTGTCCTCGTCTCGATTGTCGAAGACGGCGGAATCGCCGATCTCGCAGATCATTCGACGTGAATCATATTTGGAGAAGGAATTGCAAGTCTGTGACAGAGATCACAGACTTCCCGGCCTGGGCCGAGCAATATTAACAGCGGCGTTCTAATAGAAGTCTTTGCCTTTCAATTAGAGAGAGCGAAGTGCGTCCGACCGCAAAACGAGGTACGATTTCAACATGCAGTGGAAGAAGGCATTCACGACAGCGCTGGCAGTTCTTATGTTGACTGCTTCTTCCTGGGCTGCGGTCTGCGATGTGGCATGCATGGTGCAGAGAAGCCAATCTGGGTGCCGTGTCTCTGAAGCTGCTGAAGGTCACCATCTCTCCTCCATGTCTCACGCTCACTGTGCGCACATGAAGAACCCCGAAACCTCAAAGATCGGCCCTACATCCTTCATTGAGGCTACTTCGAGTTGCACACACTCCATGTGCTGTCAGCCAGATAGTTTGGTCGATCCAGCAAAAAGTGTTCAGTTTGATCGGGTACAGTGGGCAATCGCCCATCAGGTCCTGATTGCTGAACAGGGGTTGGCTCCCAATCGCTTTGTCAGCGAGGCTCCTCCACCGGTCATTGTCCGGTCTCTCGCCCCTCTTTCCGTAACGCTCCGAATCTAGTCCAGACACACGCTGCGCCAATGTGTATGCCATTGGCCGGGTTGTGTCGTCTTGTTTCCATCCCTGGACTCAGGCAGCAATCCGCGCTAATGGCGCCAGATTCATGGCTGCCTCCTGCGCTGCACGCAGGAAGGCCCGTTGCTTCAACCTTGAGGACATATGAACAATCGACGTTCTTTTCTCCAGAGCACCCTCGGATTGGGTGCTGCCTGGCTGAGCGCTTCGAAGCTGTTTGGGGAAACCGGGCAGAACACGAAGATTTACAAGCGCATTCACCAGGCAAACTCCGGCCCAGCTTTCAACATGCCTGTCGTGACTACCGACATCGGAGATATGCCCTACACGATGGACGGGAACACGAAGGTCTTTCACCTGACCGCCGAGGTGGTGAAACAAAAGATCAGCCCGCTCAAGACGATTGACGCCTGGGGCTTCAATGGCAGCGCTCCGGGACCGACGATTCAGGTCAATCAAGGCGACCATGTGCGCGTGGTCTTCGAGAACCGGTTGCCGGAACTGACTTCTATTCACTGGCACGGCTTTGAAGACACCATCCAAAACGATGGACAGCCCGGAATCAGCCAGCCGCCGGTGAAGCCGGGCGGACGCTTTGTCTATGAGTTCGACATCCATCAAGCAGGTACTTTCTTCTACCACTCGCACATGGCAATGCAGGAGATGGCTGGGATGCTCGGCGCGTTCATCATGCACCCGAAGGAGCCTTACCGCCCGCATTGCGACAAGGACTTCCTGATCAATTTGCAGGAGTATGCAGTCCTGCCGAACAATACGGTGCCCAACACCATGAACATGGAGTTCAACTGGCTATTGTTCAATGGACAGGCCGGTCCGGCCACAACTCCTCTTATCGTTCGGCTTGGGGATCGCGTTCGTATCCGTTTCGTGAACCTCGGCATGGATCACCATCCGATGCACCTGCATGGGCATACCTTTTACACGACAGGAACCGAAGGGGGCAGAATCCCCGAGGCTGGCTGGTGGCCCGGTAACACTGTACTCGTTGGAGTAGCTCAGGCACGCGATGTCGAGTTCGTTGCCAACAATCCGGGCGACTGGATGATTCACTGCCATCTGCCTCACCACATGATGAACCAGATGTCCTCGCAGGCGGGCAAGATGACCCGCACCGCAGGTATGCCGGCCGGAGGAGACATGAACATCGGCATGGGGATGCTCAAAGGCACACCTGGCGCTCCCATGGGAGAGGAGTATGGCCCAGCTTTGGGCCGCGGATTGGGTGGCGTCGGAAATGCCTCTGATGAAGCGACGACCAATGGGCCGCTTTCACAGAAAAAGGCTATGGACGCGATGCCCGGTATGCAGCATTTCATGGGAAACATGCAAATGGGCCAGATAGAGCAGGACGACATCGCGAAAAACGCGAATGATGTTCCGAACTTCCCGCAGGACGCCTACATGGAAGGTCCCATGATGGCGATGGACGAGGCTGTCGAACGGCCCGAAAACTACGGCCTCAATCCAGGCTGGAGCGGATTCATGCAAGGCATGATGACCTTCGTCCGTGTACTGCCGCCTGAAAAATACGACGAAGTCATCGCCCGAATGAAACAGGCCAAGCGACCTAACGATCCCTATTCCGCCATTCTGGAGCGCGCCTAAGCGCGAGGAGAAAAAGATGAGAATAACAACTCTTGCACTTGCGATTACAAGCGCCTTCAGCTTCACGGCATTAGCGCAAAATCCTGGCTCATCCGCGACACAGGATAACTCCATGCACTGCATGGAGGGTATGGTCATGCCGGGTTGCCCAGAGACAGATAAGAACAAGCAGACCACGCCTGGCATGCAGCACCAGCACGGTACACAGAGCAAGTCCCCGCAGAATGCGCAACCGATGAAGCCTAAACAGCCAGGCAAAATGGACAACATGCCTGGGATGCAGGATGACATGAACAATATGCCGGGTATGCAGATGGAGCCCGCTCAGTCTTCGCAAAGCCGGGACACTCACGCAACCATGACGTTACAGGAGCCGGAGAATCCGGAGCACAAGACCGGATCGAATCTGCCTGCCCCGGAGTTGCTCAAGGACGTTGCGGCCCGCCCTGCCATGAGCCTCGCTGATTTTGAGACGCTAGCAGATGCTAATAACCCAACCTTGAAACAAACGAACACGCTGGTGCGCAGGTCGCAGGAACAAGCACGCCAGGCCGGACTTTATCCCAACCCAACCGTTGGCTATCAGGGAGAGGAAATTCGCGGCGGGTCCTTTGGGGGCGGCGAACAGGGCGCCTTTGTTCAGCAATCGATTGTTCTGGGAGGCAAGTTAGGTCTTCGGCGGGACGTTTTCGAGCAGCAGAAGAAAGCTGACCAGATCGGGGTACAAGAACAGACCTATCGTGTCCACGGCGACATCCAGCAAGCGTTCTACGATGCGTTGACTGCGCAGGCTACCGTTCAGCTTCGGCAGCACTTATTGGGCGTAGCACTCGATGCCGTCGAGACAGTGCATCAGCTTGCCAATGTGGGGCAGGCAGATGCACCCGATATCCTGCAGACGGAAGTAGAAGCCGAGCAGGCAAAGGTGGACTACGTCACGGCGCAGCGCCAATATTTGCAGGCTTTCCATGTACTCGCGACATTTGCAGGCAAAGGCGATCTGCCTGTCGGCCCGTTGCAGGGCGAACTGGAGACAACACCTGATCTGAACGCCGAGCAGATGGTGGACACCGTCGTCGCGGATAGTCCAACGGTTAAACGCGCCCAGCAGGAAGCCACTGCGGCGCAGGCTCGTCTGAAGAGTGCGAAACGCGAACCTGTCCCCGACCTCCAATTGCGAGCCGGCGAATCATATAGCTTTGAGCAACTCGAGAATTCTCACAAAGCTGTTGGGCCGATGAGTTTTGCCAGCGCGGGAATCAATATTCCACTCTGGAACAGAAACCAGGGTAATGTCGAAGCGGCCAAAGCTGAAATTGAGCGAGCCAATCAAGACGTCCTGCGCGAGCAGCTGTCTCTCCGACAACAGGCAGCGCCGCTGGCGCAGTCTTACAGTTCCGCAAAGTTCGAAGCGGAACGTTACAAGACACAACTCATTCCGCGCGCGGCAAGAGCCTATGAGCTGTACCTCAAGAAGTATCAAAACATGGCACAGGCCTACCCCCAGGTGCTGGTCTCGCAGCGCACTTACTTCCAGTTGCAGATTAGCTACATCATGGCTCTTCACGATGTCTGGCGGGATGCGATTGCTTTGCAAAACTACACGTTGAGCGGCGGCCTGCATACTCCGATGTCGAGCGGCTCGTCGACCACCACTATTAACCTGCCGAATGCTGGCGGCGCACCGGAGTAGATCGTATGAGACGAACCTTTGTCATAGGTTTCATGATCGTCCTGTTCGTTGCAATTATCTGCGCTCTCTACGCGAGCAGGATGGTGCATCGAGGCTTCAGCACACGGGTTGAACCCGGTGCTGTTGAATCCTCACTTGCTATGACCATGCGCGATATGGCCATCCCCTCGCGCTACAAAGCCATGAAGAACCCAGTCGCGGTCACCCCTGAAGTGATCCATGATGGCATGGCGCACTGGACAGACCATTGCGCCACCTGCCATGCCAACAATGGCAGCGGTGACACCATGTACGGCAAGGCGATGTATCCACGTCCGCCAGATATGCGCCAGAAGGATACGCAGGAGATGTCCGATGGCGAACTCTACTACACCATCAAGAACGGTGTGCGCTTGAGCGGAATGCCGGCGTTCGGCGATCCGGGCGATGACGACGTGGACAGTTGGAAGCTCGTGGCATTCATTCGGCATCTGCCGCAACTCATACCTGCTGAAGAGACGGAGATGCAGAGCCTAAATCCGAAATCTCCCGACGAAATTCAAGAGGAGAAGGAAGAAGAAGAGTTTTTGAAGGGCGATGCTCAGTCAGCTACGCCAGCAACCACAATGCACCATCACTAATACACGGAGAAGGCACATGAAAAAGGTACTCGCAACTCTCTTCTTGCTCGTGCTCATGGTGAGCAGCGCCTACGCGCACAATGGGATGGAACACGTCATGGGAACCGTTGCCAGCATCACCGACAACTCCATCACGGTAACCACGACAGACGGAAAGTCTCAGACCGTAACGACGACCGCCGACACGAAGTACACCAAGATGGATGCAGCGATTGCTCTGAAGGACATCAAGGTCGGCGACAATGTCGTGATCCATGCATCAAAGAAGAACGACAAACTAATTGCTGCAACGGTTCAGGTGGGTATGGGAAAGATGGCAGGCATGAAAATGGACGGTAAAAGCAGCAGCGCATCGCCGCAACCAAAGTGACTCTGATCCCAGCTACAATGCTCAACTGTTGGGGCTATCGGGGCAGTGATACTTGGCGCCCCACCACCTGCTGCATCAGGGGGTAATGAAATGAAGACTGCGTCCCGCGACCTTCACCAGGATGACCTTGGAGAGAGTGCAATTCTAGGGCGGATTACTGCACATCACTCGGAGTTCCTTCGCTTCATTGCAGCTCGAGTAGGTGAACCAGCTGCAGCAGAAGACATCCTCCAATCAGCCTATGTTAAGGCCTTGGAACATGGTTCCCAACTTCGTGATGAGGAGAGCGTTGCGGCATGGTTCTACCGCATTCTGCGGAATGCCATCATCGACCATTACCGCAGAGGGTCTGCCCGCTCGAAAGCCCACGAATTGTTCGGGGCTGAAGCGCCCACAAGCTACGAAACGGAACTCGAACAGAAGGTCTGCGCGTGCATCGGCGATGTGATTGGCGACCTGAAAACCGAATACCGGGAAGCGATCGAGCGTGTCGATCTTGCTGGCGAATCAGTGGAATCGTTTGCTCAACTTCAAAACACCACGACAAACAACGCCTCCGTGCGTCTCCACCGGGCAAGAAAGGCGGTCGCTAAGAAGTTGATCCAGGTATGCGGCGTTTGTGCGGAACACAAATGTCTTGATTGCACCTGCCGGAAGAGACTGTAAGATCGGGCGGCCTCATGCGTCAACAGCAATAAGAAGGCAAGGAGGACACCATGAGTTGCTGTTCAGAGACATCGGCAGAGGTTGTGAAAGACCCAGTATGCGGAATGCAGGTCGATCCTGCGAAGGCAACAGGACAGAGCCAGTATCAAGGGCTGACTTATTCGTTCTGCTCACTGGGATGCAAGAAGAAATTCGATCTCAATCCGGCGCAGTACATGCAATCTGGCACGGAGCTACCCCTTCTTCCGCCACAATCAGTGGCTGTTGCGCCGGCTGCTGGTGCGACTAAGGTGGCGGCGTCAGGTAAATACACCTGTCCCATGCACCCGGAGGTGCAGGCGGATAAGCCGGGATCGTGCCCGAAGTGCGGCATGGCTCTCGAACTGGCCGATCTTTCTGCAACGACCGAGCGCGTTGAGTACACCTGCCCCATGCACCCACAGATCGTTCGAGATCAGCCGGGAAGTTGTCCCATCTGCGGCATGGCGCTTGAACCCCGCAACGTAACAGCTAACGCGCCAAATCCTGAACTGGACGACATGACACGACGCTTTTGGATAGGCGTTGTCCTCACGATTCCACTTCTCGCCGTCATGGTCTCGGATATTCTGCCTGGTCACCCGCTGCAACATCTCCTGCCCGGTCAGTTGTTCGGATGGACCGAGTTTGCGCTCGCGGCACCAGTGGTTCTCTGGGCGGGCTGGCCGTTCTTTGAACGTGGCTGGGCCTCTATTATTCATCGCAGCCCGAATATGTTCACGTTGATTGCGATTGGCACAGGTGCCGCTTATCTCTACAGTGTTGCCGCTGTCGTCGCGCCAGGTATCTTTCCTTCCACCTTCCGCGATATGTCCGGCAATCTCGGCCTCTACTTTGAAGCGGCGGCGGTCATCACGGTATTGGTTCTGCTAGGCCAGGTATTAGAGCTGAAGGCTCGCAACCAGACCAGCAGCGCGATCAAAGCGCTCCTCGGGCTTGCCCCGAAGACGGCACGCCTGATCTCTCCCAGATGGAAAAGAAGCCGATGTCGCTCTGAGTGAGATTCAGGTTGGGGACCTCATCCGTGTCCGTCCCGGAGAAAAGGTTCCGACCGATGGGATTGTCATCGAAGGACGAAGTTCCGTCGACGAGTCAATGGTGAGCGGCGAATCGCTTCCCGTCGAGAAGACTGTCGGTGCAAAGGTGATCGGCGGCACCATCAATGGGACCGGAAGTTTCGTGATGAAGGCTGAACGGGTCAGAGCAGATACGCTCCTGGCACAGATCGTGAAAATGGTGAGCGAGGCACAGCGAACGCGAGCGCCTATCCAGCGCCTCGCGGATACAGTCGCTTCGTACTTCGTCCCTGGGGTTTTGGCTGCGTCCGTAATTACATTTGCGGTGTGGGCAATCTTCGGGCCTCCACCCAAATATGCGCACGCCCTGGTTAATGCAGTCGCGGTCCTGATCATCGCCTGCCCCTGTGCTCTTGGGCTGGCGACCCCGATGGCCATCATGGTCGGTACGGGCCGTGGTGCCCGCGAAGGAATACTGATCCGCAATGCCGAGGCACTCGAGATTTTTGAGAAGGTGGATACCCTTGTGGTGGACAAAACCGGGACTCTCACCGAGGGCAAGCCGCGCCTTACCGCGGTTATCCCGGTAGAAGGCTTTCAAGTAACACAACTTCTACAGTCAGTGGCCAGTCTCGAAAAGGCCAGTGAACATCCGCTCGCTGCGGCCATCATTGCTGGAGCCAAAGAGAAGAGCATCGAGTTGGTGACCGTCACAGACTTTCAGTCGGTCACAGGTAAAGGTGTCACCGGAACCTTGCAGGGCAAACGGATTGCTGTCGGCAATGCTGCCCTCATGCAGGACCTTGGTGCATCCTCTGAGGCCTTGCAAGAACGTGCAGAGAGCCTTCGTAAGGAAGGCCAGACGGTCATGTTCGTCGCATCCGACGGTCGATTTGCTGGCCTTATCGCGGTCGCCGACCCTATCAAAGCATCGACCCTTGAGGCCATTCAGCAGTTGAAACAGGAAGGCATCAGGGTCGTCATGGTCACGGGTGACAATCACACCACTGCCGCTGCCGTCGCCCAAAAACTCGGGATTGACTTCGAGGCCGATGTATCACCAGATAGAAAGGCTGAGGTCGTCAAGAAGCTCCAGTCGCAAGGGATAATTGTGGCAATGGCGGGCGACGGGGTGAACGATGCGCCTGCGCTGGCACAGGCCCATGTAGGAATAGCAATGGGGACAGGAACGGACGTGGCGATGGAGACGGGCGGCATCACGCTTGTCAAAGGCGATCTTCGCGGGATTGTGAAAGCAAGACGGTTGAGTCAACGTACGATGAGCAACATTCGCCAGAATCTCTTCTTCGCGTTCTTTTACAACGCTCTCGGGGTGCCGCTCGCGGCAGGTGTTTTGTATCCGATCTTTGGATTGCTGCTGAATCCCATGATCGCAGCCGCGGCCATGAGTTTCAGCTCAGTCTCAGTCATCGGAAACTCCTTAAGACTTCGAACAGCTAAATTTGATTATGCCTAAGGCTACTTATTGGATTCGGCGATCCAAACGGCACTTGACTCTTGCTACCGGAGCAATCGCGATCACCTGTTTGGCATATGCTGCGACTCCTCCGCCGGACGTTCGCCATCGCCTTAGCATGGCGACTGCCTATGCTGGTCTGATCTTTCTTGCGGGATCGCTATGGATTGGACCGTGGAATGTCCTGCGACGACGGCCTAATCCCGTCAGCTTCGATTTGCGGCGGGATGTGGGTATTTGGACGGGCATCCTCGCCATCCTGCACACAATAGTCGGCTTGACTGTCCATCTCCGGGGACGAATGTGGATGTACTTTTTCAAGAGGCTACATCCATTGAAACTGCAAAATACGCAATTCGGCTTCGCCAACCTCGTCGGACTCGGTGCTGCACTGCTCTTCTTGATGCTCTTGGTGATCTCCAATGACGTTTCACTTCGCGCACTGGGGATTCGTCGCTGGAAGTCGCTCCAGAGATGGACCTATGCAGCTTTGGCGTTAACAGCGGCTCACGGTATCGCTTATCAACTGGTCGAAAAGCGCCGTCTTCCCTGGGTTATTGTCTTTACAGCGGTCATAATCGCGGTATCCGCTACTCAGGTCGTTGGTTTTATTCAAGTTCAAAGGCGAATGGATAACGGTCAGAGAGATTAGAGACTGTCTCCCTGCACACTCTCCGGAATCGTTGCCACACCCCTAACTGCTCAACTGACGACTCCGCTCCAATCTAGGTGGTTTTGAATGATGTCAAACCAAACGACGCGCTAGCACGAACGCGCCTTTGCCTTGAAGAGCAGAACGCCAGTCCCCGCTTAATTCTGGACAACAACCTTCATATTCATGTCATCGTGTCCGCCGCCACACTTGACGGTGCACTCAGCCAGATGCTCTCCTGGCGATGGAGGAGCGACTACTGCGAAGTCTTCCGTGCCTTCTTTCAAGCGAAGATCCCAGCCTTGATCCTGGGGACGGCGGCCCACAATACGGCAATCCCAGTCCCCAGATGCCGTCTGGCCAGGGCCCAAGCGCTCCTAGAGGTATGGGAGGACCGCCCGGATCGCCACCCCCCTCGCTCCTCCGGATCGGACGGCACTACCAGCACCATGCGCGGTGGGCTGCAACTCGGGCCGCCCGGACGCTGGTGGGACGACAAGGGCTTCGCCAAGAGCCTCGGTCTCAGGCCTGAACAAAGAAAGAAGATGGACGATATATTCAACGTCAAAAAGGGGACGATCCTGCTTCGCTACCAGTCGCTCCAGCAGGAAGAGGCGCGCCTGGAAGACATCACCAGAGAGCCGCGACTGGATGAGCCGACTATCTTCGCGGCGATCGATCGCGTGGCACAAGCCCGAGCAGCGCTCGAAAGAGCGAATGCGCACATGTTGTTGCTTATCCGCCAGGAGATGGATAAGAACCAGACAGAGCGTCTCGGACAACACAGATGGGGGACTCCCATCTCTTGCGGGTTAGACGGCAAGAGTCGCTACGTTCTTCCCTTAGGCGGAAAAGTGGTTGGGTGGACTGGACGTCGTTGAATCGCACAAGAGTTCTCCTCCTGGTTGCCGCTCCGGCAGTGGATGCCGGACCTGGCCGAGGAGATCGTCGGGCGTCTGGCGCGCAAGGACAGCACCGCGGTGGTGCTGTTTCACCACTCTCGGTCGCGGAGTGCCGGCAGCGATCTGGCCTGACCTGTTGTTTTCAGAGTTATCTGGCTAAATATTTCAGAGATATTTGGCGTAGGTTGGCTAACGCCTGCAATCCCTTGAAATGCCCGCTTGGTTTCGTTTAATAGCCTGCATGTCGTCACATTCAGCAAATTGGCGTCTGGCTGCGGGTTCTAGCCTTCAACTGAGGCATCGCGGAGTACCGTTTCCGAGGATCACTGGGAGCTCTGAGCGGTGCCGCCACGCCAGTTAGCATTCGCCCGGAGGTCCGTCGCCCCACACGCCGGTCTAGTTCCACAACTTCAACTTGGGGAAATAAGTGAAACGGAACCCCGATTTCAATCACCATTTGGAAAGAGAGTGCAGCTCTCTCGACTGCAACCGCGAGATATGGCAGTCGAAGTCGTCCGCCATTGTCGCAATCACCGCTTATTGAAAGAGATAGGCGCCGGGCCATAGCGACGCGTAGCTACGCCAATTTCTGATTGTCGGCAAAAGGGGCAAGCGATGAAATGCAGAAAAAATGCCAGGAACCTAGCCGCCGATGAGAAAACAAGATTTGTCAATGCAGTCCTCGCTCTAAAGAGCCAAAACAGCGTAATCCATCCCGGTTCACAATCGAGATACGACGATTTTGCCGAGACTCATCTGAACGCCATGATGGCAACCGTGGGATGGGCGCATCAGGACTCAGTGTTTTTCCCCTGGCACCGTGAATTGCTCTATCAGTTTGAGAAGCTACTCCAGGCAGTTGATCCAACAGTGACCATTCCCTATTGGGACTGGACCCGGGAACAGAGCAGCGCTGCCGCCGGGTTTCCCTTCACGAATGATCTCATCGGCGGAGATGGTGATCGTGCGGACAGTGACCACGTAAAAAGGGATCCGGCGGCGCCTCCCGTGGATGCCACACATCCCTACATTTATCCTTTTGACCCGCAAGCATGGTCGGCGACGACAACGGTTGTTGACCCTCCACCCGATACACTTAACTTTTTCCAGAGACAATTAGGCGAAAACGTAACTGGCGATGCTCCCAATCTTCCTCTTAATGGTGCCTTGGTAACAGGCGTCGGTTCGACGTATCGACAGGCAATCAGCTCCACTGACTACCTTACTCTACGATCAAGGTCAGAGGACATTCACAACCTAGTTCATCGCTGGGTGGGCGGTAACATGCTCAGAATGACATCGCCCAACGACCCGGTCTTCTTCATGCACCACGCTGCCATTGATCGCATGTGGAGCATCTGGCAAAAGAAGGTGGCGGCGGGGACTCCGCTTTATGTCGCTAGCAGCGTCGCGGCGGGACATAAGTTGAATGACCCAATGATTTTCAACGATGTCAATCCGGCGCCATTTATAACCACCGCGTCACCCGCGAATGTAATCGACGGACACGCCATGCATGGTGATGGCGTTTGGTATGCGTCCGATATTCCCGAATTGACAAACGAAACCGGTCCTACCCTTGCCTTCGTCAATATCCCAGACGGACTGACTTCCTACAAAGCCGTCAAATTCAGAATCAAAGGGTGCCGACCCGTTCATTTCAGAATCACCGGCGCACCAAGCGGGGATTTCGGATTAACGACCATGGGGACTGAATTTGTTGGTGACCCCGACGAGAGCGCCGATTTCTTCTATGGTTATGTTTGGGTCCAACTCGCAGCCGTCGCTGGAGCGATTCCCCCCAGCGGAGTGGATATTCATGCCTACATCATTGACGAAGAAGGCTACTATGCCGCCACAGAAGGTGGAGAATACCCACTCGGCGATTTTCACGTGGATCTGACCGCCACCACCGTGCCACGTGAAAATAATGCCGTCGCTTTAGTCCTGGACCGTTCCGGCAGCATGGCAGATCCGGCGGGCGGAACCAGCACCAAAAGTGATCTGGTCAGGACCGCAATTCAGGTCTTTCGCGATCTCATGCTTTCCAACGATGAAGTGGCGGTCGTCACATTCGATGACATCGTTGACACGCCCATCCCGATAGAGCAGGTCAGCGTTGCACCCGCTTTCTCCACTGTCGATATCACACCACGCAACACCACGTGGATCGGTGGCGGAATTCAGCAAGGGGCCGTTCAACTCGCTGCTGCTTCGCTTACCAACAAATCCATGATTGTTCTAACCGATGGAAACGAGAACATTCATCCTTACATCGCCGAAATTGATCCCGCATTGCTTACCAACCGAACCTACGCGATCGGATTCGGCTTACCCGGCACCGTGAGCGATGCTGCTCTCAATCAAATCACTTCCAATACGCACGGGGATTTGATTATCACTGGCGATATTTCCACCGACGAACAGCGTTTTAATCTCACCAAGTATTTCGTCCAGTTGCTGGCTGGCGTCACCAAGATGGACGTCATTCTTGATCCGCAGGGCAGCCTCTTTCTTGGATCGAAACAGGTCATTCCGTTTCAACTCTCAGACGCTGATGTGTACGCTGACATCATCGTTCTTTGTCCCGTTCCCAAGTTGCTCGATTTCTTCTTGGAAACTCCCGATGGAAAAATCATCAAACCATCTACCTCGGGACCCAACGTTCAATACATTTTGGGCCAGCAAGTGGTTTTCTACCGGGTGGTCTTGCCTGCATTGGCCGCCGATCCCGGAGGAAGCCACGCCGGACTGTGGAAGGCCATTATTTCCATAAAGAGCACAGGCGAGATTAAGAAGCTGTCCAAAAATAGCAGGCTATTAGAGGCCGTCCGAGCCAATGCCGTCCGCGGATCGCTTCCCTACAGCTTTGTCGCTCACACCTATTCAAATCTAAATCTGACTGCCTATAAGTATCAGGAGTCATTGAAGCCAGGGGCAGCTGTCACCCTGTTTGCCTCTCTCGGAGAGTATGAGGTGCCGCTGCAGACCGACGCAGTCGTTTGGGCGCAAGTCACCACCCCTGATCAAAGTACATTTGATTTGAAGCTTCACAAAACCGATGCAGCAACATACTCAGCGTTGTTCAAGACCTCGATGCCTGGCGTGTACTCCTGCCGCGTCCGAGCAGAGGGATTTACCGGCAAGGGCACGGCCTTCACCCGTGAAAAGACCGTGACAGCAGGTGTCTATTACGGAGACTACAATCCCCTCCCCCTACCCAGACCTGGCGAAGAGATCTGTCGCCTGATCAATTGCTTGTTGTCAGAAGAAACCTTGTCCACCAGTGCAATTAGAAGGCTTACAGAGCTGGGAATCAACCTAAAGCATTTGAAGGAATGCTTCGCAAAAACCTGCCCGGAGAAAGTGGTCGAAAGACTCCCAGGCTTGAAATACAAGGCCTTTGTTGCGGCCCGGAAGAAACAATCGCAGGCCAAGCCGGCTATCAACTTAAGGAAGGCAGCGGTGCCAAAGCGGCTAAAACCACCTGCCAAACCGGTACACAAGATGCCGCCGCCGAAGGAGACAGTCAGCAACTTCCCGCCGTTAATTGAGAAGATCACAAGTCGGCGGGGCCAGGCGGTTACGGGCAGGCAGGAGATGGTCAGCCACTTTCCACAGTTACTGGAAAAGGCTACGAGCCAGAGGGGGAAAGCCGCTGCACGAAAGGTAAGAGGAAAGCGCGCCAAGTAAGCTAGACCATCCATTTGAGGTGAGTCCGGCACGCAAGCGTCGCGACATATATCTAAAGATCGAAAGAATTCCTGGTTACAGCCCCCTCGCCTCGGACGACGCGGAGAAAAGCGCCCTTCGCCGGGACTGTATGTTCAACCACGGTCACGAAGATGGAACAATCCCCGACGCAGAAGTGGCGCTTAGCCGGCTCGATGCCATCGTCTACCGGGAATATTTCGACCCTGCTTATACGGTTCCGAATCTCACGAAGTTGATCGACACGGACATCAACGAGCCTGCCTTTGACCGTCGTATTCCGGGCGCCGTGATCTATACAGAACCGGGCGAGCGGCTCTTCATCCATGTCCTCAATGCTGACGATCAACCTCACAGCCTCCACGTGCACGGGCTCATCTACGGAATCGATTCCGATGGTTCCTGGCCGTTTGGCGTTCATCACCTGAGTCATGACGGCCGCCGCAGCGACACCATCTGCCCAGGGAAAACGTGGACTTACGTCTTTGACGTGACAGCGGAAACGATTGGGGCGTGGCCATTCCACGACCACCACATGAACATCGGCGAAAATGTAAACCGAGGTTTGTTTGGTGGGATCATTGTCCGGGACTCCAGCCTGCCCGAGGCAGACTACGAGGTTCCATTTTTTCTTCACCGGCTGGCGGGACCTAGCCGCGCGGCGCTGTTCGACAGCGGCCCGATGACAGCAGGGAATGTGTTCCCCTTTCCCTTCGCGGCCGAAGGGACTTACGAATATCACTGCAACTTCCATCCTATGACAGGCCGCGTTCGGGTTACCGCAGCAGGCGCGGCGAGCGCAGCTGTCAGTATTCAGGACAGCCCTCCTCGGTTCCAGCCGGATGACGTAACCATTCGGGCGGGAGGTACGGTTACATGGACGCACGCGGTACGCAACCGCACACGGTCACTGATTCCAGCGCGGGAGGCCAGCAGCAGGTAGCGATCAATGGCCGAGCCTACGTGGGCAACACGCCGACAATAGTAGCGGAATCCGGCAAGCGAGTTCGTTGGTACGTCTTCAATTTGGATCTCGGAGAGCAATGGCACAACTTCCACACCCACGGCCAACGCTTTCGTGTGGGCAACGAGATCATGGACGGCCGGAGTCTGGGCCCGGCGGAATCGTTTGTCGTGGATACCCTGGTACCACCAGTAATCCTGTTGCCGGATTGCGATCATCACTCCCATTACGATGGGAGTCATGATCACACTTCGTCAGGTTCAGGCGACTCTGAGCACGACTCCAGTGGCTCACATCATGAATCGGATCATGGGTCGGGGAGTTCGCAAAGGGACTCCGGCCGATACTCCGAATCGAAACGTTCATCCAAACCTTCTGAGGATAGCCATAGCCCAGAGCCCTCGCACAAACCCTCCGATCCCTCGCATCATCCGTCCGAACACTGCAAGACCGTAAAGCTCTGCGGGGACTTTCTGGTTCACTGCCACGTTGAAATGCACATGATGCAGGGAATGGCGGCCCTTCTGCGCGCCGTGCAAGAAGTGGAGCTAACCCCGACTATTCAGAAGAAGCTCGGATTCCACTTACCCGATTGCCCTAAAACGAACGAATGCCCCAAGATCGACCACCACATTTGCGCTGGCGATGATGAGGGCAAGTGGGAAAGCTTGCCAGATTCGCCTATTTTCGTAGTTCACGCAGCGGTGATGCGAAATGGCAAGGTCCTGCTTTATTCGGGCACCGCCGAAGTGGGTTATCCTTTGGAATCTCGGGTTTGGGACCCTGTTACGGGCACGTTTACCACTCAACTCTACGACCAAGACCTGTTTTGCAGCGGCCACACTTGGCTGACCGATGGCCGACTGTGCGTCGCTGGCGGGGCGCCGAACGGCAGCGTCAATAGTACTCACATCTTTGATCCAATAGCAGGAGCCTGGACGGCTGCCGGAGTTGCGGCCAACATGGCGAAGGCGCGCTGGTATCCTACCGTCTTGACGCTCGCTGACGGGCGCATCCTCGCCGTGTCGGGCTTGGGCGGCACGGCTCCGATTGAAATCTACGACCCGGTCGGTAACGCGTGGACAGTCGTAGCTGGCGGCGACCATGCGTTCGGCGAGCTTTACCCGAGCTTGCATCTGTTGCCCTCGGGGGACATTTTCTACTCCCGCGCGGGATGGGCTTCCGCGGCAGGCACACAGACAGCGTACCTCCGTTTCACCGGCCCGAATGCAGGCACCTGGACGGATCTGGGTCAGCAACAGTTCTATGATCGACAGGAAGGGACCGCAGTTCTGCAGATCGACACCACAGTTTCTCCACCATCGGCAATCGTCACTATTTTCGGCGGTGGTGTATCAGGTCCTCCAACCAGCCGTAATCCACAGAGTTGTGAGCGGATTGACTGCGCCTCTTGTGCTGCGACAGTGTCTTGTACTTGCGTCTGGCCCATTGCTCAAGCTTGCTATCAATGTGTCGAAAAAGCTCATGCATCGCGGTTTGATAAAACGCCCCATAGTAATTCCACCAGCCTCGTATCACC
>WNFC01001050.1_pt1 | contig 32515 bp, 31 predicted proteins | sample 5400541 | NCBI WGS metagenome assembly WNFC01 (sample SAMN13153342, study PRJNA577476) | soil metagenome | isolation source: 120 cm saprolite under Douglas fir tree site 2 hole 2 replicate 1 | place: USA:California | collected 2015-04-18
CCGAGACGATGGTGGCGCGCCAGCTGACCTATTTCGCGGCGCGCGAAAAGGATGGCGGCCGCCGCTGTGACATCGAGGCCGGCATGGCCAAGCTCCTGGCGGCGCGCGTCGCCTGGAGCAACGCCGACAACGCCCTGCAAATCCACGGCGGCAACGGCTACGCCCTCGAATACCCGGTGAGCCGCGTCCTCTGCGACGCCCGCATCCTCAACATCTTCGAAGGCGCCGCCGAGATCCAAGCCCAAATAATCGCCCGCGGCCTCTTGTCCCGGCGCAACTGAGCGGGATCGCCGGAGCGGAGTGGGGGTCGGCTCGCGACCGATAGCAGACCGCCGGCGTAAGGCCCGCGGCTGTCTTTTCATGCCCCTTAGCAGGCCTTGGTCACTCGCAGTCCTTGGCCGCTGAATACCCTCTCTAGCTGTACGGCGTTGCCTGCGGTGATCCCATCAGTGGTCACTAGTTGTGGCTTTGGCTGGGTCCCCGAATACGCTGTTGTGCTCGCGCGGGAGTACCTTGTTTACCCCTCTTTGTCGGGGGCCTCCGGATCCTCGACAATTTTGAGGTCAGATGGTTCGGTCTCCGGCTTCTCAGATGTCGGCTCTTCAGCAGACAAAGCAACTTCACCTTCACGAGTGAAACCTCCAGATTCCCCTAGAACCGGTGCACCCTCAACGGGAGGTGGAAAGAACATCGCATTTAAGGCGTTGGTCGACACAACATCATAGCTGTCAGCTTCACGGAGCAGTTCGGCGTTTGGCGCGGTAGCGGCCGAGAGATGTAGAATGCTGATATTTGAGCCGAACTCCTTTAAAGTCCGACAGAGCGGTATAAAATCACCATCGTTGGTAAGAAGGAACAGCCTTTCGAGACGCGCCGCGCTAGCAAGTCTCAATGCATCGCAGCACATCTCAATATCTATTCCCTTTTCGCTCTTAGCGAAGCGGCTTTGAAATTTAGACGGAACGCTTTCTTCCACGAACTTATCGAACTCTGCCGATTTCTTAAGCTTCTGACCGCAGAACTTAAAGTGAAGATCCCGAATCTCGCCTGGATGTTGATGATCGGGCATTCGTAGGTATTCTCCGACTGCGGCGTCATCACCCTGCGGAAAGTAGAAAGTGGCGCGCTTGTAGGACCCTCCATGAAGGTGCTGAAGCGACATCATAAAATGGGTAAGGAATTCACGAGGGCAAAGCTTCCTTTCTCTATATGTCGGTTCAGCACGCTGTAACTGGCGAATTTGCGCCGTCAGCGCTGATCCATCGATAAAGAAATAGTTCGCGTTCATCGCTAACTAACGATGTCTCCGTCTTCCGGCATTGCGCTAGCCCGGCCATCAACAAAGAGTCCGTCACAATGGCTAAGCATAGATTCAATAAACCGACCGTGATATATCGCATATACTTCAGAGGTTAGCTCGGTCTCAAGTGGCGTAAGAATGTATAGCACGAGCTCTTCGCGCCCATTTATTTTCGGACGAAGCCATGCTTTTCCTGACCATTGCTTTGCGGTGTGAGTAAAGTCTCCGTCGCCGTCATAAGACCAAGTTGTAACATGGCCATCGTCCACAGCCTTCTTGTAGGTGGCGAGAAGCTTCCTGGGTGTGGTGGTTTTGAAATGAATGGCCATGGCGATCCCTGCGCGCCGTGATTGTAGGGAGTGAGAACACCAATGGAAAGACGAATGGAGCAGGCGAACGCTCCAATTATCAACGACGCCAGGTGAACGGCTTCTTGAGCACGACCGTTCTGCGCACGCCAACAACACCGTATCGGGTAGCGACCCCACCTGTACGATCGTGGAGGGGAACGACGATGCGACGCCATCTGTCGCACTGATTAAATACTCTTCCTCGTGAAACTGCGGTTGTCGGCTATCGGCGCAGAGGCGTCATCGGAGGCGGATTCCGGGACGTTCCAGTTTCCACCCAAAGCCGACCTTACATTTGCACGGTCAGAGGTCGCCTCTCCATTGTCTCCCGCCAGGCGCGCGATCGCACGAGTGAAAAACGCAACTCATTCCGCATCGGGCTCCGGGGTTGCGGCGGCGGCGGCGAGGCGGTCTAGTTCGCGCCGCAGAAACTCGCGCGGGTCTTCGCCATCCTCGTCGATCGGATCGGGGCCGGCGGCGCGGCGGGCCTTTTCGGCGAGGTCGAGGAGCAGCTTTGTCGCGCGCAGCTCGCCCGCGGCGGCCTGCTCGACGAGGCGGGCGACGATCGCCTCGCGGCGGGAGACCCGGCGGCCGCCTCCTACGGTTTCCGGCGCCGGCCGGTCGAGCGCCCGCTCGATCACAGTCAACAGGTCTCTCGCGCGGCGCGGCCGGCCGCCGGGATTGCCCGAGCGCCCTTTGCGAAATCGGGTATGGATCGGCGGCTGGCGATAGCCGGTCATGCGGCAGGGGCGGGGATTGACGTTGAGCGAGCCTATATACATATTATTGTCGCAATTGTCAATATATTTTAATTGCTCATGCGGAACAATCCATGCGTTGGGCGAAATCCCTGTTCGCCGCACAAAATTCCCTCAGCCTGCGCGGAAAATTCCCTGTTCCGCGGCGCGGATTCGCCCGGAGCGGGGCCGTTTGCCCGGGGTTTTGCGCTCGGCGACGGAGAAATTTCCCTGTTCTCAGGGAATTCGGGGTTAGGCGAAAAATCCGCGCAACGCCCGATAGGTGTCGTCGGGGGCTTCCTCGGGGAGGAAATGGCCGCTGGCGATCGCCTGGCCGGTGACGTTGTCGGCGTGCTCGCGCCACACCGCCAGCATGTCGTAGCCGCTGCCCTGTCCGCTGCGCTGGCCCCATAGGACGAGGAGCGGCGTGGCGATCTTGCGGCCGCGGTCGGCGCGGTCGTGTTCGAGATCGACCCCGGCGCCGGCGCGGTACTCGTCGCAGGTCGCGCGGATCGTCTCGGGGTTGCTGAAGCAGCGTAGATATTCGGCGAAGATTTCCGGCTCCAGCGCCGTCGGGTTGCGGTCGAGGCCGAACGAGTGGCGCAGATAATATTCGGCCTCGGCCCCGATCAGCCGCTCCGGGAACGGCGCGGGCTGGATCAGGAAGAACCAGTGATAGCTCCCGGTCGCGGCCTTCTGGTCGATCGTCTCGAAGCGGTAGAGCGTCGGCACGATGTCGAGGAGGGCCGCGCGTTCGATCCGGCCGGGGTGGTCGCGCAGCAGCCGGTGGGTGACCCGGGCGCCGCGGTCGTGCCCGGCGACGCGAAACCGCTCATGCCCGAGCGCCGCCATCGTCTCGACCTGGTCCTGGGCCAGCGCGCGCTTCGAATAGGCGGCCTGGTCGGGGCCGCCGGGCGGCTTCGAACTGTCGCCATAGCCGCGCAGATCGGGGATCACGAGGGTGAAGTCCTGCGCCAGGCGCGGCGCCAACTTGCGCCACAGCACATGGGTCTGCGGATACCCGTGCAGCAGCAGGAGCGGCGGCCCGCTGCCGCCGGTCACCAGATTGATCGCGGCGCCGGACGTCTCGATCCGCCGCTCTTCGAAGCCGGGAAAGAAATCGGCCATGCGACGCTCCGCTCAAAGGCCCGTCGTCACCCCGCGGATGCGGGGGTCCAGGGCAAGCGATGGTGTCTCGGACCCCTGGATTCCCGCTTTCGCGGGAATGACGCATGAGTGGCTAGGCCGTGGTTTCCGGCGGGCCCTTCAGCTCGACGGTGTTGCCGTCGGGATCGGTGATGTAGATCGACGAGCCGTAGCCTTCCGCGCCATAGCGCCGCCTGACTTCACCGGCATCGATACCGTGCCGCTTCAGGTGCGCGGTCAGCGCGGGCACGTCCATCTCGGCGATGCGCACCGCGAAATGGTCCATGTTGCGGCCGTCATCCTCGTCTTCGGTTCGCGGCACCAGGTCGATCATCGACGTGCCGGCGCGCAGCTGGACGAGGCCGATCTCGGCGAGACGGCGCTCGACATGGAGGCCGAGCACCGCCTCATAGAAGGCGATCGAGCGGTCGATATCGGCGACCCGCAAGACGACGTGGTCGAGGCCCATGACCACCGGCGCCGACTGGGCGGGCGAGGCGGTACGCGTGGCGAGCGTTGCATCATCGGGCATGGCAGGCTCCTTCCTTGATTTGCGGCCGATTACTGAGACGGTGCGGCGCGCCGTTGCGCGCGCTCGGCGCGGCGCTCGGCGGCGGTCAGAACGCCGTCATGGTCGGTATCCATCCGGTCGAACCGCGCCTCGGCGGCGCGTTTCGCGCGTTCCACCGCGTGCTCGATATATTGGTCGCGCGTGATGTCGCCGCCTCGTGTCGGCGCGGCGCTCGGCGCCGCCGGGGCCGGCGCGGTTTGCGCCAGCACTGCCGCCGGGTAGAGCAAGGCGCAGAGGCCCACGGCAAGAACGGCGCGCATCATGCATCCCCGGCTGGCAACGGCCCTGGCGAGGGTAACGGACCTGCGTTGGCGGGGCAATGTTTCCGCACTTTCCCACTGTCATTGCGAGCGCAGCGAAGCAATCTCGCGCCGGCGTGCCCTCATCTCATCGAGATTGCTTCGTCGCTGCGCTCCTCGCAATGACGTGAGCCTCTAGGCATCGCGCTCGCCGCGGCGCTACAGTCGAGACCGGTCCGAACCCTCAGCCAGCGAGGACAGATGCAGCCCATCCGCATCGGCAGTTTCGAGGTCAACCGCATCGCCGATTACCAGGGTCCGTTTTTCGACCCGCCCGATTTCTTCCCCGATTTCGACCCCGAGGTGGTGCGCGCCAACACCGAACTGTTGGGTCCGCGCCTGCTTGATCCGGCAACCGGCAAATTGATCTTCAGCTTTCACAGCTTTGTCGTGCGCACCGGGCATCACACGATCCTCATCGATTCGTGCATCGGCAACGACAAGGAACGCCCGACGCGGCCGCAGTTCCATCGCATGCGCAGCTCGTTCATCGGCGATCTCGCCGGGCTCGGGGTCAAGCCGGAAGAGATCGACTTTGTCATGTGCACGCATCTGCACTGGGACCATGTCGGCTGGAACACCCGGCTGGTCAACGGCAGCTGGGTCCCCACCTTCCCCAACGCCAAATACGTGATGGCCAAGCGCGAATACGACCATTGGCAGGATTTCCACGCCAGCGGCGCCGACTCGGCGCATGCGCTCGCCTTCGGCGACAGCATCTTGCCCGTCGTCAAGACCGGGCAGGCGCTGCTGGTCGGCGACGATTACGCGCTCGATGACGGGCTGTGGTTCGAATCCTATCCCGGACACACCCCGGGCAACGTCGTCATCCATGCCCGCTCGGACGGCGAGCGCGGGGTATTCATCGGCGATGTGCTGCACCATCCGCTGCAATGCCTCAAGCCGGAATGGTCGACGATGGCCTGCACCGATCGCGACCTCTCCCGGGTCAGCCGCACCCGGCTGGTCGAGACCTACGCCGACAGCGACGCGCTGATCATGCCGGCGCATTTCCCCACTCCGACCGCCGGGCACATCAAGCCGCACGGCGCCGCCTACCGCTTCGCCTTTCGCGAGTGAGCGGCGGCAATCAGCCGAGCTTCTTGATCATCAGGATGCGTGTCGCGCCGGGCGGCGGGGCTTCGAGCCGGGCGGCGATCTCGTAGCCCTGCTTCCGGTAGAAGCCCGGCGCCTGGAAGTGCAGGGTGAAGAGGGCGATCAGCGCGCAGCCGCGGCGTTTGCCCTCCTCTTCGGCCATCGCGAGCACGCGGGACCCGAGTCGGCTGCCGCGCCGCGTCTCGGGCAGGAAGAACCGCTCGATGAACATGATGCCGAGGTAGCTGCGGCCGTAGAGACCGCCGATCACCTCGCCGGTCTCGGGGTCCGCGACCAGGACCGCGAGCGGTCGGTGGTCGCGCAAGCCCGCCTTTTCGTCATTGTACTCGGCGAGCCCGTCGGCGATGACCGCGGTGTCGCCCGGATCGGGCGCGTCGGTCAACGTGACCCTCAGATTTCCGACCCTTTTCGCGCTTGTTGCCATTTCTCTCACCCCAGTGTCGGGCGGCGCTCGGGCTGGGTCTGCTCGAAGGCGCGCGCCGCTCGCAACACGCGGTCCTCGGCGTAAAGCGGCCCGACGATCTGCAACCCGATCGGCAGCCCGCCGCGGGTCAGACCGCACGGCACGGTTGCCGCCGGCTGGCGTGTCATGTTGAACGGATAGCTGAACGGCGACCAGTCGACCCAGCTGCGCTCGGTGGCGGGATCGCTGAGGTCCTGGCCGACCGGCAGGGCCGGCACCGGCATCATCGGCGTCAGCAGGAGGTCGTAGCGCTGATGGAACGCCCCCATCCGCTTGCCGATCTCAGTGCGGACCATGTCGGCGGCGACGTAGTCGACCGCGCGGATCTGCTCGCCTTCGGCCGCCACGGTGACAAGGCCCGGGTCGCACTGCGACAGCCGCTGCTTTGGGTAGACCGACAAGAGGAGCGTGGCGCCGGCGGACCATAGCGTCAAGAGCGCCTCGCGCGGCGAGGGGAAGATCGCGCCGACCCCATCGACGGTGGCGCCCAAATCGGCGAAGTGCAGCGCCGCGTGGGCGCACTCCGCGGCAATCTCGGGATCGACCTTGGCATAGCCGAGATCGGGGCTGTAGGCGATGCGCAGGCCTTGAATACCGTCGTCGATCCCGGCGAGATAATCGTGGTCTTCGGAATTCAGAGCGTAGGGATCGCGGTGGTCGGGCCGAGCCAACACATTGAGCATCGCCGCCGCGTCGCGCACGCTGCGCGTCATCGGCCCGACATTCGACAGAAGTCCCATCGGCGAGGACGGATAGGCCGGAACCCGCCCGAAGCTCGCCTTGATCCCGAAAATCCCGGTGAACGCGGCGGGGATGCGGATCGAGCCGGCGCCGTCGCTGCCGACATGGAGGGGCGCGATCCCGGCGGCGCAGGCCGCCGCCGCGCCGGCGCTGCTGCCGCCGGTGGTGCGCTCCCGGTCCCAGGGGTTGCGGGTGATCCCGGTCAGCGGCGAATCGCCGATCGCCTTCCAGCCGAATTCGGGCGTCGTCGTCTTGCCGAGGATCACCACCCCGGCCTCGCGCAGCCGGGCCACCGCCGGGCCGTCCTCCGACCAATCCTGCTCCGGATCGATGAGGCGCGAGCCGCGCAGCGTCGGAAAGCCGCGCATCAGCAGGAGGTCCTTGATCGTCGCCGGCACGCCGTCGAGCGGGCTGAGCGGCTGGCCCTCCATCCAGCGCTGCTCGGAGGCGCGCGCCGCGGCGAACGCACCGTCGCGGTCGATCACGCAGAACGCGTTGAGGCTCGACTGCAAGACGTCGAGCCGAGAGAACATGGCCTGGGTCGCCTCGACCGGAGACAGCTTCTTACCGCGATAAAGCTCGACAAGATCGAGCGCCGTGGCAAAGGCGATCTCGGAAGCGCCAATCATGTTTTCCTCCGCGCCGGGTCGCTTGCGACTATCGGCGAATCGGCGCGACCCCGCAACGCCCGCCCGGCACGGGGCTTGCGTGAGCGTATGGGACTGTGAGCCCGGAAAGGGATCGCGTAAGGTCTGCGGCAGAGTGCGGCGCGGGAGCAGGCGAATCGATGCGGATCATGACGGCACGAATCCGGCTCGCGGCCCGGCTGTGTGCGCTCGCCCTGATGCTCGCGCCGGCGAGCGGTATCGCCCAGACGGTTCTGCGCTTCATCCCGCAGGCCGATCTGCGCAGCCTCGATCCGATCTGGACGACGGCCTACGTCTCGCGCAATTTCGGCTACCTCGTCTACGACACGCTGTTCGCGCTCGACAAGGATTTCAAGCCGCAGCCCCAGATGGTCGAGCGTTGGACCGTCAGCGACGACAAACTGACCTACAACTTCACGTTGCGCGATGGGCTCAAATGGCACGACGGAACGCCGGTGCGCGCGGCCGACTGCGTCGCCTCGATCGAGCGCTGGGGTAAGCGCGACCAGTTCGGCCAGAAGCTGCTGGAGGCGGTCGACAGGATCGCCGCCGACGGCGACAAGAGCTTCACGATCAAGCTCAAAGCGCCGTTTCCGCTGCTCCTCAACGCGCTCGGCAAATTGTCGAGCAACGTCCCGTTCATGATGCCGGAGCGGCTCGCCAAAACCGACCCCTATCAGCAGGTCACCGAGGCGGTCGGCTCGGGCCCGTTCAAATTCGTCAAGGAGGAATGGGTCCCGGGCAGCAAAGCGGTCTTCGTCAAGAACACCAATTACGTCCCCCGCAAGGAGCCGGCGAGCCTTGCCTCGGGCGGCAAAATCGTCAAGGTCGACCGGGTCGAGTGGCTCTACATCCCCGATGTCGCGACCGCGGCGGCCGCGCTCAACGCCGGCGAAGCGGATTGGTACGAGCAGCCGCCGGCCGACATCCTGCCGGTCTTCGCCGCCAACAAGGATGTCGTCGTCAACACGGTCGACCCGCTCGGCAACATGGGGGTCTTGCGCTTCAACCATACGCTACCGCCGTTCGACAACCCGAAGATGCGCGAGGCGGTGCTGAACCTGGTCGATCAGAAGGATTACATGCGCGCGGTTGCCGGCGACGACAAATACTGGAAGGTGTGCGGCGCCATCTTTATCTGCGGCGGAACGCCCTTCGAAACCACGGCCGGCGCCGACGCGCTCTTGAAGGGACCCAACCTCGACAAGGCCAAGGCGCTGATCAAGGAGGCCGGCTACAAGGGCGAGCGGATCGTGCTGTTGTCGGCGACCGACCAGCCGATCGTGCACAACCAGGCGCTCGTCACCAGGGAGGCGCTCGGCCGCGCCGGGCTCAACATCGACCTGCAGGCCAATGATTGGGGCACGCTGATCACAAGGCGCGCGTCGAAGGAGCCGATCGACAAGGGCGGGTGGAACCTCTTCCACACCTGGACCAGCGCGCCCGACATGCTGTCGCCGGCGCTCAACATCCCGCTGCGCGGCAACGGCGCCAAGGCCTGGTTCGGCTGGCCGACCGACCCCAAGGTCGAGGAGCTGATCGACGCCTGGTTCAAGGCGGCCGATCCGGCCGTTCAGAAAACTCTCGCCGAACAGATCCAGGTCGAGGCCTACACCGGCGGGATCCCCTACGTGCCGACCGGGCAGTTCGTCGTGCCGACCGCCTATCGCAAGAACCTCGACGGCATCATCATCGCCCCGGTGGTGTTCCTGTGGAACGTCGCAAAGAAGTGAGGCTCGAAGCTTGGTAATGGGCCGCACCGCCACAAGCCCCCACCCCCACCCTCCCCCGCAAGCGAGGGAGGGAGCTGGCGGTGCGCTCCGCAGAACTCCCTCCCCTGCTTGCGGGGGAGGGTTGGGGTGGGGGCTACTTTCCGCTGCCCATCGGGTCCTCTGACATGTTCGCCTATATCATCCGGCGCATTCTGGCGACGATCCCGGTCATGGCGGTGGTCGCGATCTTTGTCTTCGCGCTTTTGTATCTGAGCCCGGGCGACCCCGCCGCGATCATTGCCGGCGATACCGCCACGGTCGACGACATCGCCCGCATCCGCGCCCATCTCGGTCTCGACCGCCCGGTCTACATCCAGTTTGGCACCTGGGTATGGCGCCTCCTGCACGGCGATCTCGGCATCTCGATCTTCACCAACCTCCCGGTCGCCAAGCTGATCGAGCAGCGGCTCGAACCGACGGCCGCGCTGAGCCTCGCGACGCTGATCGTCTCGGTCGTTGTCGCGATCCCGATGGGCGTGCTCGCCGCCTGGCGCGCCGGATCGTGGATCGACCGGGTGGTCATGGTCTTTGCGGTGCTCGGCTTTTCGGTGCCGGTCTTTGTCCTGGCCTACATCTTGATCTACGTCTTCGCAATCTGGGCCGATGTGCTGCCGGTGCAGGGTTATGTCAGCATCACGCAGGGCATCCGGCCGTTCCTGTCGCACATCATCCTGCCGTCGATCGCGCTCGGCATGATCTTTGCGGCGCTGATTGCCCGCATCACCCGCGCCAGCATGCTCGACGTCTTGGCGCAGGACTACATCCGCACCGCCCAAGCCAAGGGCCTCTCAAGCGGACAGGTGCTGATCGGCCATGCGCTGAAGAACGCCGCAGTGCCGATCGTGACCATCATCGGGATCGGGGTTGCGCTGTTGATCGGCGGGGTCGTCGTCACCGAGACGGTGTTCGCCATCCCCGGCCTCGGACGGCTCACGGTCGACGCCATCCTGCGCCGCGACTACCCGATCATCCAGGGCATCATCCTGATTTTCTCGGCCGCCTATGTGCTGGTCAACCTGCTGGTCGATCTGAGCTACACGCTGCTCGACCCGCGCATCCGGTATTGAAATGCGTCTTTCGAGGTCAATCAGTAACCCGTCATTCCCGCGAAAGCGGGAATCCAGGGGCCGCAAGTCTCAGTCGCTGGCCCGGGACCCCCGCCTTCGCGGGGGTGACGAGCGAATCGGCTGAGCATGGCCATCATCCAGAGCGACATCACCCTCCCGGCGCCGGCGCCGGCGCGCGAGAGCGGTACGCGCCGATATATCCGCCGCCACCCGACCATCGTCGTCGGCAGCGTGCTGCTGCTCCTGATGACCGGGATGGCGGTGTTCGCGCCCTATCTCGGCACCATCGACCCGCAGGCCTTGGCGCCGATCCGCCGGCTCAGATGGCCCTCGGCCGCGTATTGGTTCGGCACCGACATGCTGGGCCGCGACGTCTACAGCCGGACGATCTACGGCGCCCGCGTGTCCTTGATCGTCGGCATCAGCGTCGCGCTGTTCAGCACCGCGCTCGGTCTGGCGATCGGGGTGGTCACCGGGTTCACCCGCTGGGTCGATGCGATCGTCATGCGGATCATGGACGGGCTGATGTCGATCCCGGCGGTGCTGATCGCGATCGCCCTGATGGCGCTGACCCGCGCCAGCCTGGAAAACGTCGTCTTCGCGATCACCGTCGCGGAGGTGCCGCGGGTCACACGCCTCGTGCGCGGCGTTGTTCTGACCTTGCGCGAGCAGCCCTATGTCGAGGCGGCAATCGCCAGCGGTACGGGCTTTGTGCGCATCTTGTGGCGTCACATCGTGCCCAACACGATGGCGCCCTTATTGGTGCAGGGAACCTACATCGCCGCGTCGGCGATGATCACCGAAGCGATCCTGTCGTTCATCGGCGCCGGCACGCCGCCCAACATCCCGAGCTGGGGCAACATCATGGCCGAGGGGCGCAGCCTCTTTCAGGTCGCCTATTACATCGTCCTCTTCCCCGGGATCATGCTGTCCTTGACGGTGCTGGCGATCAACCTGCTGGGCGACGGGCTGCGCGACGCGCTCGACCCGCGCCTCGCGCGCCGGCTTTGAACTCCGTCATGGCGGCGATCTCCGATCCCATCGCCGCGATCGCCGCGCCGCCGACGCCCGCCGCCGCGCTGCGGCCGCTCCTCGAAGTCGCCGATCTGAAGACCTGGTTCTTCACCCGCGACGGCATCGTCCGCGCGGTCGACGGTGTGTCGCTCCATGTCATGCCGGGCGAGACCCTCGCGATTGTCGGCGAATCCGGCTGCGGCAAGAGCGTCACCGCGCTGTCGATCCTGCGCCTCATCCCATCGCCCCCGGGGCGCATCGTGTCGGGCACGATCGGCTTTGCCGGACGCGATCTGCGCGGGCTCAGCGAAGCGGAAATGCGCGATGTCCGCGGTAACGAGATCTCGATGATCTTCCAGGAGCCGATGACCTCGCTGAACCCGGTCTTGAACATCGGCCGCCAGATCAGCGAGACCCTGACCCTGCACCAGGGGCTCGACCGCAGGGCGGCGCTCGGCAAGGCGGTCGACATGCTGCGCCTCGTGCACATTCCCGAGGCCGAGCGGCGCATCGAGCAATACCCGCACCAGCTCTCGGGCGGCATGCGGCAGCGCGTGATGATCGCGATGGCGCTCGCCTGCAACCCGAAGCTGCTGATTGCCGACGAGCCGACGACGGCGCTCGATGTCACGATCCAGGCGCAGATCCTCGATCTGATGCGCGAGCTGAAGCAGAAGATCGACGCCGCGATCGTGCTGATCACGCACGATCTCGGCGTCGTCGCCGAGATGGCGCAGCGGGTCGTCGTCATGTATGCCGGCCGCAAGGCCGAGGAAGCGCCCGTCCGACAGCTGTTCCAACGGCCATTGCATCCGTACACGAAGGGGCTGCTCGGCTCGGTGCCGAAGCTCGGCGCCAGCCTCATGCCCGAACGGCTGCCGCGCCTCGCGGAGATCGCCGGCACGGTGCCCTCGCTGAAGGAGGAAATCCCGGGCTGCCCGTTCGCAGCGCGCTGCACCTTCGCGACCGACGTTTGCCGGCGCGAGATGCCGCTCTTCGAGGAGAAGGAAGCCGGCCATTACGCCGCCTGCTTCCATTCCGACCAGGTGGCGCGAGCATGAAGATTCGGATTGCCTTGACCTCCTGCGTCCTTCGAGACGCGCCTTCGGCGCTCCTCAGGATGAGGTATGCCCCTGATGGCATTAAGAAAGAATCTCATCCTGAGGAGGCTGCGAAGCGGCCGTCTCGAAGGACGCACAGCGGGTATCCGGCATGCCGGAGGTGAGCACGACGCCACTCTTGTCCGTACGCGGGCTGGTCAAGCATTTCCCGGTCAAGAAGGGGCTGCTGCAGCAGACCGTCGGTCAGGTGCACGCGGTCGACGGCATTTCCTTCGACATCGCCCAGGGCGAGACCTTGGGCCTGGTCGGCGAGAGCGGTTGCGGCAAATCGACCGCCGGCAAGGCAATATTGAAGCTGATCCAGCCGACCTCCGGCGAAATCCGCGTCAACGGCGAGCGCATCGATCAGCTGTCGCGGCGCCAGATGCGGCCTTATCGCCGCGAATTGCAGGTGGTGTTTCAGGACCCCTATTCCTCGCTCAACCCGCGCCTCAAAATCGGCGACATCATCGCCGAGCCGTTGAAGAATTATGGCATCGCCCAGGGCCGTGCGCTCGACGAGCGGGTTGAGACCCTCGCTCTCAAGGTCGGGCTGCGCGCCGAGGCGCTGCAGCGCTACCCCCACGAATTCTCCGGCGGGCAGCGCCAGCGCATCGGCATCGCCCGGGCGCTGGCGCTCAATCCCGGGCTCATCATCTGCGACGAGCCGGTCTCCGCGCTCGACGTCTCGGTGCAGGCCCAGGTCATCAACCTCTTGGGCGATTTGCAGCAGGAGTTCGGTCTCTCCTACCTGTTCATCGCCCATGACATCGCCGTCGTCGAGCACATCAGCCATCGGATCGCCGTCATGTATCTCGGCAAGATCGTCGAGATCGCCGACCGCGCCGCCTTGTTCAGCCGGCCGCAGCACCCCTACACCGAGGCTCTCCTATCGGCGGTGCCGGTCCCCGATCCCGACGCGGCAAAGCAGCGGATCATCTTGCACGGCGATGTGCCGAGCCCGATCAACCCGCCCTCGGGCTGCCGGTTTCACACCCGCTGCCCCTATGCCTTCGCGCGCTGCTCCACGGAGGAGCCGCAGATGCAGGAGGTCCTGCCCGGCCAGCACGCCGCCTGCCACCTGCGCGACGACGGTCCAGCGGCGGACACGGCGGTGATCCCAACATAGCTTGGACCGCCGGCGTCCCGCGCGACCCACGCCTGTTGTCATTGCGAGGAGCGCAGTGACGAAGCAATCCGGATCGGGATTGAGTCGGTTGCCCGAGATTGCTTCGCTACGCTCGCAATGACACCAAAGAATAGGCTGCGTCAGCGAGACCCCCGCCCCCGCGCGCGGGTGAGGGTGGCGTAGACGAGGTGGCGGATCAGCTGCCGGTAACGGGTGCGTTGGTCGGGCGCCTGCAGCATCAGGACGACGATCATCTGCTCGGCCGGATCGACCCAGAACGACGTGCCATAGATGCCGCCCCAGAAATAGTCGCCGACCGAGCCGGGGAGCGGCGACATGCCCATCGCCTTGCGCACCGCAAAGCCGAGGCCGAAGCCTTGCCCGAGTTCCGGGAGCGGCGACCCGGTGCCGATCAGCGCCTGTACCGACGGACCGTAGGCCACACCGGGCGGCAGATGATCCGAGGTCATGTGCGCCACCGTCTTTGGCGACAGGAGCCGCACCGCGGCCAGCTCGCCGCCGTTCAGCAGCATCTGGCAGAACCGCAGGTAATCGGCGGCACTCGACACCAGGCCGCCGCCGCCGGAGTGCCAATTTCGCTCCCGGGCGGCCTCCGAATATGGCATCGGCGGCCGCTTGCCGGTCGCCGGATCGATTTGCATCTCCGCTAGCCGCGAGGCGCGGTCGCCGGTAGCGGCAAAACCGGTATCTGCCATGCCGAGCGGTCCGGTGATGCGCTCGGCGAAGAAGTCGGCGAGCGAGCTGCCGGAAACCACCTCGACGACGCGCCCGAGCACGTCGGTCGACATGCTGTATTCCCAGGTCGTGCCCGGCTCGAACATCAGCGGCAATCGGGCGAGTTTGGCGACCATCTGCTGATTGGTCTGCGCCTCGTCCAAGACGTTCGCCTCGCGCCACACCCGCCGGACCGGCTCGTCGCCGAAAAACGCATAGATCAGCCCCGAGGTGTGGCGCAGCAGATCCTGCACGGTCATCATGCGCTCGGGCTTGCGTCGCTCGACGCCGACCGTCAGTTCGGCGAATTCCGGCAGGTAGTCCGCCACCGGCGCGGCGATCTCCAGGCGGCCTTCCTCGGCGAGCATCATCGCCGCGACCGAGGTGATCGGTTTGGTCATCGAGGCGATGCGGAAGATGGCGTCCAGATTCATCGGCGCCGCGGCATCGCGGTCGCGCCAGCCGAACGCCTCGGCATAGCCGACCCGCCCGAAGCGGGCGATGACCACGACGGCGCCCGGGATCAGCCCGCGTTCGACATCCTCGCGGATGACCGCGCCGAGCCGTTCCAGCCGCGCCGACGACAGGCCGATCTGTTCGGGGCCCTCGGCCCGCGGCAACCCCCAATCGGTCATCGTGCGGCTCTCTTTCCTAGGCCGGCCACGATATGTCGCATCACACGGTCGGCGGCCATTCCCCGGCGACGATATAAGCTTCGCCGTCGCCCGGCCAGGGCGGCATCGTCGCCGCGATCGCTTCGAGCGGCTGACCGCCATCGCAGCGCAGCTGGAAATGCGTGCCGATCGGGATGCTGATCGAGACGCCCGCCTCGATCTCGGTGATGTCCTCGCGCTCGCCCGATTTGCGCCACATCCGGCCGCGGCCACGGATGACGACCCAGATTTCCTCGATCGTGTGATGGGCGACTGCTCTTGCGACCATTCCCGGGGCGAGCGTGAACAGCGCCATCCCGCCGCGCGAGGTCGCGCACAACACGCGCACCTCGCAGCCATCGGTCGCGATGACATCCGGGGTGGCGCCGATGCATTTCGTGTCGAAAGCTGTTGACGACATTTTCCAAGGCCTCCATCAACACCATCGCCGATCAGACGAAGCTCAATCCGATGCTATTCAGGCTGCGTCGTGCCACCGATGGAGATGCCGACGCGATCGCCGAGGTCTTTTTCGCGTCGTTTCGCCTGCTGACCTTCCTGCCGATGCTCCACACCATCGAGGGGTATCGCCGGTTCGTCGCCAATGTGCTGCTGAAGGAATGCGCGGTGACCGTTGTCGAGGACGACACCGGCATCATCGCGTTTCTCGCCCTGCAGGGTGAAGAAGTGCGGCAGCTTTATACGCGACCCGCTCGTATCGGACGCGGGGCGGGGACGCAGCTCATCGAGGCGGCGAAGTCGAGCGATGTCGCAGCGCTCGAGCTATGGTGCTTCCAGGCCAACACGCGCGCGCGGCGCTTCTACGAGGCCCGTGGTTTTCGCGCCATCCGCTTTACCGATGGGACACAGAACGAGGAACGGACGCCCGACGTCCGCTATCGGTGGGAGCGGGTGCCGCGTCCTGTCGAAAGCGATTGACGACATGTGCCTTGGCCGCCATCACACTCGGGTCCACTGCGCAGGCGAGACAAAAGATGCCGCTCGATAATGCCCCCAGCTCGCCGCGCCTTGAAGCGCGCCTCAGGCGCGAGCTTGCGGGTGAGGTGCTGTTCGATCGGTTCAGCCGCGGGCGCTATTCGACCGATGCGTCGATCTACCAGATCGAGCCGCTCGGAATCGCCGTGCCGAAGGGCAGGGAGGATATCGCAGCGGCGCTGGCGATCGCGCGCGAAGAGGGGGTTCCGGTATTGCCGCGCGGCGGCGGCACCTCGCAATGCGGCCAGACGGTCGGCCGCGCCCTCGTCCTCGATTGCAGCAAATACATGGACGGGGTCGTAGCGCTCGATGTCGAAGGGCGCCGCGTGCGCGTGCAACCCGGTGTGGTGCTCGAACGGCTCAATGCGTCATTGCGCCGGCACAAGCTGTTCTACCCAGTCGACGTCTCGACCGGCGACCGGGCGACGATCGGCGGGATGACCGCCAACAACAGCTGCGGCGCACGCTCGCTGCGCTACGGCAACATGGTGCACAACGTCCGCGCGATCGACGCGATCCTCGCCGACGGCACCCAGGCGCGTTTCGCCGAGGTGTGGGGCAATTTCGCCGAGGACGTTGCGCCCGAGCGCTACCGCGACCTCGTCCGCGGCATGCGCGCGTTGCACCAGCGCGAGGCCGACGAGATCGAGCGCCGCTTCCCGAAAGTCCAGCGCCGGGTCGGCGGCTACAACATCAACATGATCGATGATGCGGGCCACAACATGGCCCATCTCCTGGTCGGCTCGGAAGGCACGCTCGCCTTCTTCACCGAGATCGAACTCGACCTCCAGCCGATTCCCCCGCACCGGGTCCTCGGCATCTGCCATTTCCCGAGCTTCTACAAGGCGATGGAGGCGGCCCAGCACGTTGTCGAGCTGGGCCCGACCGCGGTCGAGCTGGTCGACCGCACGATGATCGAGCTGGCCCGCGACAACCCGGTGTTCCGCCCGGTCGTCGAGCGCTTTGTGCGCGGCGAGCCCGACGCGATCCTCTTGACCGAATTCGCCGGCGAGGATGCCGACGATAATCTGCGGCGCTTGAAGCAGCTCGTCGAATTGATCGGCGATCTCGGCTTCCCCGGCGCCGTCATCGAGGCGACCGACCCGGCCTTTCAGAGCGCGGTGTGGAACGTGCGCAAGGAAGGCCTCAACATCATGATGTCGATGAAGGGCGACGGAAAGCCGGTCTCGTTCATCGAGGATTGCGCGGTGCGGCTCGAGGATCTGGCAGAATACACCGACCGGCTGACCCGGGTTTTCGAAAAGCACGACACCGTCGGCACCTGGTATGCGCACGCCTCGGTCGGCTGCCTGCACGTCCGGCCGGTCTTGAATTTGAAGCAGGAGCTCGGTGCAAAGCAGATGCGGGCGATCGCCGAGGAAGCCTTCGCGATGGTCCGCGAATACAAGGGCTCGCATTCGGGCGAGCATGGCGACGGCCTCGTGCGCTCCGAGCATCACGAGGCGATGTTCGGGCCGCGCATCATCCGCGCCTTCGAGGAGGTCAAGGACACCTTCGACCCGACCGGCCTCTTTAACCCGGGCAAGATCGTCCGCCCCTCGAAGATGGATGATCGCAGCCTCTTTCGCTTCAAGCCGGGCTATCGTCAATTGCCGCTCGACAGCGCGCTCGACTGGTCGGAGTGGGGCGGCTTCGCCAGCGCCGCCGAGATGTGCAACAACAACGGCGCGTGCCGCAAATCCGACCCTGGCGTCATGTGCCCGTCCTATCGCGCCACCGGCGACGAGCAGCATTTGACGCGCGGCCGCGCCAACAGCCTGCGCCTCGCACTCTCGGGCCAGCTCGGTGCCGATGCGCTGGTCTCCGAGGAGATGCGCGAGACGATGGCGCTCTGCATCTCGTGCAAGGGCTGCAAGCGCGAATGCCCGACCGGTGTCGACATGGCGCGCATGAAGATCGAGTTCCTGCACCACTACAGGAAGCGCCACGGGCTCTCGGCGCGCGACCGCGCCATCGCCTATCTGCCGCGCTACGCGCCCTACGCCGCGCGCCTCGCGCCGCTCCTCAACCTGCGCAACCGGATGCCGGCCCTGGCCGCGCTCGGCGAGCGGTTCCTCGGCTTCAGCGCGCGCCGCCAGCTGCCGGAATGGTCGTCGCAGCCCTATCGCGGCAGCACCGACACCGGCCCCGCCGGCGGACGCAGCGTCGTGCTGCTGGTCGACACCTTCAACCGCTATTTCGAGCCCGAAAACGCCTTTGCCGCCGAGCGGGTGCTGGCGCGCGCCGGCTATCGGGTGACGACCCCCGAGCCGGCGGTCGGCCGGCCACTGTGCTGCGGCCGCACCTTTCTCGCGGCCGGGCTCATTGACGAGGCGAGGGCCGAGGCGCGGCGCATGCTCAAGGCGCTCGCCGCGGCGATCGCCGCCGGCACCCCGATCATCGGTCTCGAACCGGCCTGCCTCTTGACGTTGCGCGACGAGTTTCCGGCGATATTGCCGGGCGCCGACACAACCGCGCTCGCCGCCCACGCCCAGCTCTTCGAGGAATTCGTCGCGAGCGAGACGGCGGCCGGCCGTTTCATGCTGCCGCTCGCGGCGATGCCGGGCCGGACCGCGCTGCTGCACGGCCATTGCCACCAAAAGGCGTTCGGCACCGCGGACGCCGCCGCCAAGGCCCTGCAGCTGATCCCGGAACTCGCGGTCGAGACCTTCGATTCGACCTGCTGCGGCATGGCCGGCTCGTTCGGCCTGGAAGCCGAGCATTACGAGGTGTCGATGAAGATCGGCGAACTCGGCGTCCTGCCCAAGATGCGCGCCGCCCCGCCCGAGACCCTCCTCGCCGCCTGCGGCACCAGCTGCCGCCACCAGATCGCCGAAGGCGCCGGCCGCGAAGCCCGCCACATCGTCCGCATTCTGGACGAGGCTTCGGGCTAGAGTCGAATTTCGGCGGTGATCCGATCCACGCTTGCGCGCACTTGGCCCGCCGATCGGTCAAGTAACCCAGCCTGCTCAAGCGCTGCGACATCGGCGTGCACGCGGCGATACTGCCGGCCAAGGGCACGCGCCAAGGCGGAAACCGACGGCTCCGGATGGACATGAACGTGGCGCAACAGCCGATAGCGCTCGCCAGTCATGACCGCAGCCAAGGCCTCCCAGCTTTCGAACGCGAGCACCGTCTCATCGACGCGTTCGCCACGCTCCGCCCGGCTCCAAGCATCGAGAAAAGCGCCGGCATCCTCTTCCAATCCGCCGCCGACAATGATTTTCGTTTCAGCCATCCAATCGTCACCCGATGTGTTTCGCCGGCGCAGGTTGCGGACATCCGCCACAAAATCCCTGATCAGCTGCTCCGGGGTCGAAAAGAGGTAGGGCTCTTCGCGATCCACGTAATGGCGGTGGTCGCCCTTTCCCGGTTCGTTATCGTAGAGGATGAGCCGCTCTCCGGGCCGGCTATAGAACAGGCTATATTTGAACAGGTGCTGCGAGCCGCGGACCGGCCGGGGGATCAGCCATAACGTGAGTTCCGTGATCGTGCCGTCGTCATGGTGCCGCTTGCGGTAGAAAATCCGTTTCGCTCGCTGCATATGACATAGATTGTCATAGGCGGCGCCGCAAGTCCAAACGCATAATCCGCGACAACGACGCAACCGGAGCGGCACAAGTTGGACGTTCGATCGATCCTCGTCTACGTCACCAGCGATGTCGACAACGCGCTCGGCGAGAACGTCCTGAAGCTGCCGCTGCTGCTGGCGCTCGGTCAGGCGTTTCCGAGGGCGCGGATCGCCTGGGTCCCGGGGACGAGTGGCGCGTTCTATCTGCGCGGCCAACTGGCGCCGCTGGTCGATGGACGGATCGCGGAGTTCATCACCGACCTCGCGATCCCGACCGACCCGCGCGCGGCGCTCTTCGCGAAACACCCGATCCTCGACCGCCATTTCGACCTGATCGTCGATACCCAGCGCTATTTCGGCCGCACGGTGTTCCTGCGGCGCATCCCGCACGGGCGGTTCATCAGCGGCACCTGGCGCTATGCATTGTCGAACGCGCGGCCACCGCGCCCGCTGCCGGTGCGCCCGCTGCGCCTCATCGACAAGCTGTTGGGTCTGGCGGCGGCGGCGGCCGGGCATCCGATCGCGGTGCCCAACCCGATCCGGTTGTCGCCGGCATGGCGTGCCCGCGCGGCAGAGCTGTTGCCGGCTGGTCCCAGCTATGTCGGCCTATCGCCCGGCGCCGGCAACCAGGGGACCGGCAAGTGCTGGCCGATCGAATCATTCATCGCCGCAGCGCGTGCGCAGGTGGAGCGCGGGCGCATGCCGGTGTTCCTGCTTGGTCCGGAAGAACGCGAGTGGCATGGGCCGTTGCGCGCGACGGTGCCGCAGGCGCTGTTCCCCGAGGAAACGAACCGGGGACCGATCGCCGGGCCGTGCCTCGTCGCGGCGCTCGGCGAGCGTCTGTCGGTGGCGGTGGCGAACTGCTCGGGAACCGGGCACCTCCTGGCCGCCGGCGGGGCGCCGATGGTGTCGCTCTATGGCCCGACCCGCCCGGAAAAATACGCCCCCTTTGCGCGGGCGTTGATCTGTCTGAAGGCCCAGGATTACGGTGCCGACCGGATCGACGCCATCCCGCTCGACGCCGTCTTGGCGGCGGTCGACCGCCAGCTGGCGATCGGCCCGGCAACAGGCGGCTTTCCCGATTCAGAGCAAGGCGAGACAGATGCCCTTATTGGTGCCGATTTCGGTCGGTGAGCTGCTCGACAAGATCAGCATCCTCGAAATCAAGGCCGCGGCGCTCGCCGACCCGGCAAAACAGGCCAACGTGGCGCGCGAACTTGCTGCGCTCGAGGCGGTGCGGGCGCGCGAGGTCGCTGCGATGCCGGAATTGGCGGCGCTCTACGTCGAGCTGAAATCCGCCAATCAGGCCCTGTGGCAGATCGAGGACGAGATCCGCGAGCACGAGCGCGGCGGGCAATTCGACGAGCGGTTCATCGAGCTCGCCCGCAACATCTACCGCACCAATGATCGTCGGGCGGTCCTGAAGCGCCGCATCAATGAATTGACCGGCTCGGAGATCGTCGAGGAAAAATCGTACCTTTGACCGGTTCAATACGCCTTTCCCGGCGGATAGGTCGGGAATTTCCGCAGCGCGGGGTTCATGTAGTCCCAGGGCTGGGCGCTTTTGACGAAGATGTCGGCCTCGGCGCGAAACCCGCTCGGGTCGTCGAGCGTGCCGACCCGCAGGCCCACCAGATCGGGCCGGGTCGACACCTGGACATAGAGCGGCGAGCCGCAATCGCCGCAAAAGGCGCGGGTCACCGCGTTGCCCGCTTCCGATGTCGACACATAACGCTTGGGCGCGCCCTGGATGATGCGAAAGCCGGCCGCCGGCATGCGCATCGCCGCGATATAGGCCGTGCCGCTCGAACGCTGGCAGTCGCGGCAATGGCAGTGCAGCGAAAACACCGGATCGCCGGCGGATTCATAGCGCACCGCGCCGCACAAACAGCCCCCGGTCCTCACCGCTGCCATCGCATCCTCCCTCGCCGCCAACCGGAGCGATGATCCACCACCGGCGCGGTCGCGGCAATCACAACCACCCGCGCCCAGTACCGGCCCGATCCTGGACGCGAGCGCGGCCCGTGCCTATGATGCCGTCTCGCGCAATAGGCAATCGGGAGACATTGCCGGCGTCAGCACCGAGGGGAGGCACCGATGACGTTTTCGCAAACGCGGCGCCGCTTTCTGAGCAGCGTGTCGCTGGCGGGAGCGGCGGGCCTTCTCGGTATGCCGGCGGCGCTAGCGCTGGAAGGTCCGCCTGAGATAACAACCGTCCGCTTTCCGAAGGTCCCGGCGACATGCATTGCTCCCCAGTTCGCTGCCGAGGAGCTGCTCCGCGCCGAGGGCTTCAGCGATGTGCGGTATGTGGATGTGCCGGCAACGGCCGTCGCGGAAGCGGTCGGACGCGACACCGTGGATTTCACCATCGATTTTGCCGTCGAATTTGTCAGCAGGATCGATGCCGGCGACCCAATCACGCTGCTTGCCGGAATCATGGTCGGGTGCGTCGAAGCCTTTGGCAATGAAGCCATCCGGAGCATCACCGACCTGAAAGGCAAAAGGGTCGGGGTGCTGTACGGGGGATGGACCGAAAAGCGGCTGCTGTCAGTGATGGCGGCCTATGTCGGGCTCGACCCGGTCAAGGACATCCGCTGGGTCAGCGACCCATCGGGTTTCCCGGTCGATCTTTTCGCGCAGGGCAAGATCGACGCATTCCTGACCATTGCGCCGTTCTCCTTCGACGTCCGCGCCCGCAATCTCGGCCACGCTTTCTTCAACAGCGCGGTCGATCGCCCCTGGTCGCAGTATTTCTGCTGCCTGTTGGGGAGCAACCGGGAATTCGTCCGCAAGTATCCGATCGCCACCAAACGCGTGCTGCGCGCCATCCTGAAGACCGCCGACCTCTGTGTCAGCGATCCCACGCGCGTTGCTCGCCGGCTCGTGTCTCTCGGCATCACGGACCGGTATGATTACGCGTTGCAGACGATGAGCGAATTGTCTTACGACAAATGGCGCGAGTACGACCCCGAGGACACGATCCGCTTCTACGCGCTGCGGCTGCACGAAGCCGAGATGATCAAGTCGGGCCCGAAAAAGATCATCGCCGAGAACACCGACTGGCGCTTCCTCAACGAGCTGAAACGCGAGTTGAAGGCGTGAGGACGGGGGTCGCGTTCGCCCTTGCATTGGCAACGGTGACTCCGGCGGCCGCGGCCGCCGACGCGCTGCCCGAATTGGGACCGGCGCCCGCTTTCGCGCTGATGTCGCAGGACCGCAGGCCGGTGAACCTGATCGGCCTGCGCGGCAAGGTCGTGGCGGTCGCGTTCTTCTATACCGCCTGCCCCGATATCTGCCCGATTCTAACGCAGAAGCTGGTTGAGGTGCAGGACGCGCTCGGGCCCGATTTCGGCAGCAAAATCTCGTTCGTCGCGATCACCCTCGATCCCGAGCACGACACCCCCGAGGTGCTGAAGGATTATGCGCAGGCCTTTGAGGCAAACCTTGCCGGCTGGAGCTTTCTAACCGGCTCTGTCGCGGTGGTGCGCGATGTCGTCCGCCGCTATGGTGTGTTTGCCGCCAAAAACGCGGAGGGTTTCGTCGACCACAACCTCGTCACCTCGATCGTCGATGCGCGCGGCATGCTGCGGGTGCAGTATCTCGGCATGCGCTTCGACCCCGACGAGTTCCGGCGCGACCTGTTGAGCCTGGTGAAAAAGCCCTGATTCGGCTCGTCAACCTCTTTGTTGGTCCGGTGGCGCGCGCGCCGCTGCGCGTGCAGACCAAATTGCTCGCCGCGTTTCTCGCGATCGTTGCGTTGCTGATCGTGCTCGGGGCGGTCGGGCTGAATGTGCTCGGCGGCGTCAACGACCGCACCACCGCGCTGATCAAATCGGAGCGCAAGATCGCCGCCTACCGACAGGTCCAGCACGATATAACGAGCCAGCTTTATCGGGTCTCCGCCGCGCTGGTTGCAGCGGACGAGCAAACGCTGGCCAGCACGCTGCGCCAGCTCAACCAGTTCGGCTACGATTTGGAACGGCTGCAATTCGTCGCCGGCGACGAGGTCGAGTTGCTCGCGCGCGTGCGGCTGGATTACGACCGGTTCGTCGCGGTCGTGACGCGGCTCGTCGAACTGATCCGCGGCGGCGTGGTCGCCGCAGCCCATGAGGCGCAAGTCAAGGAGGCGCAGCCGCTTGCCGACAGCCTCGAACGGCTGACCAACCAGCTCGTCAACAAGGCTGAAGCCGATATGGTGGCCGGCATCGATGCGAGCGAGGAGGCCTACCGCACGTCGCGGGCGATCGTCATCGCGTTCGCGGTCGGCAGCATCGGGCTCGCCCTGCTCCTCGGGCGCACGATTTCGTGGTCGCTGATCGGGCCGATCACCGAGATCGGCGCGCGCCTCGGCCGCATTGCCGAGGGCGATTTCACCCAGCGCGTCTCTGTCGCCAACCGCGACGAGCTCGGCGCGCTCGGCGCCAATGTCAACCGCACCTCCGAGCAGCTGGGTAAGCTGTACGGCGACCTGCGCGCCGAGCAGGAGCGCTCGGAGGCGCTGCTCCTCAACACCCTGCCGCGCCCGATCCTCAAGCGGCTGCGGCAAGGCGAAACGGTGATCGCCGACCGGATCGCCGCGGCGACGATCCTCTTTTCCGACCTCGTCGATTTTACCGATCTCGCCGCCAGATTGCCGCCGGAACGGATGATCGAGCTTCTCGGCCTCCTGTTTGCGCGCTTCGATGCGCTGGCCGCCGGGCTCGGCCTGGAAAAGATCAAGACGATCGGCGACGGCTATATGGTCGCCGGCGGCGTTCCCGAAGCGCGCTGCGACCACGCGGCGGCGGTGGCGGAAATGGCGGTCGCCATGCGCGAGGCCGCTGCGGCCACGGCCGAGGAAGTCGGCGACCCGCTGCGGCTGCGCATCGGGCTGCACAGCGGACCGCTGGTTGCCGGCGTGATCGGCACGCACAAATTCGTCTACGACGTCTGGGGCGACACGGTGAATACGGCCAGTCGCATGGAGAAATACGGCGCGCCCGGCCGCATTCACGTGTCGGCCGCGACCCGCGCGTTGCTTGGCGACAAGTTCTGCTTCGAGCCGCGCGGCGAGATCGAGGTTAAAGGGAAGGGGCTGATGGAGACCTATTTCCTCGAGCGCAACAGCTGATCCTTCCCCGCATCGGCGACAAAGTGGGGCGGCTTGCGCCCGGCGATAGCGCCTGTGCAGAATCAGTGCGAACGGCAATTGCGGAGGGGGTAACCATGCCGATCGGCGCCGGATCATCAGGGCGGTTGCCGCTCGCCGGCCTCGTCGTCATCGATTTCGGGCAGATCTTTCAGGGGCCCTATGCGAGCCTCTTACTGGCCAAGGGCGGCGCCGACGTGATCAAGATCGAACCGCTGCACGGCGAGCCATTGCGCCGCCGCGCCGCTCCGGGCAAGAGCGCCACCCTGCCGTTCGCGATGCTCAACCAGAACAAGCGGGCGGTGACCCTCAATCTGAAGCGCCCGCGCGGCCGCGAACTGTTGTTCGAGATGGCGAGGCGCGCCGATGTGCTCCTAGAAAATTTCTCGCCCGGCACGATGGACGATCTCGGCATCGGCTGGGACGTGCTGCGCGAGCTCAACCCGCGCCTCATTTACGCGACCGGCACCGGGTTCGGCATCAGCGGGCCCGATCGCGACAATCTGGCGATGGATCTGACGATCCAGGCGGCTTCGGGGATCATGAGCGTCACTGGCGCCCCCGACGGGCCGCCGATGAAGGCCGGCCCGACCCTGGTCGACTTCATGGGCGGCATCCACCTCTATGCCGCGATCCTGACCGCGCTTTACGAGCGCGACCGCAGCGGTGAGGGCAGGCTCGTCGAGGTGGCGATGCAGGAGACGGTTTATTCGAGCCTCGCGGCGAGCTTCGAATACTACCACCGCACGGGCCAGCCGCCGCCGCGCACCGGCAACCGCCAGGCCGGCCTCTCCAGCACGCCCTATAATGTCTACCCGACCGCCGACGGTCATGTCGCGATCCACGTCGTCACCGAAGGACATTGGCGCAACCTGCTGAAGGCGATGGGGCGCGAGGAACTGGCCGACGACCCGCGCTTTGCCACCAACGCCGACCGCGTCGCCCATATGGACGAGACCGACGCCGTGGTCGCCGAGTGGACAAGCGGCCTCGGCAGGATGGAGGTGTTCGCCCGCACCAAGGCATTGCGGATCCCGTGCGCGCCGGTCCGCACAGCACCCGAGGTCATGCACGACCCGCACATGCACGAGCGCGGCATGCTCGAACAAATTGACCACCCCGAATTGGGGCCGATCGTCGTGCCGACCTCGCCCTTGCGCCTGCACGGCCTCGCCAAAGCCCCGGCCGGGCCGAGCCCGCGAGTGGGCCAGCACAATGCCGAGATCTATGGCGGCTGGCTCGGGTTGTCGGCGGGCGAGATTGCGGCGCTGAAGGACGAGGGCGTGATTTAGAAGCCCCCACCCCAACCCTCCCCCGCAAGCGGGGGAGGGAGTTATAACCCTCCCCCGCTTGCGGGGGAGGGAGGGGCCCGCGGCGAAGCCGTGGGAGGGTGGGGGCTAACGTCGCCAGCCGACACAAACAGGAGAATACCGCGTGGAAACAGTCGGTCTTGGCTTTTTCTTCGAGGATCTGCCGGTCGGGCGGCAATTCCGGACGATCGGCCGCACCGTGACCGAGGCCGACATCAGCAATTTCGTCAACTGCACCGGCATGGTCGAGGTGCTGTTCACCAACACCGAATTCCTCGCCCATGAGAGCGACATCAAGGGGCGGCCGGCGCCGGGAGCCTTGGTCTATTGCTTTGCCGAGGGGCTCCTCATCCAGGCGACGATGCAGCACACCGGCTTCGCCTTTCTCCACATGGAGCTGACGATGGAAAGCCCGGTCGTCGCCGGCGACACGATCCATGCCGAATGCGAGATCATCGAGGCGCGCCGCTCGAAGAGCCGGCCGGGCCGCGGCCTCGTCCGCACAAGGGTGCATGTCAAGAAACAGGACGGCACGACGGCGCTCGTCTACACGCCCTTACGCATGGTGCGCTGCCGGAAGGTGGCGTGAGCGCCCTCAGCCCTGGTATTGCGGCAACAGCCGGGCGGCATTACCGCGATTGATCGCCTGCCGCTCCGCCGCATTGAGGCGGATCTCGCCGATTCCCTCGACATTCTCTTCGAGGGTGAAATACGGATAGTCGCTGCCGAAGAGGATCTGCGACACCGGCACGAGCTCCATCAGCGCGGCCATCGCCGGCGCGAAAAACGCATTCGCGGTGTCGAAATGCAGCTTGGCGAATTCGGCGGGGATCCCCTGTGGGGCGAATTTGCCGAGATCCTTGTTGGTCTTCGACATGTTGGTGATGCGCCCGGAGAGGGCGGGCAAGGCGCCGCCGGCATGCGAGAAGATGAAGCGGATCTGGGGAAACCGCACGAGGCTCCCGCTGAACAGGAGGCTCGCGACCGCCCGCGTCGTGTCGAACGGCCATTCGAGCGGCGCGGGATTGACGCCCGGGATCAAATTGCCGCAGCAAGCCGCCGTCGTCGGGTGGAAGTAGACGACAGCCTGGCGCCGGTCGAGTTCTTCGAAGACCGGGGCGAACACCGGATCGCCCGGCCATTTGTCGCCATAGCTGGTCATCAGCCCGATGCCGTCCGCCTTCAGCGTGTCGAGCGCGTAGGCGACCTCCTTGAGGCTTGCATCGATGTCGGGTAACGGCATCGCCGCGAAGAGGCCGAAGCGTCCGGGGTGGTCGCGAGCCATCTGTGCGGCGTGGTCGTTGCAGACCCGGGCGAGCTTGGGCAGCTGCGCCGCCTCGGCGAAGGCAACGCCCCACGGCGAGAGCGAGGCGATCGCGGTGGCGACGCCGCTCTTATCCATGTGCTCCAGGACGCGCGCGGTCGTCCACTCGCGCATCACCGGCGACGGCCCAGGTGGCCGCTGTTGCGCCTGCTCGAGCCACGCGGGCGGGAAGAAATGATGGTGCACATCGATCCGCCGGGGCGCCGGATCGGGGGCTTCGGCCCGGAGGAGCCCGGGCATCATCATCCCGGCGCCGAGCGCCGTCATGGCCCCGAACAGCGCCCGGCGAGACAGCGTCGCGCACCTGGGCTCTTGGCAATGAAAATCGCGCATCGGCGTCCCTCTTCGTTTTTACCGCAGTCCCGGCGAAAGCCGGGACCCACTCTTCAACCGCTCGTGCAGCGGGTCAGTGGGTCCCGGCTTTCGCCGGGAATGCGATTAGGGAGGCTTCAGGTGAGACCCATCGCGCTCGGGCGGCCGAGCTCATTGAAGTTGAAGGCGGCTTCCCAGACCGCGATCTTGCCGTCGCGCATCAGCCAGACCTCGACCCCGCGCCCGGCCATCTGGTTGCCGGTGACGCGGTCCTGCCATTCGCCTTCCCAGTAATTGGCGATCGTGTCGCCCATCAACGCGCGCAATTCCTTTTTGAGCCGGTAATCCTTCTGCCGTTCGCTGCGGCTGCGGAACAGCTGTTCGAGCGCCGCCTTGCCGCGAGTTTCCGGTAGGTCGCCGAAACGAACGACGCAATCCTCGGTGAAGCCGGCGAGCAAGCCCGGGATGTCCCACGGCATGAACAGCGACTGGACATGCGCGACGAAGGCGCGCGCCTCGTCGAGCGTCTGCGGATTGCGGCCAGGCATCAAATCTCCGTAGAAAAAGAAACGCTTTATCGCTGAGGGCGCGGAGGATTCGCAGAGAGCGCGGGGTTCACAGATCCTCTGCGTACTCCGCGAATCCTCCGCGCCCTCTGCGTTGAAGCGTTGTCTTTTTTGCTATCGCAGCTCCGGCACGATCCAGAACGCCTTTTGTCCGCGGGCGACGCGCTCGCAATTGTCGAAGGCGTTGCGCCAGCGCTTCCAGTGGTTGTCCCAGGTCGGGCCGGCGGCGTGCGGGCTGAAGATCGCGTTTTTCAGCGTGAACAGCTGGTGGTCGGGCTTGGGCGGCTCTTCGAGATCTCGTTGTTGAGCGCGTTGTAGAGCGCCACCTCGTCGACCACCGGGCCGCGGCAGGTGTTCACCAGGATCGCGGTCTTCTTCATCAAGGACAGCTCGCGCTCCCCGATCAGATTGTGCGTCGTCATGTCGAGCGGCACGTGGAGGCTCACGATGTCCGAGGTCTTCAACAGCTCGGGGAACAGCGCAAAGCGCACGCCGAGCGCATCCTCCTGGTCGCCGGTGAGGCGGTTGATGTCGTAATACTGGATGCGCATGTCGAAGGCCTTGGCCCGTCGGGCGACCTTCTTCCCGATATTGCCGAGCCCGATGATGCCGAGGGTCTTGTCCTCGAGCTCGTAGAGCTTGGCCGAGTTGAAGTCGTTGCCGCGCCAGCGGCCGGAGACGACGCCGTCATGCAGCCAGGTCAGCTTGCGCGAGACGGCGAGCATCAGCAGGATCGCATGCTCGGCGACCGCGGTCGCATTGGCGCCGCCATTGTTGCAGATCGGCACGCCGGCCGTGCGCGCGGCATCGAGATCGTAGGTGTTGTAGCCGGCGCTCAAGGTCTGGACGAGCTTCAGCTTCGGCGCCTGGCCGTAGAATTCCGGGCCGTGCTTGTACTGGCCGGCGCCGATATAGAACTCGCTGTCCTTGAGGAGATCCCAGAATTCCGCGCGGCCGTGCGGTGCGGTGACCAGCTCGTAGCCGGGCGGGATCAAATCATGGGCGATCTCCAGGGTTTCTTCGGAATGGGTGTTTGGGGTGAGGATGCGGTGGGGCACTAGGGGCGTCTCCTCTTCGCGGGGTTGTTGTCGAACTATCGTAGCGACACTGGGCGGGGCTGCCCAAGCGCAAAGTCGCCGCCGCAACCGTCATTGCGAGCGGAGCGAAGCAATCTCGCGCCGGATTGTATGAGTGGCCCGAGATTGCTTCGTCGCTCTGCTCCTCGCAATGACGACCTAGGGCGGACCGCCCCCGGTTGCCGCCGCGCAGCGGCTCCGCTACGCTGGCTGTCATTCCCCTCCGCAGCAGAACGAGGTCCCCGCCGATGGCCGACGACTATCTCCAAGAGCGCTTCCAGAACCTTCATGAGTTCGTCAAGGTCGCGCGCCAGAACCTCGACCGCAACAATTGGGACTATCTGATCGGCGGCTCGGAGACCGAGACGACGCTGGCGCGCAACCGGCTGGCGCTCGACTCGATCGGCTTCCGCCCCAGGGTATTGCGCGACGTCTCCAACGTCGATTGCACGCGCGCCCTCTTCGGCCGCAAACTGCGCATTCCGGTGCTGTGCGCCCCGGTCGGCTCCTTACAGAATTTCGAGCCCGGTGGCGGCGCCACCGTCGCGGCGGCGACCCGGGATTTCGGCAACGGGATGATCCTCTCGTCGGTCTCGGAGCCGGGGCTCGGCAAGACCGCCGAGGCCGCGCCCGACGGGTTCCGCATCTTCCAGCTTTACGTGCGCGGCGATGCGGCCTGGGTCGATGATCATGTCCGGCGCGCGATCGACAAGGGCTACGCCGCCTTCTGCCTGACCGTCGACACCGACAGCTACAGCCGGCGCGAGCGCGACATTGCCAAGCGCCACCAGCGCCGCCGCGTGAGGGTCGACGACGCGCGGATCTACCAGGCGCAGTTCAACTGGCGCGACATCGAGCGGATCAAGAAGAATTTCGATATCCCGCTGATCATCAAGGGCATCGCCACCGCCGAGGATTCCCGGATCGCGGTCGAGCACGGGGTCGATTGCGTCTACGTGTCGAACCATGGCGGGCGCCAGCTCGACCAGGGCGTCGGCTCGATCGAGGTATTGCCGGAGGTCGTCGAGGCGGTCGGCGGCCGAGCCCGGGTGATGGTCGACGGTTCGATCACCCGCGGCACCGATGTCGTCAAGGCGATCACCCTCGGGGCCGACGCGGTCGTCGTCGGCCGACTTTATGTCTATGGGCTCGCCGCCGCCGGCGGGCCGGGCGTGGTGCGGCTCTTCGAGATCCTCGAAGACGAGATCCGCATCTGCCTGACGCTGCTCGGCGTCACCGGCTATGGCGAGCTCGACAAATCCTATATCCGCGCCGCCCGGCCGGCAGTGCCGGCGCACGTCCACAGCCCCTTCCCGCACCTCGACCTGCCGAAGGAAACGTATTAGAGCCGTGTTCTTGACGTCGAATCGGTTCCCACCGTCATGGCCGGGCTTGACCCGGCCATCCACGTGGATCCCCGGAACAAGCCCGGGATGACGATAAGGGTCCGAAGGAGGGATAGATGGAAGAGCGGGTAGCGCTCGTCACCGGCGGGTTGCGCGGGCTCGGCAGGGCGATGGCCTTGGGGCTGGCGCGCGAAGGCCACCCTGTTCTCGCGGTCGGCCACCTCGCCGAGGACGTGCCCGAAATCGAGCGCGCATCGGCGCAATTGCCCGGCCCGTTGCAGCCGCTCGTCGCCGATCTGCGCGACGCGAGCGAATGCGACCGTGTCGTCGCCGCGGCGCGCGAGCGGTTCGGCCGGGTCGATATCCTCGTCAACTGCGCCGGGCTGACCTTCACCTATATCGACCCGCCGCGCTTCCGGCGGCCGACGATCCAGCGCTTTTACGAGGTCGGCGACGAGATCATCGACAACGTCGTCGCGGTCAATTTCATCGCCGCCGACCGGCTCAGCCGCCGCGTCGCCGCGGCGATGGTGGAGGCCGGCTGGGGGCGCATCGTCAATGTGACGACCAAGCTCGACACGATGAACCGGGAGGGCACGCACCCCTATGGCGCCACCAAGGCGGCCTTGGAGATGGCGACCGAGGTGTGGGCCAAGGAGGTCGAGGGGACCGGCCTCACCATCAACATCGTCAACCCCGGGGCCGGAGCCAACACGCCGGGCATGGCCGAGGAAATGCGGGAAATGAGCCGCGACGGCCGCGCCGCGCGCCTCGTCGAGCCCGACGAGATGGTTCCGCCGCTGCTCTATGTCGTCTCGCGCGAGGCTGACCGGGTCAATGGCTACCGCTTTGACGCCAATGCCTGGGACGCCGCGCTGCCACCCGCCGAAGCCGCGCGCCGCGCCGGCCGCCCGGCCGGTTTCGTGCTGCACCCGGCGGGGTAAGCGCAAGGTCGGCGCCCACAAAAGTCCCCTCCCCCAAGCCCGGCCACGGGCTTGTGAGAGTTGATGCGGCACTACACGGGTGGCGGCGAGTCGGCGGCTTCGGTTTCGTGAAAGGTGCCGATCCGGTTGATCCCGTCGAAGGCGGCGACCTTGTAGCATTCCGCCAAGGTCGGGTAATTGAACACCGTATTGATAAAGTAATCGATCGTTCCGCCGAATGCCAGGACCGCTTGTCCGATATGGATCAGCTCGCTTGCCCCATCGCCGATGATGTGGATGCCGAGCAATTCGCGGGTCTCGGCGTGGAATATCAGCTTGAGGAGACCGGTGGTGTCGCCGATGATTTGGCCGCGGGCGATTTCCCGGTAGCGTGCCTTGCCGACTTCGTAGGCGATGCCGGAGTGCGTCAATTCCTCCTCGGTCTTGCCGACCATCGAGATTTCGGGAACCGAATAGATCCCGAACGGGAACAGCTCGGGGACGCTGCGCGCGCTGATCCCAAAGCCGTGGCAGACCGCGAGGCGGCCTTGCTCCATCGAGGTCGAGGCAAGCGAGGGGAAGCCGATCACGTCGCCCACCGCGTAGATGCCCGGCAGGTCGGTTTGATAATGCTCGTCGACGACGAGCCTGCCGCGGTCGTCGCAGGCCAGCCCACATTTGTCGAGCGCCAGCCGGCTCGTCGCACCGGTGCGCCCGACCGAGTAGAGCGCCTTCTCGGTAACGATCGTCTTGCCGCTCTCCAGATGCAGCCTGACCCGGCTGCCCGGACCGTCGCTGTCCTCGGCGACGTCGATCCGCTCGACGCTCTCGTTGAGGCGCAAGGTGACGCGGTTTTCCCGCAGGTGGTAGCAGAGCGTGTCGATGATCTCCTCGTCGACAAACGGCAACAGCCGGTTGCGCTTGTCGATCAGCGTCACGCGCACCCCGAGGGCGGCAAAAATGCTGGCATATTCGCAGCCGATCACCCCGGCGCCGACCACCGACAGCGTGCGCGGCAAGCGGTCGAGCTTGAGGATGTCATCGCTGGTAAAGACGTGCTTGCCGTCGAGCGGTATTTGCGGGTCGCGGGTCGTGTCGGTGCCGACCGCGATGACGATTTTGT
>WNFC01000777.1_pt1 | contig 32510 bp, 33 predicted proteins | sample 5400541 | NCBI WGS metagenome assembly WNFC01 (sample SAMN13153342, study PRJNA577476) | soil metagenome | isolation source: 120 cm saprolite under Douglas fir tree site 2 hole 2 replicate 1 | place: USA:California | collected 2015-04-18
TACCCGTCCGAGTCTCGCAAGAAGGCGTCGCAGTCGGAGTCCACGTCGGGCGATTCGGCTCCGCCGGCTCCGAGCCCCGCCGGAGAGAAGTCTAGCACGCCGCAACCGGCGCCTTCACAATCAGAGAAAGCCAAGAGTTCAGAGAAAACCAAGAGTTCAGAGAAGACCAAGAGCTCCGAAAAGTCGAAGAGCGAACCGGCAGCAAAGCCCACGCCGTCCAATTCGTCTTCTTCCGCTTCCTAAAAGCCGTGGCCTACGGGCCGCACCGGCGCGCCTCTCTCGGTTACTTGTCCCGATCCACCACGTAGTCGGCGACGAGCAGCAGCGTGTCCTTGTCTTCGCCGTCGGGGAATGCGGCAAGAGCCTCCTTGGCGCTCCCCGCGTAGTCCTGGGCGCGCGCCTGCGCGTACTGGACGCCACCGTAGCGCTCGACGAGCAGGCGGATCTCCTCGAACTCGCCAGGGCCGGCGGCGTGCCGCTTCAACACGGCCTGGATCCGGTCGCGCTCGGCCGGACTCGCGCGCTCGAGCGTGGTGATGAGCGGCAGCGTCCGCTTGCCCTCTTTGAGGTCGGCGCCCACGGCCTTGCCGAGGCGCACCTGGTCGGCGACGAAATCGAGCGAGTCGTCACTGATCTGGAAGGCGATGCCGATGTGCAGTCCGTAACGGGTGAGGGCCTCCACCCGCTCTTCGGGCGCCTTCGCCAGGAGCGCGCCGATACGGCAGCAGGCCGAGATGAAGGACGCCGTCTTCTGGGTGATGATGCGCAGGTAGTCGGCCTCGCTCGCGGTGCCGCCGCGCTTCCGCTCGAGCTGGAGTACCTCCGCCTCCGTCATCGAGACGGTGGCGCGCGCGAGCGTCTCCAGCACGGCCGGATCCCCGTCCTCGACCATGAGGGCGAAGGACTTCGAGTAGAGGTGGTCGCCGACGAGGATGGAGGCGTCGTCTCCCCAGCGCGCGTTGGCCGAGGGACGGCCGCGCCGGAGCGGCGCCTGGTCCACGACGTCGTCGTGGATGAGGGTCGCGGTGTGCAGGAGCTCGACCACGCAGCCCATGCGCACGGCCCGCGGGCCGCCGTAGCCCGCCACCCGTGCCGCCATGAGCAGGAGGATGGGCCGGAGCCGCTTGCCGCCGGCGCCGGCGATGAAGTCGCCCATCTCGTGGATCAACCCGACGGGCGATGAGATCGAGTGGGCGATGGCCTCCTCGATGGCACGCATCTCGGGACCCACGGCCTGCGCGACGCGCTCCTTGAGGAGCGCCTCCAGCGGCGTCGGGGCTTTCACTGGCCTGCTTTAACCGGCATGGACGGATCGAGCGCCACCGGGTGGGTCAACGCCAGTGGATCATGGTCATCGCCGAGCGGTGGAGGATCATCTGATGACGACCCGGTCCTTGACCTTGACCTGATTGCCTGAGGAGACAGTCGAAAGCTCGACCACGGAGAACTTGTCCCTGACCTCGGTCACGCGGCCCGTGGCAACCTCCTCGTCCAGCTCGCCCAGGAGCTCGCCTGTGACCGGGTGGACGATGGCGATCTTGTCGCGGCGCACGCTGACCTGGGCGCCCGGCCTGATGCCGTCCTTTCCGTTGAGGTCGATCACGACCCGGCTCGTGTCGACGAAGACCACGAAGCCGCGATTGGCCGGCAATGCGGCCACACCGGCCGCCTGCGTGGTGCCGCCCTTCGCAGCGGCCGCGCCCGCCTTGGGCGGCGGAGGCGTCGGCTCGACGGACACGGCCATCTTCTGACGCGGGCTGACGCGTCCGCCGCCCGGGGGCGCGCCGTACTTGGCCACGATCTCGGGCGCCGCGATGAGGCTATCCTTCCCGAAGATCAGGGTGCCCATGGTGGTGGGAACCTTGTCGTCTTCCACCCAGATGTACTCGGGCTCGCTCGGCACGTCACCGAAGCGGGGATTCTTGATGAGGAGCCACTTGTTCTCCGCCGGTTTGATGTCGACGCTGGGATCGCTGTCCTTGGGTAGCCCCGCCAACTCCCGCAGGCTCGGCAGCTCTCCGCAGCCTGCCAAAGAAGCTGCCGCCAGCGCCAAGCCGGCCAGGAGACGGAGCGCGGTGGCGTTCATCGGGCCTCCAGCATAGCAGATTCGCCGCGGGTCAGTCCTCGGAGCGCGGCTCCCAAGGGAAGCGCTGCTCACCGGCGCCCTCGGAGCGCGTGAGCGCCTGGCGCCGCGAGAAGAGCGCGGCCCCCGTGACCGCCGATATCCACGTCACGTCGAGGTAGGTGATGCCCCGCCGCTCGATGAGCACGGGGATCAGCCAACCGGTCACGTCGAGGGATTTGCCCAGCGTCACCGCTCGGTCCGGCCGCACGAGCATTTCCTCGCCCTTGGTCTTGCTGTTCAGCAGGACCTCGCTGACCTGCCCCGAGTCCACGCTCTGGAATCGGCGCGTCTGGTCCATGGCGAGCGCCAGCATGAAGGGCACGCGGCGCAGGTCAGCCTTGCCCGTGGTCAGGTCGACCGGCGGAACGACCGCGACGCGTATGCGCCCGCGCGTGATGCGTACGCCGTCCTCTGGTCGAGGCGACGGCCGGCCCTCTACGGGAACGAAGAGGGCCTCCGAGAAGCTGGTCTCCACGCGCTGCACCTGGGCGTAGCCGAGGACCTCTTCGTACCGGCCGAGCGGCTTGCCCGAGCCCGGAAGATGAAAAACTTCCCCCTTGCGGAACACGGTGAACTCCTGGCCGAGGAGCACGCCGTTCTTGCTGCCCAGGTCCAGGTAGAGGTTCTCGCCGTCCACCTGTACCACCAGGCCCTCGACGGCCGGGAACGCGGTGACCACGTCCTGGAGCATCAAACCGAAGGTGGCGCCGACCTGGTCCGCGATGCCCGCCTGTGCGGGCCCGGCCAGCACCAGGGCCGCCACGGTGAAGGAAAGCGCCGCGGCCAGTCGAGAAGACGCCACCGCGATTCTAAAAGACAACCGACGGCTGATGGACACCGAAGACGCTCCGCAGCGCATCGCAGATCTCGCCGAGCGTCACCTGCGCGCGCACGGCGTCGAGGATGAACGGGATGAGGTTGTCGCGGCCGCGCGCGGCCCCGCCCACGGCCTCGAGTGCCCGCTCCGCGGCTCCTGCGTCGCGTGTGCGCCTGAGATCATCGAGGCGCTCAGCCATCGCCGCGCCCACGGCGGCATCGACCTGGAAGAGACCGGCGGCTGGCGGCTCGTCCATGACAAACTCGTTGACCCCCACCACGAGGCGCGCCTTCGACTCGACGTCCTGCTGGTAGCGGTACGCCGACTCCTGGATTTCGCGCTGCATGAAGCCGATGGCGCTGACGGAGCCGCCGAGGCCGTCGATCTTGGCGATGTAGGTCTCGGCCTCCTCCTCGATCCTGCGCGTCATCGCTTCCACCGCGTACGAGCCTCCCAGCGGATCCGCGGTGTCGGCGACGCCGGACTCGTGGGCGAGCACCTGCTGGGTGCGGAGGGCGAGGCGCACGGAGGCCTCGGTGGGCAGGGCGAGAGCCTCGTCCATCGAGTTGGTGTGCAGCGACTGGCAGCCTCCGAGAATGGCGGCGAGCGCCTGGACGGCCACCCGCACGATATTGTTCTCGGGCTGCTGGGCCGTGAGCATGCTACCCGCCGTCTGCGCGTGGAAGCGCAACATGCAGGAGCGCGGATCGCGCGCTCCGAAGCGCTCGGTCATGATCCGCGCCCAGAGACGCCGGGCCGCGCGGAACTTCGCCACCTCCTCGAGGAGGTGGTTGTGGGCATTGAAGAAGAAGGACAGTTGCGGCGCAAATTCGTCCACCCCGAGCCCCGCCACCCGCGCGGCGGTGACGTAGGCGATGGCGTTGGCGAGGGTAAAGCCCAGCTCCTGCGCCGCCGTGCATCCGGCTTCGCGGATGTGGTAGCCCGAGATGGAGATCGTATTCCAGCGCGGCACGCGATCCTTGCAAAACGCGAACATGTCGGTGATGAGCCGCATCGACGGCGTGGGCGGGTAGATGTACGTGCCCCGCGCGATGTACTCCTTGAGGATATCGTTCTGGACGGTGCCGGCAAGCGTGTCCGCCGCTATTCCCTGCTTTTCCGCGGCGGCGACGTACAGGCACAGGAGGATCGAGGCGGTGGCGTTGATGGTCATCGACGTGGACACGCGGTCGAGCGGGATGCCCGCGAAGAGCTCCTCCATGTCCCGAAGGCTCGAGATGGACACGCCCACCTTGCCCACGTCGCTCTTCGCCATCGCGTGGTCGGCGTCGTAGCCCATCTGCGTGGGCAGGTCGAAGGCGACCGAGAGGCCCGTTTGTCCCTGCTCGAGAAGATAGCGGTAGCGCCGGTTCGTCTCGGCCGCCGAGCCGAAGCCCGCGTACTGGCGCATGGTCCAGAGTCTGCCGCGGTACATCGTGGGCTGGACGCCGCGCGTGTACGGAAACTCACCGGGGAACCCCACGTCACGCAGATAGTCCTGGGCCGCCGTGTGCTCCGGCGTGTAGACGCGCTCGAGCGGCGCGCCGTCGGAGCCCGTGAAGAGCCCCGGCCTGTCGGGCGACTTCTCGAGCGCGGGCTTGAGCGTGCGCGCTTCCCACTCGCGCCTTGCGTCGTCGAGCCGCTTCTTCTCTTCGGGCGTCATAGCGGCCGCGCGTTCACAGTGGAATGTTCCCGTGCTTGCGCGGCGGGTTCGAGTCCCGCTTGGTGTGCAGCACCTCGAGCGCCTGGATCAACCGGCGGCGGGTATCCTTGGGCTCGATGACCTCGTCGACGTACCCGCGCTCGGCGGCGGCGTACGGGTTGGCAAACTTCTCGCGGTACTCGCGGGCCTTTTCGTCCTTGAGCTTCCCCGGGTCCTTTGCCGCGTCCATTTCCCGCTTGTAGAGGATGCTCACCGCCCCGTCGGGGCCCATGACGGCGATCTCGGCCGTGGGATAGGCAAAGTTGGCGTCGCCCCGGATGTGCTTCGAGGACATGACGTCGTAGGCGCCGCCGTAGGCCTTGCGCGTGATGACGGTCAGCTTCGGCACCGTCGCCTCGCAGTAGGCGTAGAGCAGCTTCGCCCCGTGCTTGATGATACCTCCGAACTCCTGCGCCGTCCCCGGCAGGAAGCCCGGCACGTCCACGAAGGTGACGAGCGGGATGTTGAAGCAGTCGCAGAAGCGGACGAAGCGCGCCGCCTTGAGCGACGCGCTGATGTCGAGACAGCCGGCCAGGTGCGCGGGCTGGTTGGCCACGACGCCGACGGGCCGGCCACCGAGCCGGCCGAAGCCGACCACGATGTTGGGAGCGTAGCCGGCGTGCACCTCGAAGAAGTACCGGTCGTCGAGCACCGGCTGCACGATGTCCTTGATGTCGTACGGCTTGTTCGGCTGGGCGGGGACGACCGTCTGCAGCTCCTCGTCCGTCCGGTCGCCGGGATCGGCGGTCGCCCGCACCGGCGGATCTTCCAGGTTGTTCTGAGGCAGGAACGTCATGAGCTCGCGGATGAGGGCCAGGCACTCCTCCTCGCTTTCCGCCGCGAAGTGGGCGACGCCGGAGGTCGAGCCGTGCGTCGTCGCGCCGCCCAGGTCCTCGAAGGAGACTTCCTCGTGCGTCACCGCCTTGATGACGTCGGGACCCGTCACGAACATGTAGGACGAGCGCTTGACCATGACGACGAAGTCGGTGATGGCCGGCGAGTACACGGCTCCTCCCGCGCACGGGCCCATGACGGCGGAAATCTGCGGCACGACACCCGAGGCCAGCGTGTTGCGCAGGAAGATGTCCGCATAGCCCGCGAGCGAGACGACGCCCTCCTGGATCCGCGCGCCTCCGGAGTCGTTCAGCCCGACGACGGGCACCCCCGTCTTCATCGCGAGGTCCATGATCTTGCAGATCTTGCGCGCGTACGCCTCGGAGAGCGACCCGCCGAAGACGGTGAAATCCTGGGCGAACGCGAAGACGGGGCGGCCGTGGACGCGCCCCGAGCCCGTCACCACCCCGTCACCCGGGATGCGTTGGGCGTCCATGCCGAAGTCGTGATTCTGGTGGACCACGAAGCGGTCCACCTCGGCGAACGAGCCTTTGTCGAGGAGGATCTCGAGTCGCTCGCGGGCCGTTTTCTTCCCCGCCTTGTGCTGCCGCTCAATCCGCTCCGGTCCGCCGGCCGCGTCGGCCTGCTGGTTGCGGCGAGAGAGCTCCTCGAAACGATCCTGGAGGGACATGGGTACGGCTCCTTGCAGTGGCCGACGTCGGGGAGTGCCCGGCGGTGCGCTCCTGCCTCTCGTGGAGTATAGGGGCCCGTCGTCCGGAAAGTCAATGAATGCGCGACCTTTTCTGCTATCCGTTTGACTTCGCGAGGCGCCGTCTGGCATACTTCGCGGCCTATGACTCCGCTGGCCCAGACCGTGCTAGTAATCTGCGCCGTGGTGCTCACCGTGGCATTCGTCGTGACCCTGGCGTCACTCAGGCGCGCGACGGCCCGAGCGGAGATCGTGCTGCAGCTCGTGGAGCGGGAGATCCGCCCGCTGGCGAGCCAGGCGGAGGCGCTGGCGGCGGACGTGCGGACGCTGTCGCAATCGGCGAACCGCGAGCTCAATCGGATCAGCGGCGTGGTCCGCCGTGTGGAGGACATCTCCTTCAAGATCGCGCGGGTGGTCGGCGTGGCGAACAGCCTGGCGTCCTTCCGCGGGATCAGCGGCGTCGGCTCGGGCCTCCGGACGGCGCTCAGGGTGTTTGTGTCGAGGCTCAGGAACTAGGAAGGAGGACGCGATCATGTCGGATCAGCGTGGTGGGGACGCAGCGGGCTATCTGGGCTGGTTCTTCCTCGGCGCCATCGCGGGAGCGGCCGCGACGATGTTGCTGACGCCCAAGACGGGAACCGAGGCCCGCGAGCTTCTGACGGAGCACGGGCAGGAGTGGCTCAAGAAAGCGCAGGCGGCGGCGGAGGAAGCGCAGGAGAAGGCGGGCGACCTCTTCGGCAAGGGCCGCGAGTACTTCGAAGAGCAGCGCAACCGCCTGGTCGGAGCCTTCGAGGCCGGCCGCTCGGCCATGAAAGAGGAGATGGGCAAGGGCCGGAACGAGGGCTAGACCTGCAGGAGACGGAGACATCGCGAGGCCAGACCGAGGAAAGTCCGGCGGCCGCCGACACGGGAGGGCGGCCTCCCGCCTCGGCGGCGCCCGGCCCGGCCCGATCTCCACGGAAAAAATCGAAAGATGGTGGGGCCTCGCGATCCCCGCCACCGTTGCCGTCCTGACCTTCCTCGCCTTTTTTCCCACGTTCGACAATGGCTTCGTCGACTGGGACGATACCGGCAACCTCAGCGACAACGAGTCCTACCGAGGGCTCGGCGGGACCCAGCTCAAGTGGATGTTCACCACCGTCCACATGGGTCACTACATCCCCCTCACCTGGCTGACCTTCGGGCTCGACTACGTCGTGTGGGGCATGGACCCCTTCGGCTATCACCTGACGAATCTGCTCCTTCACGCCGCCAATGCCGTCCTCGTTTATCTGATCGCCGTTCGACTCCTGGCTGTGGCAGTGCCGGCTCTCTCCGCCGAGTGGCTTGGTCTCCGAATCGCCGCCATGGCGGCCGCCCTCCTGTTCTCCTTGCACCCGCTGCGTGTCGAATCCGTGGCGTGGGCGACCGAGCGGCGGGATGTACTCTGCGCGTTCTTCTACCTGCTTGCCGTCCTCGCCTATCTCCACGCGTGCGACGCTCCGACGGTCCCGGCGCGGGGGCGGCGACTGTGGTACGGCGGAGCCATTGCCGCCGGCGCCGCTGCGTTGCTCTCGAAATCCATGGCGGTGAGCCTGCCGGTGATTCTGCTCCTGCTGGACGTCTATCCCCTGAAGCGACTCAGCCTCCACGAGAGCATCCTGCCGGAGGCCGATCAACGGCGCGTGCTCCGGGAAAAGATTCCCTTCTTCCTCTGCAGCGCCGTGGCCGCCGTCATCGCCATCATTGCCCAGCTCATCGGGAGCGTCACGACATTGAGTCAATTTGGGCTCGTCGAGCGACTGAGCCTCGCGAGCTTCTCACTTGCCTTCTACCTCTGGAAGATGATCGTGCCCCTGAACCTGTCGCCGCTCTACGAGCTACCGGACCCCATCCGGTGGTGGGCGCCTTCATTCGTGCTGAGCGGGCTCGTGGTGCTCGCGATCAGCGTGGCGGCCGTGGCCAGGCGACGTCGCGGGCCGGCCCTCGCTGCCGTCTGGGTGAGCTATATCGTCATTCTTCTCCCCGTCTCGGGCATCGTGCACAACGGGCCCCAGATCGCGGCCGATCGCTACAGCTATCTGGCCTGCGTGGGCTGGACGCTCCTGGCCGCCGGAGGCCTCGGGGCGGGTTGGCTTCAGCTCCGACGGACACGATCGGTCTTATCGGCGGCCGAATGGACGCTGCCGATCGTGCTGATCGTGAGCGCGTCCCTCGGCGTCCTGACGTGGCGGCAGACGCAAGTCTGGCACGACACGGGCACCTTCTGGGCTCAGGCGCTTGCCACGGCTCCTTCGGCGATGGCCCACGCGAGCGTCGGCTCGCTGCTCGCCGAGCAGGGGCGGATATCGGACGCCATCTCGCACTACGAGGCAGGGCTCCGGCTGAATCCGAGGTCCGGGCGCATCCACAGCGCGCTCGGCGTCGAGCTCTCCAAGCAAGGGCGCCTCGCGGAGGCGATCAGTCACGACGAGGAGGCGGTCCGGCTCATGCCTGACGCCGCGTTCTCCTACAACAACCTCGGCGCAGCTCTGGCCGCGCGGGGTCGCACCGACGAAGCGATCGAGCGCTACCGGCAGGCTCTGCAACGCCTGCCAAGCTACGCGGAAGCTCACAACAACCTCGGAAGAGCGCTCGCCGACAAGGGACGCCCGGCCGAGGCCATCGAGCACTACCGGGAGGCCTTGCGGCTTCGCGCCGACCTTGCCGAGGCACACGACGGGCTGGCCCGAGCGCTCGCCAGCCAAGGGCGGCCGGCAGAGGCGCTCGAGGAGTTCCGCGAGACCGTGCGCATACGGCCCGCGGATGCGGTCGCCCGCTACAACTTGGGCAACATACTGGCCGGACTCGGGCGCCTGGACGAAGCCGCCGTCCAGTTCCGTGAGGCGCTCAGGCTCAACCCCGGGCTTCGAGAGGCCCAGGTGAGATTGGAGCGACTTGCCGGAGAGCGAGCCAGAAGCGCGAGATAGGCCGCGCGAGATAGGACGCAGGAAAAAAGCTAGATATGGATGGCCTGGCCGAGCGCGGCGAGGGTGGCTTCGAGCGAGGCCTCGGACAGGGTCGGGTGGGCGTGGATCGTGTGAATGATCTCCTCGAGCGTAGCCTCGAGCGTCCGCCCCACCGCGAACTCGTGGATCAGCTCCGTCGCCTCGGGTCCCACGATGTGCACGCCGAGGATTTCTCCCGTCCGCTTGTCGGCCACCACCTTCAAGAAACCCTCCGTCTCGCCCAGCGCCACCGCCTTGCCGTTGGCCGTGAAGGGAAAACGGCCCACGCTCACCTCGCGTCCGTCGGCCTTCGCCGCAGCTTCGGAGAGCCCGATCGACGCGACCTGGGGACGGCAATACGTGCACGAGGGGACGTTGCCGTAGTCCACCGGCCGAGGCGATCGGCCCGCGATGGCCTCAGCCGCTACCACGCCCTCGGCCATGGCCTTGTGCGCCAGCATCTGGCGACCCGTCACGTCACCCACGGCGAAGATTCCCTTGACGGCTGTCTCCATGGTCGGCCCCACCGTCACGAGCCCGCGATCCATCGTCACACCCAGCGCCTCGAGCCCCAGTCCCTTCGTCCGCGCCGCGCGCCCGACCGCCATGAGCACCTGCGCGGCCGTGAGCGTCTCGCGCGTGCCCTCGGCGTCGATCTCGACGGCGACGCTTCCCTTCCCCGGCGTGACCTTGACGACCTTGACGCCGGTGCGCACGGTCACGCCCCGGCGGGTGAAGAGCCGCGCGATCTGGGCCGAGGCTTCCTCGTCCTCGAGGGGCAGCACGCGCGGCAGGGCTTCGAGAACGGTGACCTCGACGCCGTAGGCCCGGTAGACGTCGGCGAACTCCATGCCGACCGCGCCGGCGCCGATCACGACCAGCGAGGCGGGCCTCGTCTCGGTGCGAACCGCGCCGTTGGAGGAGATCACCTGTGTCTCGTCTATGGCGACCCCGGGCAGCGACTTGGGCTCCGAGCCCGTGGCGAGGATGACCGCCCGGCGGGCCTCGAGGATCTCCACGCCGCCCTTGCCCTTGACCTCGACGATGCTCTTGGACTTGAGGGAGCCCACACCAGCCAGGAGCGTGATCTTGTTCTTTCGGAAGAGGAACTCGACGCCCTTGGCCATGCGGTCGGCGACGCGCCGCGAGCGCTGGATGGCCTGGGCGTAGTCGGCCCGCCATTCCCCAACCGTGATGCCGAACTCTTCTGCCCGATGAAACAGGTCGACGATTTCCGCATTGCGCAGGAGCGCCTTGGTGGGGATGCACCCCCAGTTGAGGCAGACGCCGCCGGGCCTGTCGTCTTCGACGGTGGCAACGGCGAGGCCGAGCTGGGCGCAGCGGATGGCGGCGACGTAGCCGCCGGGTCCCGTGCCGATCACGACGACGTCGAAACCCTGGTTCGCCATGGCGTCAGACGAGAAGGCGGAGCGGCTCTTCCAGCAGGCGCTTGACGTCCTGGAGGAAGCGGGCGCCCATGGCGCCGTCCATCACCCGGTGGTCGCAGGAGATGGTCATCTTCATGCGCCGGCCGGCGCGGATCTGACCGTCCTCGACCACGGGCTTCTCGAGCACGGACCCGACGGCAAGGATGGCGCCCTCGGGCGGGTTGATGATGGCCGAGAACTCCTCGACGTCGTACATGCCGAGATTGGAGATGGAGAAGGTCGCGCCGGAGAGCTCCTGGGCGCGGAGCTTGCCGCCTCGCGCGCGCTCGGCCACGTCCCGCGCTTCGACAGCGATCTGCGCCAGCGGCTTCACGTCGCAGTCGCGCAGCACGGCCGTGATCAGTCCCTCGTCGAGGGCGATGGCGAGACCGATGTGGGCGCGGTGAAAGACGCGGATGCTCTGCCCCGGCGGCTGTGCCCCCACGAGCTGTGCATTGACACCGGGGTTCTTGAGCAGAGCGAGCGCGCAGGCCTTGACGATCATGTCGGTGGCGGAGACCTTCGGCTGCCCCTCGAGGGCGTTCAGCTCCGCGCGGAGGGCCCACGCGCGGTCCATCGCCACTTCCGAGGTGACGTAGAAGTGCGGCACCGGGCCCTTGGACAGCGGCATCCGCTTGGCGATGATGGCGCGCATGGGGCTGAGCGGCCTGTCCTCGAACTCGGCGCCCGTCCTCTGGGGAATGACGAACTGCGGGCGGGCGGGGGCAGGGGCCACCGGGCCAGCCGCAGCGGGAGCCGCCGCCGCGACGGCGGGAACGGGCGACGCGGCCGCGGTCTCGACGTCGCGCCTCACGATGCGGCCACCGGGACCCGTACCCTGGAGGAGCCGGAGGTCCACGCCTGACTGCGCGGCGACCTTGCGGGCGAGCGGCGAAGCCTTGATCCTCCCGCCGCCGCCCGCGGGCGCCGCCGAGGGCACCGGCGCCATCGGCACCACGTTGGCCGTTTCGGGCACCGACCTGTAGGACTCCATCGCCGGCAGCGGGGGCGGCGCGGCGGCCGCAGTTGGAGCTGCCGCCGGAACGGCGGCCGGGGCTGATGGGGGCCGTGTCGCGGGCGCGCCAGCCGCGACCGCGGCAATGTCGTCGGCAGGGTCGGCGATGACGCCGATCGTCTCGCCCACCGGAACCTGCTCGCCCTCGCCGACGAGGATCTTGCGCAGCACGCCCGAGCCGAAGGCCTCGATCTCGACGTTGGCCTTGTCGGTCTCGATCTCGGCGATGACGTCGCCGCCCTTGATGGGGTCGCCTTCCTTCTTCAGCCACTTGATGACCTTGCCGGTTTCCATGGCTTCGCTGAGCTTCGGCATCATGACTTTGGTGATCATGCGCAGGCCTTTCGAATGGCGTCGGCGATCTTGGCCTTGGAGGGGGTCTTCAGCAGCTCGAGGTTGCGCGCGTACGGCATCGGCGCGTTCTCGCCGGTGACGCGGACCACCGGACCGTCGAGCTCGTCGAACACCTCCTCCTGGATCTCGGCGGCGATCTCGGAGCCCATCCCGGCGAAGCCCGCTCCCGCCTCGATCACGACGCAGCGGTGGGTCTTGCGGACGGAGTTGAGGATGCTCTCGGTGTCCATGGGTCGGAGCGTGCGGGGATCAACGATTTCCATCGAGATGCCCTCTTTGGCCAGCTCCTCGGCGACCTCGAGGGCGCGGTAGAGCATGCCCATGTAGGCCACGACGGTGACGTCGGTGCCCTCGCGCCGGATGGCCGCCCGGCCGAGCGGGACCAGGTAGTCCGGATCGTCGGGCACTTCGCCCTTGATGGCGTACAGCGTCTCCGACTCGATGAAGATCACCGGGTTGTCGTCCCGGATGGCCGACTTGAGCAGGCCCTTGGCGTCCGCCGGCGTGGAAGGGCGGACCACCTTGAGCCCCGGCACGTGATAGAAGTACGTCTCCATGCTCTGGGAATGCTGGGCGGCGAGCTGCGAGGCGGGCCCGCCCGGCCCGCGAATCACGAGCGGAATATTGTACTGGCCGCCCGACATGTAGCAGAGCTTGGCCGCCGTGTTGACGATCTGGTCGAGCGCCAGGATGGAGAAGTTGAAGGTCATCATCTCGACGACGGGCCTCAATCCCAGCATGGCGGAGCCGACGCCGACGCCGGTGAAGCCGGACTCGCAGATCGGCGTGTCGATGATGCGCCTCTCGCCGAACTCCTTGAGAAGTCCCTGCGTCACCTTGTAGGCGCCCTCGTAGAGGCCGACCTCTTCGCCCATGACGAACACGCGGGGATCGCGGCGCATCTCCTCCCGCAGGGCCAGGTTCAAGGCTTCGCGATAGGTCATGACGGCCATCCCGCTAGTCCTTGTACACGTCCGTGAAGAGCTCTTCGGGCGGGGGCGGCGGGGAGGCGTCGGCGAAGGCGACGGCCTCGTCCACCTGGTCGGCCACCGCCTTTTCCATCATCTTGACGTCCGCCTCGGTCAGCGCGCCGTCCCTCACGCAGCGCTCGGCGAAGATCATGATCGGATCGCGCAGCTTCTCGCGCTCGACCTCCTCCTTGGTCCGGTACACGGCACCAGCGGGGTCGCGCATCGAGTGCCCCCGGAAGCGGTACGTGCGCACCTCGATGAGGGCGGGCGACTTGTCCCGCCGCGCCCGCTCGACGGCGCGCCCCACGCACTCGCGCACGGCGAGCACGTCCATGCCATCAACCGCCTCGCCGTGGATGCCGTACGTCTCGGCGAAGCGCCAGATCTCCGTCTGCGCGAGGGCGCGGTGGATGGCCGTGCCCATCGCGTAGCGGTTGTTCTCGCAGATGTAGATGACGGGCAGCTTCCAGAGCGCGGCGAGGTTGAGCGACTCGTGGAACTCGCCCTCCGGCACGGCGCCGTCCCCGAAGAAGCAGAGCACCACCTGGTCGCCGCCCTCGTACTTGATGGCGAAGGCGGCGCCCGCCGCCGGGGGCAGGTGAGCGCCGACGATGCCGTGGCCGCCCAGGAAGTTGACGCTCTTGTCGAAGAGGTGCATCGAGCCGCCCTTGCCCTTGGAGAGCCCGTCCCGCCGGCCGAAGAGCTCGGCCATGACGCGCTTGGGATCGGAGCCCTTGGCCAGGCAGTGGCCGTGCTCGCGGTATGACGAGATGGCGTAGTCGTCGGGGCGCAGCGTGGACATGGCGCCCACCGCCACCGCCTCCTGGCCGATGTAGAGGTGGAGGAACCCGCCGATCTTGCCCATCGCGTACATCTCGGCGGCCTTCTCCTCGAAGCGCCGGATCAGCTGCATCTGCGTCAGGAGGGCCCGGGCGAGCGCCGTATCGAGCCTTGCGCTGGGAACCGCGGCCTTCGTCTGCGCCATGGCCCTAGCCCCGCATCAGCGACAGCTCGTCCACCGACAGGCGGCGGCGGAGCCGGAAGATGGCCACGATGATCGCGAGCCCGACCGCGACTTCCGCGGCGGCCACGCACAGGACGAAGAACACGAGCGCCTGGCCGTCCACGGAGCCATGGCGCTGGCCGAAGGCGACGAGGGCGAGGTTGGCGGCGTTGAGCATGATCTCGATCGACATGAAGATCACGAGCGGGTCGCGGCGCACCAGCACGCCCAGCACACCGATGACGAAGAGGACGGCCGACAGGCCGACGTAGTCCGAGGTGGGGACCATGTCAGGCGGTCCTCCGCTTCGCGAGGGCCATTACGCCGACGAGGGCGACGAGCAACAGCACCGAGGTGACCTCGAAGGGGAAGAGGTAGTCCGTGAACAGCGCCCGGCCGATCGCGGCCACGCCGCCGGACACCGCCACCGCGGGCACCGCACCCGTGAACAGTGCCGAGCGCAGCATCACCGCCAGGAGCACGAGCAGGAGTCCCGCCACCGGCACCGCGAGCAGGCGCTGCGAGCGTAGCGGGTCGGGGCCCGTCTCCTCCTTGCCCGGGATCAGCACCATGATGGCGAAGACGAAGAGAACGGCGATGGCCCCCGCGTACACGATCACCTGCGCGGCCGCGAGAAACTCGGCGCGCATCTTGAGGAAGAGCGCGGCCAGGGTCGCGAGATGCGCCACGAGGAACAGCGCGCTGTGGATCGGGTTGCGCCGCAGCACGACCCCTAACGCCGAGCCGACGGCCATCGCGGCGAGGATCCAGAAGGCGACCTGGCCCGCCGACATCAGGGCATGCCTTTCGTGGTCGTGGGCAGGCGCCGGTCGGCGGGGATGGGCACGGGCGAGGTGGGGACGCCGTGGGGTCCCGCCGGCTCGAGGGCGAGCAGCATCTCCTTCGTATAGATCATGCCCTCGCGGCTGTAGGAGGAGAATTCGAGGATGCCCGTGTCCATGCGGATGGCGTCCTCGGGACAGGCCTCGACGCAGTAGCCGCAGAAGACGCACTTGCCGAGGTCGATGTCGAAGCTCTCGGGCACCTTCTCGATCTCGGGGTTCGGATGTTCCGTGGCCACGATGTAGATGCAGTGGGCCGGGCACACCGTCTCGCACATCATGCACGCGACGCATCGGGGCGAGCCGTCCTCGCGCCTCACGAGCCGGTGGAGGCTGCGCAGGCGCGTCGCGTAAGGCCGCCGCTCGTCCGGGTACTGGATGGTGACGGCGCCGTGGGCGCTCTTGACGCGGAAGATCGTGTGCAGGGTGTGCCGCCACATGTTGGCGAAGAAGCGGATACCGGTCAGCTTGAGCCCGAGCAGCACCTCGACCAGGTAGAAGCGCTGGAACAATCCGAGGCGGCTCGAGTGCCGCGCGTCCGCCGGCGTGTTCGACCGCTGGTAGGGTGACGCCATGCTCAGGCCTTCCCGAGGAGCAGGATCACCAGCCCCGTGATCACGATATTGAGAATGGAGAGCGGGAAGAGCCCCAGCCAGCCCAGGCGCATCGCCTGGTCGTAGCGGAAGCGGGGCAGCGTCCACCGGATCAGCATGAGGAACCAGATCAGGACGACGACCTTGGTGAGGAACGCCGCGACCTGGAGCGCCGTCACCAGGAGAGGCGGGAGCGGCACCTCGAGTCCCCACGGAAAGGCAAATCCCGACGAGTCGAGGTACGGCACCTGCCAGCCGCCCAGGAAGAGCCCCGTGGTCATGCCCGCGATCACGACGGTCTCGAGGAAGTCCGCCATGGCGAACATGCCGAACTTCATGCCGCTGTACTCCACGAAATAGCCGATGATTTCCGACTCGCCTTCGGGCATGTCGAAGGGGATCCGCTTGGTGGCGGCGATCCCGGCGGTGAGGAAGAGGAAAAAGGCCAGCGGCTGCGTGAGGATGCCCCAGGCGGGGATCCACCGTCCGAAGTACTGCGGCAGGAGCGGCTGCCCCTGGCCGCGGGCGATGTCCTGCATGTTGAGCGAGCCGTAGACCATCACCACGCCCATGATGGAAGCGCCGATGGCGATCTCCGCCGAGATCATGAGCGCGGCGGCGCGCTGGCCCCCCAGGAGCGCGTAGTTGTTGGCCGACGACCAGCCCGCCATCATGAGCCCGTACACGCCGAGCGAGAGCATGCCGAGAACGTACAGGATGCCGACATTGAGCGGAACGGCCTGGAGCTGGATCTCCCGCCCGGCGATCGTGAGGGTATCGCCGAAGGGGATCGAGGCGAAGGCAGCCAGCGCGAAGAAGACGGACACGAACGGGGCCAAGGTGAACAGCAGCCGGTCCGCGCGGGCCGGCATGAAATCTTCCTTGGTCAGCATCTTGACCGCGTCGGCCAGCGGGTGGAGGAGGCCCAGGATGCGGATGCCGAAGATACTCGCCCGGTTGGCGCCGATCCGGTCCTGCATGATCGCCGACTGCTTGCGCTCGACCCAGGTCAGGAGCCCTCCGAAGTTGAGCACCACGAACATGGTGAAGGCGACGGGGATGGCCATGAGCAGGAGGGTGAGAGCGATTCCGCTCATGCCTTCGCCGGGGCGCCCGCGTCGCCGATATTCCGATAGGTCATGCCGCCGAAGGCCGGCACGGCCGAGACGAGCGCGTTGAAGACCTGCTCGGCCCGCTCGGCGGAGAAGACGGGGTCCTGGAAGCCGAGCGCCTTGCCGATCATGGACAGGATCAGCCAGTCGGGTCGCGCGTCTCCCAGAGGCTCGAGCGCGGTGCGGAATCGCTGCACGCGACCCTGGAAGTTCGTGAACGTGCCCTCGCGCTCGACGTAGGCGGCGCTCGGCAGCACGAGGTGCGCCCGGGTCGAGGCGTCGTTGGCGTTGGTGCCCTGGAAGATCACCGTCTCCGCTCCGTCGAGGGCCGCCAGCACTTCGGCCTCGGGCCAGGCGGCGGCTCCGAGGTCGTGGTGGAAGACCCAGAGGAGCTTGAGGCGCTGCTCGCGCGCGGCGCGGAGCATGCCGGCGGCGTCGAGGCCCGCCTCTCGCGGCGCGATGCCGATGAGCTCGGCCCCCCGGCGGTTGGGATTCTTGTCCGCGCGGATCAGGAAATCGTCCTCGTCACCCGGCGCGCGCGGCGCTACGCGGAAGTCGAGGTTCTTCACGCCCAGCCCCTCGGCGAGCCTGCGCACGAGAAAGAGATCCTCGTTGGACATCTGGGGCGAGGCGAGGATGCCGATTTCCTCGGGCGGAGTGCGCCCGAGCGTCGTGACGAGCTCGAGGAGGGCGCGGTCCCACGACACCTCCCTGCCCTGCGAGCCCGCTCGATGCAGCGGCTGGATGAGCCGGCTCTTGTCGTCGATCCACGTGAAGCCGTAGCGGCCGGCGTCGCAGATCCACCACTTGTTGACCTCGGCGTTGAAGCGCGGCTTCAGTCGCGCGACCCGCCGGCCCTGGTTGTGGTGGGTGCGGTGCTTGTTCGTGTGGACCTCGATGTTGCAGCCGCGGGCACAGCCGTTGCACACGCTCTTGGCGGTGTCGAGATACCAGACGCGCACCTGGAAGCGGAAGTCGCGGTCTGTCAGCGCGCCCACCGGGCAGATGTCGATGACGTTGCCCGAGTACTTGTTCTCCAGCGTCTTGCCCGGGAAGAGAGCGATTTCCGAGTGGTCGCCGCGGCCGAAGATGCCGAGCTCGCCCGTGTGCGTCACCTCGTCGCAATAGCGGACGCAGCGCGAGCAGAGGATGCAGCGCTCGGCGTCCAGGATGACGTGGGGCCCGAGCGGCACCGCCTTGGGCTTGTGGACCTTCTCGTCCGTCATCCGCGGGTCGTACAGCCCGTGCTTCATGTAGTAGATCTGGAGGAAGCACTCGCCCGCCTGGTCGCAGACCGGGCAGTCCAGCGGGTGGTTGATCAGGTGAAACTCCATCATCGAGCGCCGGGTCTCCTTGACCCTCTCGGTCTCCGTGTGGACCACCATGCCCTCGGTCGCCTGCGTGTTGCAGGCGATCTGCGGGCGCGGCACCTTCTCGATGTCCACCATGCAGAGACGGCACTGGCCCGCGATGGAGAGCGCCGGGTGATAGCAGTAGTGCGGCACGTCGGCGCCGGCGGCCTTCGCGGCCTCGATGAGGTTGGTCCCCGCGGGAACCTCGACCTCCTTGCCATTGATGGTCAATTTAGGCATGGGCGTTCCTGATGAGGTCCTCGAACTCCGCGCGGAACTTCTCGATGTAGCTGATGTAGGGCCCGACGGCGCCGTCGTAGAAGGCGCAGATGGTCGTCCCCGCCCCGCGCTTCGCGACGTCGAGGATGGTGTCCAGGTCTTCCTTGCGCCCCTTGCCCTCGACGATGCGTCGAGACATCTTGTAGATCCACCCCGTGGATTCCCGGCACGGGGTGCACTGGCCGCAGCTCTCGTGCGCGTAGAAGCGCGCGACGACCATGAGCGCCTCGGGAATGGACACCGTGTCGTCCATCACGATGATCCCGGCCGAGCCGATCATGGAGCCCTTGCTCTTGGGTCCCTCCACGTCCATCTGGATGTCGATCTCGTCGGGCGTCAGGATGGCGGCCGACGCGCCGCCCGGCACCACCGCCTTGAGCGTCCTGCCGCCGCGAATGCCACCGCAATGCTCGTAGATCAGCTCTCTCAACGTGACCGAGACCGGAGCCTCCACCACCCCCGGACGTTCCACGTGACCGGAGACGGAGTAGAGCCGCGTGCCGCCCTGGCTCTTGGTGCCCAGGCCCGCGAACCACTCCGCGCCCCTGTTGATGATCTGCGGCACCGCCATGATGGTCTCGACGTTGTTGACGATGGTGGGGTGGCCGAACGCGCCCTTGACCGCGGGGAAGGGCGGCTTGATCTTCGGCCATCCCTTCTTTCCCTCGAGCGACGACAGGAGCCCGGTCTCCTCGCCGCAAATGTACGCGCCAGCGCCGCGGTGGATCACGATGTCGAAGTCGAACCCGGAGCCCTGGATGTTCTTGCCGAGGAAACCCGCCCCGTAGGCCTCCTTGACCGCGCCGTCCACGATCCGCCACGGCTTCACGTACTCGCCGCGGATGTAGACGAAGCCCAGGTGGGAGCCGATGGCGCGCGCCGCGATGACCATCCCCTCGACCATGGCGTGCGGGTCCCGCTCCATCAGGTAGCGGTCCTTGAAGGTGCCCGGCTCACCCTCGTCGGCGTTGATCACGAGGTATTTCGGATCCGTGGAGCCTTTCGGAATGAATCCCCACTTCACGCCCGTCGGGAACGCCGCGCCGCCCAGCCCGCGCAGGTTGGCCTTCTTGATCTCCTCGGTGATGGCCGCCGGCTCCATCCCGAGCGCCTTGGGCAGCGCCGCATAGCCTCCGTGCTCGCGGTAACGCACGAGCGTATGCGAGTCGGCCAAGTGGAAGTTGCGGGTGAAGATCTTCTCGGCCGTCTTGTTTTCACTCATCAGGGGAGCCCGTCCAGGATGCGGTCGACCGTCTCCGGCGTCAGGTTGCCCTCGTAACGATCGTCCACCTGCATCATCGGCGCCTGCTCGCACGCGCAGAGGCACTCGACGGTGAGGAAGGTGACCCGGCCGTCCGGCGTGGTCTCCCCGGGTGCGACCCCCAGCCGCTCCTCGAGGTGCTGGACGATGCCCTTGGCGTTCATCAGGTAGCAGGAGAGGTTGTGACAGACGGAGACGACGTGCCGCCCCTTCGGCTTCTGGAAGAAGAGCGTGTAGAACGTCACCACCTCGTGGACGTGGGCGGGATAGAGCTCGAACAGCTGTGCGACGTACTCCTCGACCTCGAGCGAGATGTATCCGAACGTGTCCTGGGCCAGATGGAGCACGGGCAGGAGGGCGCCCCGCTTGTCCGGGTAGAGCCCCTGCAGCCGGCGCACTTCCGCCAGCTGCTCCGCGGTGAACTGAGGATGATCCGCACTCATAGCGTAGCCTCGGCTATGACGGCCTTATCTTGATTGGTACTCGCCTCGCCGCGGGTCCACTCGGGCCCCGCCTCGCGGCTTCGCCGCTCAGCTCGAACTGCCACGCCTGCGGCTCGTCGTTGCGTCTCAGCTCGAAAATCAACGGTCAAGCTCGCCTCCGATCATGTTCACCGAGCCGAAGGTCGGGATGATGTCGGCGACCATTTGCCCCTCGATCATGCGCGGCAGCGCGGCCACCGGCGGCAGGCACGGCGGGCGGCAGCGCACGCGATACGGCCGGTCGCCGCCGTCGGAGACGACGTAGAAGCCGAGCTCGCCGTTGGCGCCCTCGGCCGCGAAGTAGGCCTCGCCCGCGGGCGGGCGGATGCCGTAGCCGTCCATGACGAGCATGAAGTGGTTCATGAGCCCTTCGATGGAGCCGTACGCGGTCTCCTTCGGGGGCATCACGACCGTCTTGTCGGCGACGTTCACGCGATCGTGGGCGAGGCGGCCCGTCCCCTGGAGATTGGGCGAGAGCGCGATGGGCAGCAAGAGCAACCCCTCCGTTTTGCCCTGCTTGCCGCGGTCCACGTACGCGTCCACAGGAATCTCGCGTCCCTCGAAGTCCACATTGATGGCGCCGCCCGGCATGCGCTCGAGCGCCTGCTCGACCATGCGCATGGACTGTTCCATCTCGGCCATGCGAACCAGGTAGCGGTCGAAGTTGTCGCCGTTCTTCCCCAGGGGCACCTCGAACTCGACGCGGTCGTACGCCCAGTAGGGCTGCGCACGCCGGAGATCGAAGGGCACGCCGGCCGCGCGGAGCAGCGGGCCCGTGATGCCCCAGGCGATGCTCTCGTCGGCGGAGAGGGCACCCACGCCCACCATGCGGTCCATGAATATGCGGTTGCCCGTGATGAGGGTGTGGACTTCTGCGAGAACCTGCCGAACCTCGGCGAAAGCCTTGCGCACCTTGATGCCAAAGCCCTCCGGCAGATCGGCCTTGACGCCGCCCACGCGGCCGTAGGAAATGGTCAGCCGGGCGCCGGTGACGTCCTCGACCAGCTCCCAGAGGTACTCGCGCGCCTTGATCATGTACAGGAAGACGGTGAAGGCACCCAATTCCATGGCGGAGGCGCCCACGCACGTCAGGTGGTCGCAGACGCGCGAGATCTCGCTCATCGCCACCCGGATGTACTTGCAGCGCTCGGTGATGTCGATGCCGAGGAGCTTTTCGACGGCGGAGGCGTAGGCGAAGTTGTTAATGAGGGGCGAGACGTAGTTGAGGCGGTCCGTGAAGGGGATGGCGTTGTTGTAGGGACCGACCTCGCAGTCCTTTTCGAACGCGCGATGCAGGTACCCGATCTCGACGTCGGTCTTGACCACGACCTCGCCGTCGAGCTCGGCGAAGATGCGGATGATGCCGTGCATGGCCGGGTGCGCCGGACCCAGGTTGACGTAGAGATTCTGGCTCCCGCCGCCCGTGCCGGGACCCTCCCCGAGGAACAATTCGCGCGCGGTGCGTTCCGGCATGGTCATCTCCGAACCATTTCAGCGCTCATCTCGCCTTGGATCGACTCAGCCCTCGCCTCGCGGCGATGCCGCTCATCTCGAACCTCCACGCCTGCGGCCCGTGTCCGCATCAGACGTTCGGCCCTATGAGGGGCTGGCGGCGCTCGATGGGATAGTCCTTCCTGAGCGGGTGGCCGACGAATTCCTCGTACAGGAGGAGGCGCCTCAGGTCGGGGTGCCCCTCGAACCGGATGCCGAACATATCCCATACCTCGCGCTCGAGCCAGTTGGCGATGGGCCAGAGTCCCGTGGCCGTGGCCACGGAGGGCTCGTCCTGCTCGACCGCGACCTTCAGCCTGAGGCGGTGATTGTGGGCGACGGAATAGAGGTGGTACACGACGTCGAAGCGCGGTCCGTCCTCGCGCCCGGGAAACTTGAGATAGTCCACGGCCGTGAGGTCCATGAGCATGTCGAAGCGAAGGAGGGAGTCGTCACGGCAGAAGGTGAGCGCGTCGATGATGTCGTCGCGGCTCACCACCGCCGTGTGGTCGCCGTGGTGGTCGTGGGTCTCGAGCACCCGCGCGCCCAGGCGCCCGCGCAGCCGCACGAGAATGGCCGATCCCTCCATGGTCGGGGCCTAGTAGCGCTGCGCGCCCGCGGCGATCTTGTCCTGCAGCTTCATCAGACCGTCGATGACGCTCTCGGGACGGGGAGGGCAGCCGGGAATGTAGACGTCCACGGGAATGATGGTGTCGATCCCCTGAACCGTCGCGTAGTTGTTGTAGAAGCCGCCCGTGCAGGTGCAGACGCCGAAGGCCACCACCCACTTGGGCTCGCACATCTGGTCGTAGATCCGCTTGAGCACGGGCGCCATCTTGTGGCTGATGGTGCCCACCACGAAGAGCACGTCGGCCTGGCGCGGAGAGAATCGGGGCAGCCCCGCCCCGAACCGGTCCACGTCGTAGTGCGAGCAGGCGGTGGCCATGTACTCCATGCCACAGCACGCCGTCACGAACGGGTACTGGAAGATGGAGAACTTGCGCGCCCAGCCGATGGCCTCGTCGAGCTTGGAGGTGAAGAACGTCCCTACTCCCATTCGAGCCCCCGCTTCTGCCAGATGTAGAGGAATCCCAGCATCAGGACGCCCAGGAAGACGAGCATGACCGAGAAGCCGAACCACCCGAGGCTTCTGAACACTGTCGCCCACGGCCAGATGAACAGCAGCTCGATGTCGAAGATGATGAAGAAGATGGCGATGGTGGAGAACTTGATGGCGAAGCGCCCTTCGGGAAGCGCGACCTGGTCCTTGCCGCACTCGAAGGGCTCCATCTTGATCGGCGAGTATCGCCGGGGCGCGATGAGCAGCGGAATGCCGAGGAGCGCGCCGGCCACGAGCGCGGAGACCGCAAACACCATCAGAATGGGAACGTATTCCACTATGTTCTGGGGGGAAGCGAGCGCCGCTCCTCCCCCAGCCCCCCCCACCGACTTGGAGCAATCGCGAGCCGGTTCATGAGCGTTCTCCGGCAACGGCGTGCGCGACCTGGCGCTTGGCGTGATAGGAGGAGCGGACGAGCGGGCCGGACTCGACGTGGGCGAAGCCGAGGGTGCGCCCGGCTTCGCCGAGCTCCGCGAACTCCTCCGGCGGATAGTAGCGCGCCACCGGCAAGTGCTGAGCTGAGGGCCGCAGGTACTGCCCGAGCGTCAGGATGTTCACGTCGGCGGCGCGCAGGTCGCGCATCGTCGCGAGCAGCTCCTCCCGCTCTTCGCCAAGCCCCAGGATGATGCCCGACTTCCTGAGCAAGCGCGGTGCCTGCCGGCGCGCGCGCCTGAAGAGCTCGAGCGTGCGCTCGTAACGTCCGCCGTGGCGCGCGACCTTGTAGAGGCGCGGCACCGTTTCGGTGTTGTGATTGAGGATGTCGGGGGCGGCGGCGATCACCGCCTCGAGCGCGTCGGCATTGCCCTGGAAGTCGGGGATCAGAAGCTCGACGCGGCAGCCAGGCGCGGCGCGCCTGATCGCGCGCACCGTCGCCGCGAATGCGCCCGCCCCGCCGTCGGCCAGGTCGTCGCGATTCACCGACGTGATGACGACGTGCTCGAGGCCGAGCTCGCCCACCGCGCGCCCCACGCGCTGTGGCTCCTCGCGGTCCTCCCACACCGGCTTGCCGTGGGCCACCGCGCAGTAGCCGCAGTTCCGGGTGCAGATGTCCCCCAGGATCATGAAAGTGGCGGTCGAATCCTCCCAGCACTCGCCGATGTTCGGGCAGTGCGCCTCCTCGCAGACCGAGTGGAGGTTCCACTCGTTCATGAGGCCCTTCAGGCGGATGTAGTTCGGCCCGCCGGGGGCACGCACCTTGAGCCACGCCGGCTTCGGAGGTTGCGCGGGCCTCGGCGGCTCGAGGAGGGGAAGCGGAAATCCCATGGAGGCTTGTCCTTTTTTTCCGTTCGACTCAGTCCATTATGGCACACGTTTCACGAGCGCAAAAGTCCCTCCGGGATCGGCGTGACCACGCTGTCGCGTCGGGATGGAAACCACCCGGAAGGAATGGTGCCGAAGGGGGGACTCGAACCCCCACGGGTTGCCCCACACGCCCCTCAAACGTGCGCGTCTGCCAATTCCGCCACTTCGGCCCGGCGAAGGCAGAGTATGCCGTGGCCGCGAGCGGCTTGTCAATCAACGGCCGAGCCGGAGCACCCGTCCCACCGTGGATTGGCGCAGCCGCGGGTCGAGCGCGTCCCGAATCCCTTCCCCGAGGAGGTTGTAGGAGAGCACGGTGACGAGGATGGCCAGCCCCGGATAGAGGGTCAGCCACCAGGCGTAGGTGATGAGCTCCTTGCCGTCGTTGAGGATATTGCCCCAGGTCGCGTAGGGAGGCTGAACGCCCAGCCCCAGGAAGGACAGCCCCGACTCGGTAAGGATGGCGGCCGGGATACCCAGCGTCATGGCCACGAGCACGGGCGCGATGGCGTTGGGCAGGATGTGCTTGAAGATCACTCGCGGCGCGCCGGCCCCCACAGACTCCGACCAGATGACGAACTCGCGCTCGCGCAGAGTCAGGAACTCCGCGCGCACGAGCCGCGTGACACCCATCCAGCCCGTCAGGCCGATCACCGCCATGATGGTCCAGATCGAGGGCTTGAGAAAGGCCAGCACCGCCAGCAGCAGGAAGAAGCGCGGAAAGACCAGCATGAGGTCGACCAGCCGCATGACGAAGGCGTCCACGACACCGCCGTGGTAGCCCGCGAGGGCGCCGAGCAGGATGCCGATCACCACCGCGATCCCCATAGAGACGAAGCCGACCGCCAGGGAGATGCGGGAACCGTAGAGCAGGCGCGAGAGCACGTCGCGCCCGATCTGATCGGTGCCGAACCAGTGTTTGGCGGAAGGGCCCTCGAGAATCCTCTTCGTGTCGGGCTTGTTGGGATTCCACGGCGCCAGCGCCGGCGCCAGCACCGCGATCGCGACGAGGAGACCGACCACGACGCCGCCGTAGCAGGCGAGCCGGTTGCGCGAGAAGGTCCGCCAGAACTGGCGGATTTCCCCCCGCCGCGCCCGGGCCGCCGGGCGCATCCTAGCGCCGCCGCCGGCGCGCCGAGAAGCGGATGCGCGGGTCCACCAGCCCGTAGGCGAGATCGGCGAACAGATTGGCGAGGAGCGTCAGCGTGGCCACGATGACGAGGTTGCCCATGATCACCGGGTAGTCGCGTGAGAAGACCGACTGGACCATGAGCTGGCCCATGCCCGGGATGGCGAAGATGCTCTCGATGATGACGCTGCCGCCGATGAGCCCGGGCAGCGAGAGTCCGAGAATGGTCACCACGGGCAGGACCGCGTTACGGAGCGCATGCTTGCCGATGACCACGGGCTCGGGCAGCCCCTTGGCCCGCGCAGTCTGAACGTAGTCCTGGCGGATCACCTCGAGCATGCTCTGCCTCATGTAGCGCGAGAGCCCGGCCAGGCCGCTGAAGACCACCACCGCCACCGGCAGCACGAGGTGGCTCAGGAAGTCCCGCTGCTGCTGCCAGAAGCTCATGTACTCGAAGTTGAGCGAGCGCAGCCCGGAGATGGGCAGCCAATCGAGCTGCACGCCGAAGAGGATCATCAGGAGGAGCGCCAGCCAGAAGTCCGGCGTGGCGAAGCCGATGAAGACGAAGACGGTGGTGACCTTGTCGAAGAGCGAGTACTGGCGGGTGGCCGAAGCGACTCCGATGGGGATGGCCAGCGAGACGATGATGAGCATCTCGGCAAGATTGAGGAAGAGCGTGATGGGCAGCCGCTCGCCGATCTTGGTGAGGACCGGCTTGTTGTCGGGCTGGAAAGAGCGGCCGAAGTCGAGGAGCGCGATGCGAGTCAGCCACCGCCAGTACTGGACGTGGGTGGGCTGGTCGAGACCGTACTCCCTGTTCAACTGCTCGATCAGCTTGGGGTCCTGGCTCGTGCTGTCCGTGCGCAGGTAGTCGAAGGGCCCGCCCGGCGCCAGCTGGATGACCAGGAAGGAGATGAAGGTGATCCCGATGAGGAGCGGGACCGCCAGCACCAGCCGGCGCAGGGCGAAGAGCGCCATCTAGCCCGAGCTATAGCGCTGCAGTGACTTTGGCACGAACCAGTCGATGAAGTTGTAGTCGATGCCGGCCGGCGCCGGCTTGATCCCGCGAACGCGAGAGGACACCGCCCACAGGGAATCCGGGTAGTAGAGGAAGACGTATGGCTGATCCTCGGCCAGGATCTCCTGGATGCGCTGGTAGACGGCAACGCGCTCCGATTGGTGGCAGGTGGCCCGGCCCTTCTCGAGGAGCGCATCCACCTCGGGGTTGGCGTAAGAGATCGAGTTGAGCTGTTCCGGCCCTGATTGCGAGGAGTGCCATATCGGGTACTGGTCCGGATCGCTCGTCGTTCCCCAGCCCAGGACAATGGCCTCGAAGCGCTTCTGTCGAATGTACTCCTTCAGGAAGGCCGCCCACTCGATGGTCTGGATCTCGGTCTGGACGCCGATCTCCTTGAGACGTTGCTGGATGATCTCGGCTGCCTTCTTCCGCTCGTCGTTCCCCTGATTGGTCCGGATGGTGAAGGCGAAGGGCTGGCCCTCCTTGTTGCGCAGGATGCCGTCGCCGTTCCTGTCCTTCCAACCGGCGTCGGCCAGGAGCTGTTTGGCCTTGGCGGGATCGTACGGGTAGCGCTTCACCTTGTCGGTATGGGCCCACGTCCCCGGCCGAAGGGGGCCAGTGGCGATTTGCCCCAGGCCCAGAAGCACGCCGTCGATCAGCTCCTGCTTGTTGATGGCATAGGCGAAGGCCTGTCGCACCCGCTTGTCGGCAAAGCGCGGGTCCTTCAGATTGAAGCCCAGGTAGGTATAGCGGTTATCTGAGAAGCGGTACTTGTTGTAGTCCTTCTTGAATGCCGGGTAATCCGTCTGGCGCGCGTACTGGACGGCGGTGAGGCGGGACATGTCCACGCCCCTGGCCGTCAGCTCGAGGAAGACCGTCGCCTGACTCGGGATGATGCGGTAGACGATGCGGCCCAGATATGGCCGCCCTTCCATGAAATAGTCCTTGTTGGCGACCAGCACCACCTTCTCGCCGGTCTTCCATTCCTGGAAGCGGTAGGGTCCGGTGCCGACGGGCTTCAACACCTGGGGCGCCTCCCGGAGCTTGCCGTCCTCGGCGTATTTCTCGAGCAGGTGCTTGGGCAGGATGGTCTGGCCCCAGCCCATGAGCGCCTTGGCGAAGGGCTGCGAATAGGTGACGCGAACGGTATACGGGTCGGGGACCTGGACATCCTTGATCGGCTCGAAGTCATTCTTGTAGGCCGTGGGGGTCTTGGGATTCATCATGGTCTTGTACGTGAACAGCACGTCGTCGCCGGTAAAGGGCTTGCCGTCGTGCCACTTCACGTTCTTCCGCAGCTTGAAGGTCAGGGTCAGGCAGTCCTTGCTGAACTGCCAGGACTCGGCCATCTGCGGCTCCCAGTTGTAGTCCTTGTCCTGGCGGACCAGCCCGTCGTAGATCAGGCCGCCGACCTCGTGCGACGCGCCGTCCGTGGTGATGTTGGGGATGAGGCCGGTGATGTCGCCGATGGAGGCTTCGACGAATGTATCGCCGGCGACCGGCTTCTCGTTCGCCGCCGGGGTCTCCTCGGCCGCGATCTCGGCTTCGCGCCCCCAGCTGCCGCCGAAAGCGAGGAGCGCCACCAGAGCCAGCAGGGTGCTTCCGCGAACGGGGCGCATGCTACTTCTTCTCCGGCGCGGGCGCCGCGGGAACAGCAGGCGCGGCGGGAGAACCAAGCGCGGCGGGCGCCGAGGCCGGCATGATTGTCGTCGAACGGTGGTGGGAGAGCACGGCCAGCGAGAACGATGTCACCAGGAAGGCGACGGCGACCACCGACGTGATCTTGCCCAGAACCGTCGGAGTGCCCATGGAGCCGAACACCGCCTGGCTGCCGCTGCCCCCAAAGGCCGAGCCGATGTCTGCGCCCTTGCCCGCTTGGAGCAGCACCAGCCCGATGATGATGAGGCTGACGATCACGTGAATGACGACGAGCAAGGTGAACATGCGATGGCTACTCCTTCGAGGATCCGCCCCTGGAGGCAGATTTTCTCGCGATGGTGATGAAGCCCGGGGCCTGGAGAGAAGCGCCGCCCACCAGGGCGCCGTCGATGTCTGGCTCCTGGATGAGCACGGCCGCGTTGTCGGGCTTGACGCTGCCGCCGTAGAGGATGCGCAGGGACTGGGCCGTCTCCTTGGAGGCGATCTCGGAGACGATCCCGCGCAGGTAGCCGTGGACTTCCGCGGCCTGGGCGGGCGTGGCGTTGACACCGGTGCCGATCGCCCACACGGGCTCGTAGGCCAGGACGGAGCGGGCGATCTGGTCGGCCGCGAGTCCGGCCCATCCCGCGCGCAGCTGACCCTCCACCACCGTGAAGGTGAGCCCCTGGCGCCGCTCTTCTCCGGTCTCGCCGACGCAGAGCAGCGGGACCAAGCCATGGCGAAGGACCGCCGTCACCTTCCGGTTGATCTCCTCGTCCGTCTCGCGGAAGATGCTCCGGCGCTCCGAGTGTCCGAGGATGACGAAGCGGCAGCCCAGCTCGGACAGCATGCCCGGCGCGATTTCGCCCGTAAAGGCGCCCTTGTCCTCCCAGTGACAGTTCTGGGCGCCCAAGCCGATGGGCGAGCCCGTCAACACCTCGGCCACCGCGGGCAGCGAGGTGAACGGGGGACAGACGGCCACCTCCACGCCGCGCGGGCGCTTGAGCCCGTCGCGCACGGCGGAGGCCAGCTCTCGCGCCTCGGCGATCCCGCCGTGCATCTTCCAGTTTCCGACGACGAGCGGCGTTCGCACTAGGGCGCCTCGCTGAGAGCGGCCACGCCGGGAAGCGTGCGGCCTTCGAGGAACTCGAGGAAGGCGCCGCCGCCGGTGGAGATGTAGCCGATGCGGTCGGTGACACCCGCCTGCCGTATCGCCGCGATGGTGTCGCCGCCGCCGATGACGGAGAAGGCGCCGCACCCGGCCACGACACGGGCCAGGCCGAGAGTGCCCGCGACAAAAGCCGGCTTCTCGAAGACGCCCATCGGGCCGTTCCACACGACGGTCTTGGCGCCCTGGAGCGCGGCACCGAACTGGGCCACCGTGAGCGGGCCGACGTCGAGGCCCATGAGATCGTCCGGGATCTCGCGCACTCCGACAGTCCGGATGCCCTCCGCGCTGTCGGGCGCCGACGCGGCGACCACGTCCACCGGCAGTCGCATTCGCACGCCGAGGCTCCTCGCGCGTCCGAGGATGGCGCGCGCCGCCTCGAGCCGTTCCGCCTCCAGGAGCGAGCGGCCGACACCGTAGCCCAGCGCAGCGAGAAAGGTGAAGGCCATGCCGCCGCCGATCAGGAGGGTGTCCACCCGGGCGAGCAGGTGTTCGACCAGGGCGAGCTTGTCGGACACCTTGGCCCCGCCGAGCACGGCGGCCACGGGCCGCTCAGGTCGCTCGAAGATCCGGCCCAGCGCCTCCAGCTCGCGCGCCATGAGAAGCCCGGCCGCGGCGGGCTGGAGGAAGCGCGTGATGCCCTCGGTCGAGGCGTGCGCTCGATGCGCCGCCGCGAACGCGTCGTTGACGTAGACGTCGGCCAGCGCGGCGAGCCGGCGCGCGAACTCGGGGTCGTTGGCCTCCTCGCCCGGGTGAAAGCGCAGGTTCTCGAGCAGGACGGTCTCGCCCGGCTTGAGCGCGGCCGCGGCCGCCTCGACCTCGGGTCCGACGCAATCGGGCAGCAGCGGCACTGGACGACCCAGCAATTCCTCGAGACGCACGGCCACCGGCTTGAGCGAGTAGCGCGGGTCGGCCGTGCCCTTCGGGCGCCCCAGGTGCGAGGCGAGGATGACCGAGGCCCCCGCTTTGAGGCAGTGCTCGATCGTGGGCAGGACGGCGCGGATGCGCGTGTCCTCGGCGACCCGGCCCGCCTCGAGCGGGACATTGAGGTCCACCCTCAGAAAGACGCGCTTCCCGGCAAGGTCCAGTTGATCGACGGTGAGCTTTGGCAAGCTACAAGGACTTCGACATGTACCGGATGAGGTCCTTGACGCGGTTCGAATAGCCCCACTCGTTGTCGTACCAGGCGAGGACCTTGACCATGGTGCCATCGATGACCGCGGTGGACGGCAGGTCCACGATGGACGAGTGCGCATTGCCGTTGAAGTCCACCGAGACCAGCTCCTCGTCCGTCGCATCGAGAATGCCGCGCAGCGCGCCGCCCGCGGCGGCGCGGAAGGCATCGTTGACCGCCGCCGCCGTCGTCGACTTCCCGAGCTCGGCGGTGAGGTCGACCACCGACACGTTCGAGGTCGGCACACGGATGGCGAGACCATCCAGCTTCCCCTTGAGCTCGGGGAGCACCAGGCCCACCGCGGTGGCGGCGCCGGTCGTGGTCGGGATCATGCTCACGGCGCCTGCCCGCGCGCGGCGCAGGTCCTTGTGCGGGAAGTCATGGATGGGCTGATCGTTCGTGTAGGAGTGCACGGTGGAGGCGAAGCCGCGCTTGATGCCGAAGTTGTCGAGCAGGACCTTGGCGACGGTGGCGAGGCAGTTGGTGGTGCACGAGGCGTTGGACACGAGCTCGTGCTTGACCGGGTCGTACTTCTCCTCGTTGACACCCAGCACCACGGTGATGTCGGGGTCCTTGGCCGGCGCCGTGATCACCACCTTCTTGGCGCCCGCCTGCAGGTGCTTGGTCGTCGTCGCCTTGTCGCGGAAGACACCGGTAGACTCCACCACGATCCCGACGCCCATCTCGCCCCATGGCAGGGTCGCCGGATCCTTCGCGGAGCAGACGCGCACCTCGCGTCCGTTGACGAAAATCGCTTCGCCCTTGTGCGTGACCTCGGCGTCGAGAATGCCGTGGACCGAGTCGTACTTGAGCAGGTGGGCCAGCGTCTTGGCGTCCGCGAGGTCGTTGACCGCCACCACCTCGATCTCCGGCGCTTCGAGTGCCGCCCGGAAGAACACCCGGCCGATACGTCCGAATCCGTTGACCCCGACCCGCACGCCCATGGTGCGCTCCTTGATGACGATTGTTGAGGATTCGCGCTGACTTCCGCCTGAGAAGAACCCTGATTATAGGCGGGCTGGGCCTACCCCGCAAGCGGCGCCCCAGGCTGCCAAGAAGGGCCCGGCTGCCACGATGAGCGCTTGCGCGAAGAGGCCCAGTGGTCAAACCAGTCTGATCCGCATCGAGGCAACCCGAAGACGGCGCCCTCGGCTGCGGGCTCAACCGAGAGAGACTACGCCTCGCCCGCAGCCTTCGGGCGCCGCCTCGCATCCGGACCCGTCTCGGCAGCCTGGTCGCGCCAGAGCATTTTGGGAGGGCGCAGTTACAGGGCGCGGGCGACGGTGATGACGCCGACGGTGGCCGCCCCCGCGCGTATCAGGACGCGGGCGCATTCGCCTGCCGTGGCGCCCGTGGTGAGCACATCGTCCACCAGCACGACATGGCGTCCCTCGATCACCTCAGGCCGGCGCACGGCGAAGGCGTCGCGGACATTCCTCCTGCGGGCGGCGGCATCCAGATCGGCCTGGGGCAGGGTCGGCACCTCCCGCCGGAGCACATCGGCGGCTACCGGGACGCCCCAGGCGCGCTCGAGCCGCCGGGCCAGGAGGATGGCCTGGTTGTAACCCCGCTCGCGGGCGCGACGCGGGTGGAGCGGCACCGGTACGAGGAGATCGGGCACGGCGCCCGGCAGGGCGGACACACCCAGGCCGGCGAGGAGATCACCGAGCGGATTCGCCAGCCCCCGCCGCCCGCCGAACTTGAAAGCGTGGATAGCCTCGCGGGCGACGTCGCCGTATCGCAAGGCCGCCCGTGCGTACGCGAAGCGCGGGCGCCGGGTCCGGCACGCCCCGCAGAGCCCGTCGATGCCCAGCGGCGCGCCGCAGCATCGGCACCACGGAGGCGAGATCCGCTCGAGGGCCTCCCAGCACGCGCCGCAGAGGGGGTCGCGCCGGCCGGTGCCGAGCAACCCGTCGCACACCGGACAGAGCGGCGGAAAAACGAGGTCGAGGGCGGCGACGACCCACGGCCGCCAGCCGCGCGCCTCGAGAAGCGCTACGGGCGGGATGTATTCCAACCGCGGCACGACGGGCACCGGTCTGTCCAGTGGCCGTGCTCGGCCCCGCAGGCGGCGCAGCGGTAGGGCCAGTCGAACGCGCCACCCAGGGTGAGCGCCCGTCGGTATTCGTCGAAGGCTTCGGCCGTCTGCCCGCGACGTTCGAAGATCGCGCCGAGGACGGCGTGGAGGCCGGGCAGGTTCGGCTCCCGGACCTCCACCTTCTGGAACTGGTCGGCGGCCTCGTCCAGCATGGCGAGCTCGAAGTAGACACGGCCGAGGGCGAAGGCCAGCGGCACGCTCTCCGGAGCGCGCGCGCTCGCGGCCTGGTAGAGCGCGATCATGCGCGTCGGGCGGCCCTCGGCTCTGTACGCCTGCTCGAGACGGGCGAGGAGCGGCAGCTCCGGCTGGGTCTCGACGGCCCGCTCCCAGACGCGGAGAGCTTCCCGGCCCTCGCCCGCGGCCACATGGGCGTCCCCCATCGCTATGACAGCGGGCAGGAAATCGGACTGGGAGCGCAGCGCCTCGCGAAATCTGGAGAGCGCGGCTTGCGCCTGGCCCTCCGCGAGAAGCGCCCGCCCGAGCTCGTAGTGGATGCCGGCCAGCGTCGCCTGCTCCTCCCGCCGGTCGCCG
>WNFC01000778.1_pt1 | contig 32499 bp, 27 predicted proteins | sample 5400541 | NCBI WGS metagenome assembly WNFC01 (sample SAMN13153342, study PRJNA577476) | soil metagenome | isolation source: 120 cm saprolite under Douglas fir tree site 2 hole 2 replicate 1 | place: USA:California | collected 2015-04-18
CGTTCGTGCTCGGTCTCGACTCTAACGGCCGCGTCGTGCGCAACCTCCAGGATCCTTCACCGCAGTGCTTCGCTCAGATCGCCAACGTCGTCGAGCACAAAGGCACACTCTACTTTGGCAGCATCGGCGAAAGCGCGATTGGACGGATGCCGTTGACTATCTCCAGATAGCAACGCAGGGGCTGGACTCTTGATGGCTTAAAGAACGAACAAGGAAAGCGGTGCGGCGGGATTCTCAGGCTCGCCGCTTTTCTTTTGCCTGCCGCTGGGATCGGTGATATAAGCCTCGGCGTTGTTCCACTTCGTCAACCCCGAGGAGGAAATATGGCTACACTTTTGCTACTTTGGGCGTTAACTGGAGGAGGTCTCTCAAGCACCGTAATGATGCTTATCTGGCTGCCCGACCCACCGCCTGATATTGCCGGTCGCTTCTTTACGACACTTATCGCCGGAGTCGTCGGCGGTATCGCCGGAGGCTACCTGGTGCGCGGCGGCTCCGCCTCGATGGATCCACTTCCGGGTTTGTTCGCGGCGGCGGGCGCGGGAGCGATCTTGTCTGCTGTTGTCGCCTTGCTGACTGCGAAACGCACTCGCTAAGGCCACCTAATAAGTTCCTTCTCACTCACGGCTTGGTCTTGGCTGTGCGGTTGGCGATTGCCCACTGAACCTGGCCATCGGAAGACCAGGCCACTGTCGCAATTTCTGAAGCCGAAACGCAAAGGCCCGTCAGTCTCGGAGCAAGAAGCTGCTCTGGCATCTCGTGTACTGAAACGCGATGCTTTATATCGCGTTCAAAGCGAACAGTGTTACGAGCAAGAATCATTCGGCGATCTGGAAGCGAATGTTTCACTTCTATTCCTTCAATCAGGCCCGCTTAATGCAGAGCTACCACAAGCGTTCAAACGTCGAAACGACCTTTCACATGATCAAGTCCAAGTTTGGCGACCGACTCCGCAGCAAGGCCCGCACGGCTCAAATCAACGAAGCAATGTGTAAAGTATTGGCGCATAACCTGTACTGTCTCATTCAGTCCATCTATGAACTAGGCATCGAACCGACTTTTTGGGAAGAGGCCGCATAATACTTACAGTTCATCTACGCCCGCAGCCTCACCCTGCGGGTTATCAAAAGCCTCTAGCAACGCTGGCATCACGTAAACATGGTGAAAATACTCACGCACAAAATCTGTCATAGCTTTGGCGTCTGGTTCGCCGAACGTATTGAGATCATCAGGTTCGCCGTGTAACTCCTGATTCGCTGCTAGTCTTACTCTGTGTGCCATGCGTCTAAGAGGATCGGTGATTATTCCTTTTCCAGCCAAGTCGTCAATTCGTGCGTAAAGGTTTGCGCCTACCGCCCCACGTTCATGACAACTTGCTTCAACCGATCTCCTACACATTGCTACCGTGGCCTTGTACGAGCCAATCCACAAACAGCGAAGCGCCTCGGAAAAATCCGAGGCAATATTCGGCGGAACATGCTCATTAACTGAGGCGTCTGGCGTTCCTATTGGATAGTGTTCGATGTAATTCCAAGGCCCGTTCTGCCTCAGTACCATCCCTAAAATGTATTTGTCGCAACCCTGGCACTGCATGGCCCCTGTGACCCGATATTGACTGCCACCTATAGCGTCAAGGTTAACATTCGTGACTAAAATAAAGACAGAGTTCTCGGCGCAGTGTGGACACTTTCCTCTGAGGCTGAATCTGCTGCTATCTGCATCTAAGACGTTTACCCGCATATCTCTAGACCAATCCTTCCAGAGAATAGCCAGCGAGTCGCACAAGAACTGAATGAGACTGCGACCGTCTGGGATTAGATTCTCCGGCGCATTGTCACCCTTAACCGAGAAGGTGTCTACATTCTGACTTGACCCATAAGTCGGGTCGCGTTTAGCGTCCTGACTCATAAGTCCCCTCGCTTTCCGACTTCTGGGGCAAAGCCGAGGGTCTGAGGGTCTGGCTTTGCCCCTATAATAGACATTGACCACAAAAGAAGGTTGTTGACCATAAAGTCCGAAGGAAGGACTTCAAAGCTCAGAGGAGAAACCGTGGAAGAGAAGGAACTAGACTTGCGGAATGCGGAAACCGAGATCACGAGTCAGTCCAGCACTCGAAATCTCAGCGAGCGAGTAATGGACGTTTTGGAGCGATCCTTTCAGCGATATCCCACCGGCGAATCGCTTGAACTAGTTCTGAGTAGTGTCGCTGCTTATGATGGTCAGTGTGCGGATCGCCTGGCGTTCAAGTCTTCTTAGTTCCTTGAGCGGAATCTCATTACCGAGATCCTTACAGACAGTCTTGGCTCTGAGAAAGCAGTGAAAGAGAATTGTATCGGTATCTTGGTCAGCGATGGTGCCGTTCTTAGCAAGGGTTTGCAGTAAGTGGGCTGCGAGCAGAGTCAAAGCGAGTAACTGCCCGTTGATTTCTGAGAGTCCAAGCGAGGAAGTGCTTTCGTCTTCGTTATTCATGTGAGACCCCCTCTCGGATCGATGCCCAATTCAAACATCGATTGAATTAAACAGCACAGATTGTGGGCCAACACTTTGCTGAGAACCTCGTTGGCCTGGGCTGGCCATGTCTTGCTCCTAACGCGCTCGCCAAACTTGGCTTTGATCATGCTGAAGGTTGTCTCTACGTTTGATCGCAAGTGGTAATGCCGCAGGAAGTCCTCCCGGTTGTCATCGTAGAGACGATACATCCTTTTCCACACCGATGGGCTTGTCTTCGACGGGTTCGCATTCTCCTTGAAAGCGATGTAAGGCATACCAGCTTTCGACACAACAAGCTGAAGGTTTCGATAGGATGAGTAGGCCTTGTCAGCCGCGACGCTGTCTATTACGAAGTTCTCTGAGGTAGCTTCGACGAGAGGTTTGAATTGCGCATGATCGCCGCCGTGAGCATGCGTGACTATTGCCGCGGCGACGACATTAGTTGTGACGCCGCACATGATATGCAGCTTGACCCAATCTTTCTTTTTAACGGTATTTGGCTGCTTCTCTCCATATCTGATGCGGGCGTTATCCCACTTCACCTGCCCCCACTTCTGAGTAGTGCCGGTGGAAAAGCCCGAGGAGTCCGCAGCAAAGTTCCGCTCAACAATATTCAAAGGCAAAGCGGACAGCTGAATCAACTGCGTAAGATAAGGTGCGAGGTCCTCACGCTGCAGGTATTTTGAGAGCGTGTTGTAGTGGATAGCCTTGGAGATATAGCCGCTGTCTTTGGCTTGACGCAATTCCCACATTGTCCGTCGGCCTGACATCGCGCAATAGACTTTAAGGACGACGCAGAAGATCAACTCGGCGAGTGCAACCCGCGGCCGGCCAATCGTTTGAAGAGGCTCTTGGATCGAATGACAAAGATCAAATAGTAATGATTGAAATTCTGCCTTCTCGTTTGTTTGCGCCCGGTTGTAAGCAGGCCAATCCTGTCTGTACGTGGGCTTACGCGGCTTAACAGGCACGTCGGCACGATTCAGCTCGAGCGTTGCCATTGGCGGACCTAACCTTTCCGCGCTCGCCTCCAACAATGAGCATTGCTCATGATGTTGCAGGCCATCGCGTTGGACGTTGAATGGAAGTTCCGGCTGGTTGATCTGCCGGACTCCATGTTTCACGCGTGAACGTAGCGTATCATACATGCAACGCACCTCGCCGCCAACGTATTTACGTACATCGGCTTGTTTTATTTTTTGATAGCTTGGGCCTTTTCCTCTTGACTTCGCGGGCGGGAATGTTAGAATGCAAAGGAATCCCGCGCCGCCGACCGCAGCGTTCGATTCACAGCCCAAAGAATTGGTTTCGAAAAAACGTCCGGGTTCCAGCCCGGACGTTTTCTTTTACTCCTTACCTTCCTCGATTGATTCCTCCAAAAAAAACAAAAGCCCTCGATGGCTTTCACAATTGCGAAAGCTAACGAAGGGCCACGAATTGCAGCCGTAATTGTCGGCTGGGAATATTACCACAAGACCGATTCCGATCGATCCCTTTTTCTTGGTCCAATGCCGGGAGCGGACAATGACGTTTGTCTTCGTACGAGGATTAGGAGATTTGTTAGCTGGTTTTGGAAATAATTCCAAACCGCTTTGCACAAACAGTCTGAGCAGTTAGGGCGAGCGATTGGAATTGTCCAAGATAAGGGCAGCATCTTTTCCTGCCGCCAGCTCAACCTTTACGTTCCACGCAACACGCTCGTCTCCTACGCGGAATTCTCCATAAACGAATCGAATTCCCGGCGCAAGCGATTCAAACTTCGCCTTCCCGCTAAAGTCAGTGGTCGCGGTCGCGACGATGTGAGACTCTACCGCACTCTTGATCTGACTGTACTCCGCTCTTGCCTTCTCCTGATGCTCCTTGTCTATCGTCGTGCTGCTGCCCTCGCTGATGTGCCGCAACAAATCCATCATAGAACCGAGCGTTCCAGGCGTCTCACCAAACGGCTTTAGGATAATCCTCAGGTCCTCATCCAGAAGAATGAAAGTCGTTCGCGCCACTGGCTTAACGTCGCCGGATTCATAGATCAAACCGGCCTCAACTGAAAGTGAGCCTATGGTTGGAGTCGGTGCTGGTGTCGGCGTTGCGGTTGGCTTCGGTTGCGGAGAGCGTCCGCGCGTTGAACGCCGCTTTTGTCCGCTTACTACCGCAAGGCAAACCAAAGCGAGTATTATGACGGCGGTAAGGTCCTTGATCTTCATGACTGGCATGCTCCTGCGTAACGCCTAATGAGGATTGCCAGGAAGTCGTTGGACTTCCGGGCGTCACTTTCAAGCCAGTCGATTATCTACGTAAATACGTACCTCGGCAAGCTGCCGAGTTTAGTTCCATCAGGAGGTATGCACTGATGGGACGCACAGCTCGTGAGCGGCCTCGTAGACTTGGATCCAAGTTGCTTCAGATCAGGGAAGCGCTCGGGATGACTCAAGCGCAAATGTTGATTGCTTTGAAGCTGGAAAAGAAGGTCTTTGCGAGCGCCATTTCGGGTTACGAGCTGGGTACGCGGGAACCATCGTTGCCGGTGCTCTTGAGGTATGCGCGATTGGCGAAGGTTTCTACCGACGTATTAATCGACGATAAGCTCACACTGCCCCAGAACTAGACTCGCCGCTATGTAGGTCTCGCATAGCATACTTACGCATACTAGCTGTTCCAATGATATAAATGTACATAGTGTATCTGTACTTATAGTATGTATACATATAAGTGATAAACATATGATATGTATACATACCATAGTTTACAACACGATATTCCTAGAGAGCTGATCATAAAACATGGTATCCTTGCCTTATGTTATCTTGGCCTATGGTCCCTATGGTATACGTATCGAGTGATTGAGGTGCTGGTAGACAAAATGCTGGCAAAGCGCGGGAAGACGCGTTACTGGCTGGCCAAGGAAACGCGGATGAGCCAGCAAGCTATCGCCAATATCTGCAAGGCCAAGACCGGAAGAATTGCATACAAGTCTTTGGCGGCAATCTGTGATGTTCTGGGGTGTCAGCCGGGGGACTTGCTGAAGAACGTGACCCCAGACACGAAGGAGCCGCGGGGAAGGATTAGTGTGGTTTAGCCGATTTAGAAATATACGGCGAATTTCACGTTTTATTTACATGGCGCGTTTGACGATACGTTGTAATGGTGGCTATCATGATGCCCCCAAACTTCAAGAATTTGCGCCTACTGAAACCACGCGCGAGGGCTTGGTGCCGGCCGCCGCAATAGTTGTGATTGGCGGATCATCGCCCGTTCTTTGAATTGGCAATGGAAATGCCATCGCATATTTCATGGCCTTACGAAATATGATCCGATCGGTTCACAGATCACGTATGAATTAGAGGAGACGAGAAATGTCGAGTATCGCTCCGCAAGAAATGAGTTACTTAGCTAGCGACGTATTATCAGTAATTCTCGGGTCACTATCAGTTGAAAAGTTCAGCGGTGATCCAGAGAAGATCCATAGTACACTCGCGCTCGTAAAACGGCATTACCCGATTCTAGATGTCTTTAGCTTCACGAGCGGAGACGTCTACCCGTTTTCCAGGGACCTGGAAGATTCACTCAACATCTTGCAAAGGTCAGGCATGATCAGCATGGCCAATCCCGATTACGACACTTTCATAGTTAACACTAATGGAAGGAAAATTGGGTCTCAATTGGCATCCACGCTGTTCAATGAATCTGAACAAAAGCAATTGAGAGAGATCTCCCACATCTTCCAAGAAGAATGTGGCATTGTTGAGTTGTCATCATCCCGGGTTACGGAGCCGGCTGACAACGAAGCCGTCGCCGCATAGACCTCATAACCGTTAGTAACCTATAGGCTGTCTTCATCGCCTTTGCCATCCATCGGTGGCTGGCCTTATTGTGCAAACGGGTGAAGCTAGAATTGATCCGTTGATCGACCTATGTCTCTATCGGAATACGTAAGCGCTTATACAGAAGCTGCCCTTGAGGGATATATTCCTCGAGCTTATCGGGAACTTAAGGTTATTCACGATAATCTTTGGGGTACCAATGTCTATTATCCTCATGAATTGATATTGATCGACTGTCCACTCTTTCAAAGGTTGAGATACATCACACAAACAGGTCTTGCTTTTCTCGTCTATCCCTCCTTAAACCATTCAAGATTTGAGCATTCTTTAGGAATGGTGACAATTGCGTCTCGTATTGTCGCGAAGTTACGAACAAAATACCCCACAGCGATACGGGAACTCGATCTTCTCGACGAACTGCCAACGGGAAAGCTCTTCGCCGAGCTGAGAATGGCTGCGCTACTTCACGACATTGGCCACGGTTTCTTGTCGCATGTTTCTGAAGGCATCTACAAGTGGCATCCAGATTTTAGAGAGTTGAAGAAAGAGGAACGCTTTAGTCATGCCAAGGCGAGCGAGATTTTCACTTATCTGATAATAACTAGCGATCCTTTTAGAAAACTGTTTGAGACCTATGTTTTGCCAGCAGTTCCGAAAGTAGAGCTGGACTCCATAGCTAATTTGGTTATGGGCAAGGCTAGGCCTGAAGAATTTTTTGTGGCCCAGATTATCAATGGTGCACTAGACGCGGATAAGGTTGATTATATTTCGAGGGACGCATTTTACTCAGGGATAAGTACAACGATTGATATCGATCGCCTTTTTAACGATCTAATACTCCATAGATACCCAAGCGGCCTGAATAGCTTAGTTTTGTCCGGTCCCATACCACTGGAGAGAATCCTGTTTAGCAAAATTCTTCTTTACACAACCATCTATTATCATCAAAAAGTAAAAGCAGCCGACTGCATGGTCGAAGGCTTATTGGAATATGTAAATGAAACGGGCAACACCTTATACGGTTATGAATTTAAGGATCCAACCGATTTTCTCAGAATCACCGACAACGAGTTTTTTAGCCGCAGGGCGCCAAGCAAGAGTGACTCCTACATACAATCAGTCGTCGACAATCTAACCAGCCGAAGGCTCCTTCAGCGCTGTTTGGTGCTGTCACGAGAAACATTGGAGGACTATGAAAGTCAGGTTTATTTTCTAAATCGACTTAGCAAGGCACCTCCGAATTTAGTGCGCGAGTTACGCCAGAAGATCATGGACGAAGTAGGTAAGAAAGTATCCTGCTCGATTCATGATATATGGGTTTCGTTACCGGAACAGCCTTCATTAAGGGAAGCTTCTCAAACCCTTGCTTTGCAGCCTGGAGAATCTCAACCGGTCAAGATAAACGATATATTTCCTCTCGATGGTTGGCTAAGGGCCTTTAGCAACAATAAGTGGAGAGGTTATGTTTTCGCCCCAGAAAATGCACGAAGTGCAGTCTATGAAGCGGCCAAAAAAGTCTTGGAAGATTACGGGATTCGATTAAACGCTAAGAGCTCAGCTTATGCCCACATATCAGTGGAGGCTGAATGAGGCAAAAGAAGAACCACAGATCTCGGGAGACGTCCTCAAATGCGTACTTGCCCAAAGTGTGGTGCAATCACCCCTGACGATCTTGAAATATGTCTCGAGTGTGCCGCAGCCGCAATTGAAGACAGTCCGACATCGACAGTCTCGGTATCTTCGATGTCGAACTCGCGCGATTCTCTTCAAGCCGCAGCTTCGGAAGCGATTATCGCGCCCGACGACTTAGACGAAGGAGAAGGAACAGCTTACGATCACTCCGATCGCCTCTCACGTCTGACCACAGCGTATGCTTTAACTGCTCCCATAGATCCCTCGGAAATTCTATCGTGTATGCCCACTCTCGAGTATCTGGCTCGAAAGAAGCAACAAGCTATTCCTGATGTTTTTCAACAATTCCACTTCATCTTTATCCTACATTTTCTGTCGGACCTGATAGGTTTTATGGAAGCGCTCAGAATGCTCGGGTTACCTTGGGAGAGAGCTCACTTTCTATATAAGGATTATTTGTACCCTCATCGAGATCGTATTGTCAGACAGCTAGTAGGACACAGAGCTGACGTGATGCCATTGTCGAAGGAGAATCCTGACGTTCTTAAGACTGTACTAACCAATATCATTAACGAAAGCAAGAGTGACGGACGAAAGATCATAGTGGTAGAGGATGGCGGGTATATTGTGCCCCTAGTGCACAGAGAGTTTAGTGCGGACATCGATTCTTTCCAAGGTGCCGTAGAACAAACTACTAAGGGTGTAAATCAAGATTTGGAAGTACGACCACTACGCTTCCCTGTATTAAGTGTGGCTGGTGCAAAAATCAAACTTGCAAAGGAATCACCGGAAGTTGCGAAAGCAGTTTGGAAGAACATTCTTGATCTGCTTTGGAATCGTGATCCGAGGGAGTTCGATACGGTTCTGGTTGTTGGGTACGGTAGTATTGGCAGCTTCCTCGCAAAATATCTAAAGAGCAGCGGAATAGGCGATGTCCGAGTTTTTGATCAAGATCCAAATAGACGCGATGAAGCGAAAACTGCGGGATTCAACGTCGCGGACGACATGATAGACCTAATCAAAGGGAAACCGGGGCTAATAGTAATTGGTGCCACCGGCAAGGCAAGCATTGGTCGACGAGAGCTCTTGGCTCTGGAGAACAACAGCATTTTGGTAAGCGCGTCGTCAGATCAGCATGAGATCGGAGTCATTGAACTAAAGCTATTGAGCGATAACCCAAAGCCCATTCATCGCCCCGTAACAGGCGAAAAGACGGGTGATCGATATAGGATCAGGCGAACTAACAATGAAGTCACACTACTCGCAGAAGGCTTTCCTGTAAATTTTTGGTATGCCGAAAGCCTTCCGTATCGCATTAGTCAAGTGCCTCTGGTCCCTTTATATCTTTCTGCAATAGCCTTGGCTAGCCGAATTGATGAACTCGAGGCAGGAGAACCTAATGCTACTTTCGTCGATCAGTTAGTAGATGAAGAGGAGGTTTATGACGAATTATGATCCTGGGGCCTAAAGGCATCATCGGACGTCGTGCCTGAGACCCCGAGCGAAAAAATCGACTGAGTGGCGCGTCAGTTGTCCCGCCGGGTAGTGGGGTAAAGTTGTGGTCATGGTTTGGTGGCCCGCGAATCGGATTGCCGTCTTCATATGTTCTAAGCCAGTCCGCCATTTGGGCCAGCAACGAAATCGCGGATAGTTCCCGTCCGTCGCGCTTCCGCTTCGTGTTCTTCGTCTACGACTTGAATAGGAACAATCCAACCATTCTCGGCTTGTATCGCTCCACCAAGAACGTACCACTTCACTCCGCCGTCCTCGTCAAAGATGGTAACGAGATGGTTCGGCGTCAAGGCGGCGGCGTCCGCAAACAAATCGCATTGAATAACTTTTTCTCCATTCTCATTTGTAAGCAATAACACGGTCTTTATCTCCTCAAGCTGCAAGTAAATCTCGCAGACTCCAAACGTGATTACTAATACCGCTTTCCACCGCCGGAGTACAGCGGATCGAGCTGTGAATCCGAAACCCGGTTGGCGCTCGCAAATATCCTTCCGTAACGATTGACAGCTAACCGGGCTACCGAGTACGCTTCGCCTCACTTAGCTAGACTCGGTACGAACTTTTAACCTCCAAATCCCAAAGGATATTCTCATGAAATTCACTCGATCCTTAACGACCGTGTTGCTCGCTTTGCTTCTCCTGTTTTCGTCTGCATTCGGTCAACACAGGCATCGACGAACCTACAGAAACATTGAAGGCCGCCGCGTTCACTCACCCGTCTTTCGCAGGAACGCGCCGCATGGTGCAACCGCACGTTGTCGAGATGGTTCGTACAGCTTCAGCCAGAACCATCGCGGTACGTGCTCGCATCATGGAGGCGTTGCTCAATGGTTAGACTGACGATGCCGCTCATGCGAAAAGCAATCCTCATTGTTGGGTGTCTTTTTCTGCTCACGTCTGGAGTCAGTTCCCGGGCCCAACGTAAAAGAAAGCAGCCGAAGAAAAGCGACCCCGTCTCAGACGGAATACGCAACGCCAGACCATCCTCTGATGAAGTCCTTTACGATGCAACCGATTATTCCCTCTTGGATGGTCTTGTTGGCTGGAGCTTGGCAGTGCGAGGTAACAAACAGGCTAATGGAACTCAGGTGCTGATCTACCATGATCCCGCGCGCGTTACTTTGGTTCGACCAGGAGTAAAGCAAATCTGGCTCAAGACAGAGAATTGGAAGGACGGTGTATTAGACTCGTATTGGATGGATTTCAACGAATATGATTGCGCCGGTCGGCGTTGGAGAATGCTGGAGATACATAATTACGACAAAGAAGGTAACGCAACCGAAGGCGGCCCGGCGGCGATTAAGTCATGGCAAACAGTCATACCCGATAGCATCGGCGAAACCCTCTACGGAGTTCTTTGTCTTCATCAGAAAGACCAGACGCGATTAGATATGGAGGAGGCCGCGAGATGGTTTATGTATGGCCGATGGGCCGAAAAACTAAAACATCTTGATAACGCATTAAGGTGGTACGGAAAGGCACAAGAACGTGAGCCTGATAATGAGAAAATTAACGAAGCTCTTAACCGAGTTCGTGCGCTAAGGCCGCCCCAACTGCCTTCCCCAACTCCATAGCCACACTTTTACCCTACCCCACTATCGCAAAGACCTAAATAGCGAGAACTGAATAGCGAAAACGGAGCACGAAGGAAACCGGTGCGTCGTTTTGTTTCATCCCAAACAACTCGCGAGTGTATCGGACGACACAGAAACTTTGTGGTCAAGAACGACTTTGTGGTCAAAACGCTATCTTGACCACAAAGTCTGACCACAAATCCGGTTTAGAGGCAAAGCCTGAGGGTCTGCATACTTAGTTCTCAGTGTATATCTAGTTTCCAGTAGGTCAGCGCTCCCTTCTTGAGACTGCACTAGCCATCAGGAGTTCGCTTTTGCGGGGTATTTCGCGATTGCGCGCGGATTTGCCCCAAATAGAACTCGGCAGGAACCTCGCTAGTCGATCTTCTGCATACTCAGTACTCACCAGCGACGACTTCCCCAAATTCTGCTCGCGATGATCGACTCAGTCTCCTAAGTCTCATTATTTCTCTACTTACTTCTCGCGCCAGCTCTGAAATCTGAAATGGCACAGGCTTTGTAATGTAATGAGCGCGAACGATAACAAAATATTCAGGTTGGAATTGAAAAAGCAGTTGAGGCCGTAAGGAGCCAGAAAATGATTAGCATGATTTCAGCAAGCACCGCGACTCCACAAAGCCGAATCAGCACCACTGAATTGGTTGCGTCGATGATGCACAAACTCTCGCCGGAGCTTATCAACACGATTTGCACGCTCGGCGTTGAGAACCGCTACTCGGCAATGGACAATTACGCGGACTTCCTGAGCGGCGCGCCGATGAATGCGACCAGCTCGACCACTGACATGGGCGTGAATGCCACTCGCAAGTGTATCGAAGAGTGGGGCGGCGACCCTTCGCAGATTGGTTTGTTAATCGCGGCCACCAACACCCCGGACCAGATGCTTCCCTGCCTCGCTTCTGAAGTCATGGCCCGGACGCACGGTTTGTTGCCTCGCTCGCTGAGCACTGTCAGCATGCAGTCGCAGGGTTGTTCGGTAATGCTGAAGTCGGTCGAAGTCGCGCAATGGTATCTGGCCGCCAACCCCGGAAAGATGGCCGTCGTGCTGATGTCCGAAGCGCACACACCTTTTGTCGCGCCGCTGCTCCGCGATGAGTACTACGGTTTTCGCGAGATCGCGCGGATGCGCAAGCATGATCAGATTGACGACGTTGCCTTCGAGCAACAGCGCATAGAAACAACTCTGGTGATTCAGTCGATGCTGTTCGGCGACGGCGCGGTCGCGTTGCTGCTCGGCACTGACCAGGCCGGCAAGCCGACGTTCGGTCCGATTTCGCACTTGACGAATGACGACCCCAACGACGTGAACCTTTTGTCGATGACCAGCAACAGCACGCACCCGGCGCTCTACGGCAAGCCGCAATACTTCATGCGTCCGCAAGTGCCTGCGCGCGGTGCGCACTATGCAGTCACGACCGTAAACGACGTGCTGCACGATCCGATGTCGCCGGTTTCCGATCTGAGCCAGGTTGACGATTGCCTGATTCACACTGGCAGCAAAAAAATTCTCGACGGCGTCTGCTCGCAGCTGCATCTCGACACGGACTCAACCAAGGTCCACAAGTCTTACGACGTGCTGGAAAACTATGGCAATCTCTCAAGCGCTTCGACGGGATTCATGCTGGCCGACAAGAAGGAATGGGCTGGCCCGGCGATGGTGGTGGGCTTCGGCGTCGGCTTTACGGCGAGCGCGGGCTTGATGAGCGTGAACTGAATCTGTGTTTACCCACCCGCTAATCCCGATACAATCGGGTGTGGTACTGACAAGAGAAAGGACTAGAGCCATGACAAACTCCGTAACAACTTCAACGACCGATACGACTCGAGGCTACGCGCACACGGCAACGAGACAATCGGATGAAGCTCCAATGATCATCACGCGTCTGTCAGGCTGGATCGACATGGGCGAGCCCAGAGCTACTGCGCCCAGCTGGATTGTCCGCACTCGCATAAACGCGCCGGCGCGATGACAATTGAGGCCGTACAACGCCCACGCAATGACTCTCTGGAATTTCAGAGAACTTTTCGAGCTGAGAGCGGCATGGATCTTGAAGTCATTGGAGAAATAATAGCAACTCGCCAATTCCATTTTGTCGATGATGGCGATAACCAGCGAACCGTCAGTGTGTTTGTGGGAACGCCTCAACCCACTCCAGCCGGCTATCATTGTCCGTTTCAAGTGATTGGAATCGGAAGTCAGAAGACGCAGTTGGCCCACGGTCGCGACTCTATACAGGCGCTGCAATCGGCGATGATTCTAATTGCTGCCAGGCTGAACAACCTCAACAGCGAACTCAATGGCAGGTTGCGCTGGGATGGCGGCGGCGACAAAGGCGACCTGGGTTTTCCTTAAGCGGGAAAAACAGTTCGCACTGGTGAGCCCGAACCGTTGCAAACTTTCCCGATCGTTCCCGTTACCTGATCAAAATCGAACGGCTTGCTAATAATGCAGGCCACTAGATCGAGTTCGCCCGCAGGCGGCTGGGCCGTCGCGCCATAGCCGGTTACCAGCACAATTGGCAAATCGGGACGGTGCTTGTGTATCTCTCGGGCCGTCTCCCATCCATCCATTTCCGGCATGGCCAGGTCCGTAAACACCAAATCGAAATCATCGCTGCATACTTTCGCGAGCGCATCGCGGCCGCAATCGGCGGTCACTACCTTATGATCCAAATCCACTAACATGTCGGCGAGCGTCTCGCGCACGAAGGGCTCATCGTCAACCACCAGTACTGAAAGCGAAGAACTCCGGGCTTCGGGACGACTTTCGTTCGCGGCGGACTCGCCGGATTCCGCCAGGGGCAGATCGATGTAGAAGGCCGTTCCCTTACCCGGCTTTGACTCGACACTGATCGAACCTTTGTGGCGTTCGATAATTCCATAACTCACTGCCAAACCCAGGCCGGTTCCCAGAACGCCCTTGGTCGTGTAGAAAGGCTCGAAGACCCGCTCGCGCACTTCTTCTTTCATCCCGGTTCCAGTGTCGGCAAAGCGCAGACGCAATCGCCCTCCCTTGAGTTGGGAACAAATAATCAGCTTGCCGCCGCCGGGCATGGCGTCGACGGCGTTAACGATCAAGTTCACAAAGACTTCGCGCAGCTCGGACGCGTTGCCGCGGACGAACAAGTCACTTTCGGCGTTGAGGGTCACGTCGACGTTGAGGCCGTTGGCGCGCGCTTCATTCTCCCAGCGCGTGCGGGTGATTTCGATCGCATCGCGCAGCAGGCTGCCGATGTTCAGGAACTCGAGTTCAGCGTCCACCGATTTCCGCGCGAAAGTCTGAATGCGTCGCACCGTTGCGGCGGCGTCCTCGGCCGCAGTAACGATGATGCCGAGGCTGCGGATTAGCTCTTCGTCTTGTACGCGACGAAGAATGAGTTGCGCGCGACCGAGGATTGCCGCCAGCGAGTTATTGAAATCGTGCGCGACGCCCGAAGCCAGTTGACCCAAAGCCCGCAACTTGTCGGCGCGCGCGGCCCGCTCGCGCTCCTGTTTCTGTTCCGTGATGTCATGTGCAATTCCCAGTACGCCGGTAGTTTGACCATCCACGATAATCGGCGCGCTGTTCACCGCCGCGTAGCGCACGCCGCCGTCGCTCGCGATGTAACGCGATTCATATGTCTGCGGCTCGCCGCCCAGGGCTACGGCAAAACTATCCCTGCGCATCTCGCGATCGTCTTCGTGAGTTCGCTCAATAAAATGATGTCCAATAATTTCTTCAAGGTGATAGCCGGTCATCTCCAGCATAGCCTGGTTGCACCACTTGTAACGGCCCTCGCTATCGAGCGCATAGATCGCTTCGCGCGCGCTCTCAAGAATATTCTTGAGTAAGGACTGCCCCTCACGGGCCACTGCCTCGGCTTTACGCAACTCAGAAAGGTCGCGCGCGGTGCAGACGGCGCCCACAGTCTTACTACGCTCGTCCAGGACCGGTTCGACGGTTACGAGCACAGGACGATTCAGATGTTGGGGGGCTATTTCGACGTTGATCCGGCCCAGGTGCTGAAGAGCTTGCTCGACAATGCACGCTTCGCCGTCATGACTCACGCGCAGGATGTCGCAGCATTTTCGGCCCAGCAGCGATTCCGCCGATGCGTGCTCCATGGCCGCGCCGGCTCGATTGACGCGGATCAAGCGCCCGGCCCGGTCAAAGATAAAAATGCCGTCAGACATCGCGTCAAAGGTCGACTCCCACTCTTTTTTCGCGCGCGCGACCATTTCGAAAAGCTCGGCCTGCGCGATGCCGGTGGCCAGTTGCGCCGCTACCGATTCAACCAGCATGACTTCATCCTCGGTCCAACGACGCAGCGAGCCGATCTGATGAATAGAAATCACCCCACGAAACTTTTCGTTCACTGTCAGTGGATAATCGATCTGCGATCGAAGCCCGGCACGAGCCGCGCGCGCGCGGACACCGGCACTGAATTCCGGAGAGCCATCCACGTATTTCTGACTGTCGGTAATTACCAGAGGTGTTCGCGTTTTCAGGAAATGCTGCCGGAGCAGATCGTCATAACTATTGTTATGCTCGCCGGTACTTGCAGACCCAGGCGCCAGATACTGGTGTTCGACCGACGATTGATCGCCGCTCCGGTCATAAAGCCGAACGCGAACCAGCGAGGCGGAAAGCGCCTGTCCCAGCTCGCGGGTAGTAGTATCGAGGACGTCGGCAAGACTAAGCGAAGCGCGAATGGCTACGCTCAATTTGTTTGCCAGTGCCTCACGCATCGAGGTCGCCTCGGCCTTCTGGTAAAGCCTCGCCTGGCGAATGGCAATGCCAGTTTGGTCGGCGGCCGCCTTGGCCACTTCGATATCAGCCTTGCTCCAATGACGTATCTGCTTCGTTGTCGACAACGCGAACGCTCCGAGCAGTTCATCACCGACTGTAACGCCAACGTACATGATCGATTTGACGTCTCGCTTCACGATTCCCTGATACAGCTCTCGACTGCTTTCATCACCTGCAACGTCGTCGAACGCCATTACGCCATGCTTCTCCATTGCCTCAGTTAGGCCTTTGACTCGCGGTAAATCAAAGTCCGTACCCGCCGGCTCTACGTCAGAGACGTGGTATTCCGCGGCATTCGTCACCCGTCCGGCCTTTTCATCTTTCATGTACAGCGAACAGCGCTCCACTTCGAGGTGCTGGCCCAGTTCGTGCACGGCTGTCTCAAATACGTCTGAAACATCGAGCGTGCGCCGCACGGCTTGGGAAATTCGGTTGGTCAGGGCGGCGCGCTGGGCCTGCTGTTTCATCTCGGCATACAGGCGCGCGTTCTCTACGACAATGGCGGCATGGGAAGCAATCGTGGAAAGCAGTTCCACGTGGCTGCTGGTATATGCATCCTGGGTCTCGTAATCCTGAATCGCGATGACTCCAACCACCTTCTCTCCCACCAGCATCGGTACTGCCAGCCAGCACTGCGCATGTCGCCCGCTCGAGACCAGGCCGAGCTGCTGAAGAGTCTCCTCAACATCGCGGGCTATCAGCAATGGCTGTCGAGTGCTGATAACCCGCTCAGTCAAACCACGCCCGAACTTGCGGGTGGGCGAGCTATAAGGCTCGCCATCAATCGTGTACGCCGGAAACGAAACGTCTTGCGTTTGCTCATCGTAGAGCGCGACATAAAGATTGCGATTGTCCATGACCTTTCCGATCACAGTGTGAATCAGTTTGGCAATCTCCGTCGGTTCGACCAGCTTGCTCAACTCCTGACCAATCTCGCCAAGCGCCGACAATTCCTGGTTGCGTTGAAGCAGCTCCTCCTCGGCTCGCTTGCGCTCGGTGATATCGCGCGCGATGCCCTGAACACCGACTGGTACTCCATCCGCATAGATGAGCCGGGTGCTGACTCCGAGGGCAACTCGACGGCCATCCTTGGCAAAGATTTCGAGATCATAAACCGTGGCGACCTTGTCCTTTGCTTTGCGGGCCAGCATCTCTCTGGCGGTGTCGACGGAATCTGGAGCGAGCACGTCAGCGATGTTCATCTGCAGCGCTTCATCGGGGGTATAGCCGGTCACGCGCTCACCCGATTTGTTCAGCGAAGTAAATTTCCCGTTAAGATCATGCGTATAGATTATGTCGTTGGCATTCTCAAATAGCTCGCGATAACGCTCTTCGCTCTCACGCACGGCAACTTCGGCCTGCTTTTGCTCCGTGATGTCATTCGCCAACACCAGGTAGGCTGGCCGGCCGGCAAAATCCACCTTGTGCCAATTCACCTCAACATCGATGATCGTGCCGTCCTTCTTCCGATGCTTCCAAACGCCGGCGTCGTCCTGGCTGCCTGTATTCTTCGCGATGTAAGAGATCAGCGCAGCCACTTCCTCGTTGGGCCGGATGTCCCGGGCGTTCATGCTAAGAAACTCTTTGCGCGAGTATCCGTAGTGCTTGACCGCGGCATCGTTGACTGCGAGAAACTGCAGCGTGTGTTGATCGCAGAGATACATGGGACAAGGATTTGACTCAAACAGAATCAGATACTCTTCGCTTTGCTTTTGCAGTGCAGCTTCCACCAGCTCGCGGTCGGTTACGTCGCGAACGACGCCGCGGACGCCCAGACACTGGCCGGCGGAATCCCGTTCCAGGGTGACGATTCCTTCGAGGTAGCGCTGCTCGCCGAGCGCGTTCTTCAAACAGTGAGTGAACCGAACTGGTTCAAAAGACTTTACGTCCTGCATCTCGGCAAGGTCGCGGGCAGCAGTGTCTTCGCCGATCAGCGTGCTCAGTTGTTCCCCAATCAAATCGAAAGCCGGCCGGCCGAAAAACCGCGCACCGGCTTCATTAATGCTGGTGATGCGCCCGTCCATATCGCGCGTGTAAATAATGTCCGCCGCGAATTCGACGATGTCGCGATAACGACGCTCTACGCGTTGACGCTCAATCAGGCGCGCGACCTTGACCAGGAGCTGTTCGTGACGAAAAGGAATCTCGATGTAGTCATCAGCGCCGGCCGCAAATCCTTCGAGGTGCGCCGCATCTTCCTTGCGCACGGCGCTGGCCAGCAGTACCGGAGTCGTCGCCGTGAGTGGATCTTTCTTCAGCCGCCGGCATAGTTCCAGACCGTTCATCTCCGGCATGACGACGTCGCATATGATGATGTCGGTTCTGACGGCGGAAGTAATCTCGAGCGCGCGCCGCGCGCTTTGCGCCGCGAAGACTTTGTAGCCTTCCGGCTCGAGCAGGTCGACAAAGAGATCGAGCGCGTTCTGATCGTCATTAACGATCAGAACAGTGGCCGGATTTTCCTGTTGCTTGGTCATCACAGCAGCGAGGCCTGACGATTCACTTTTCGGTTAAGGGAAGGCTCTGAGTTCTTCATCAGAGCAGGACGATTTGGGTTTGCCGCTGACGGTGCGGCAGGAGCGAACAAAACCGACGCGAAGGGATTCGCGCTGGCTAACCCAGTATAGCAGAGCTAAAAACTGTTTGTCATTACCAGAAACGGGCGCAAATTAGGGCTTTTTTGAGCCTTTTGGCTGCGCAGAGTCGGGGGACTTGGCGAAATAGCCGGGTCGGTAGTTAAGCCGGAGGTTCTCTTTGCGGGTTTCGGGGTTCACGATCTCGATCGCTACGTGACGATACAACCCATCGCGGGACTTGTTGGAAGACGAATAGGCGACGAGGTATTGCTCCCTTAGATCGTTTTGGATCTGGGCGAACGAATCACGCAACTCACGTTCGTTGCGTGGAAAATAAGCGCGACCGCCGGTGCTTTCAGTAATCTTCTTGAGCGCGCCTTCGTTGATGCCGAACTGGTAACGATCGCCGATTCCAATTGCATAAATCAGAGCATCCGCTTTCAGTGCGCGATTAATAGCGTCTTGCATGTGCACCTGGCTGATCGTGTCATCGCCGTCAGTCAGGAGAATGATCGCGCGGCGAGTATGCTCGGCGGCGTCAGAGAGCAGCTCGTTAGACGTCGCCCAGATGGCATCCCAGATTGCCGTCGAACCTGCGAGCGCCTGTTGCGTGCCCGAAATCGGGGGCGTGCCTCCAACCACCACGCCTCCGCCGATGTAACCTGAAGGGGGCACAAATTCGACCTGGTCGATCGCCCGGCGTAAGCGCCCGATGTTTCCCGTCAATCCCTGTTCGAGCGTCACTTCACCCGTAAACGAAACGATTGCGGCTTCATCTTTGTTGGCACGCACGACCGTCTCGAGAAACGATCGCGCCGCTGCTTTTTCTTCCGGCAGAGTTCGTTCTTCAGAGCCACTGGTATCGATCAGAATTGCCAGCGACAGTGGCAAGTCGACGTTCTGTTGAAAGGTGAAGATTTCCTGCGGCACACCGTCCTCGAGCACGCGAATGTCTTCGCGCTTCAGGTTCGTCACAAAACGCTTCTGCTTGTCCGCAGCAGTAAAGAGAATATTCGTCAGGTTCGTATCGACGCGGATCACTTCGTCCGAATGCAGAGTCGTTTCATCTTCTGGTTTTGCCGGGGGCGTGGGAGAGGGTTGGGAAAGATTTTCGGCGCGGCGCGGACGATTGTTGTTCTGCGGTTCCGTATTCTGTGCCCGCGACTCGGCCACGAAAACGGCACTGGCCGACGCCAGGATCAGCAATGCCAACAGTGCGCAACGTAATTCCTTCGAATCCATCATCCCTTATCCGATCATTTTGTGGTCACGCTATCGGCGAGAGCTTTGTAGCCCTTCTTGGTGCGGAGCTTCAAATTCTCATGTCCATTGGTCAGCTTCACGTCCACGCGGCGGTAGCTGCCGTCGTATTGGCTGTTCGTCGGCTTATAAGTGATCAGGTATTGCGTGCGCAGCTCTCTGGCAACTTTCGTAAACGCGCGCTCCAGCGCCAACATGTCGCCGGTAAAAAGCGCGGTGCCGCCGGTCTCGTCACAAAGCCGCTCGAGATCCTTATCTGCTTTGTCCCTGACCTGACCGGAGTCAACTCCCGGCACGGCACCAAGCAGACCGGCCTTCGTCGAAATCGCGAACAGAGTAGTCTCGGTTCGCTGCGCGATATCGATCGCGTCGTTGATGTCGGCGCGGCTATACGTGTCGACGCCATCGGTGATTATCACCAGCGCCCGCCGTCCTTGCGCCGACCTCATCTTTTCGTCACAGAATTGCCAGACCGCATCGTAGAGCGCGGTCTTCTCGCCAGTTTTCTTGATGGCAAAGACTGCTCGGTCAAGCAACTCAAGGCGATCGGTGAAGTCCTGCCGCAAAGTGATTTGATCGTCGAAGGTCGCAAACAGCACTCGGTCTTTTCGCGGCCGGACAACGGTTTGAATGAAGTTCATCGCCGATTCCTGTTCGAACTTCAATTTGCCGGCGGTCGAAGGCGAGGTGTCCATCAGCACGCCGATGTAGAGCGGAAGATTGTTGTTCTCTTCGCTGGTGAACGAATCGATTTGCTGCGGCACTTTATCTTCGGTGATCAAAAAATCTCCGGCACTGAGTCCGGAAACGAACTGGCCCTTCTTATCCGTCACAGTTATAGGCAGACGCACGCGGCGAATGTTTACTACTTCTCTTTCTTGCGTCTGGTTGGGCGTGGCTGACGGCGAGCTCGGCTTCGGCGGCTTGGGTTGCTGACTTTGGGCCGCGGAGATCTGAAACAGCATCGCAAAGCCCAGCGATGTTAGTGCGAGATAAAATACAAATCGTTTCATGGCTCAGTAGAATGGGACCGAGGTCATACCGCGAACCGCCCCTTTACGATGCGAACGCTCCTTTAGTCCGTTGCCCTTTCGCTTCCGTCATAGCTTATCGATCTTTGCCGCCAGCACGAAATCGCTTTCCGTAAGTCCGTCAATCTTATGGGTCCAGATCGAAATCTCAGCCTTACCCCAGCCAAAGCAAATGTCCGGATGGTGGCCCTGTTCCTCGGCAAGTTCACCGACACGATTGACGAACGCAAGCGTCTCGCGAAAGTCCTCGAATCGATACGTCTTTAACAAGTGATGCTCGTTCACGGCCTGCCAATCCGCCAACTGACCCAGCAACTCCTGAACCTTATCGCCATTCAAAGGCGGCACGCCGCCCCGGCAGGGCACACACTGGCGGTCGGCTAACTCACTCATGTTTCTCTCTCCGTAACGAACCGATTTTGATGGCAGACTATCACAGTTCGCACACGAGCGCTCGCCGCGCCGGAAGTTGAAAGGACGCGTCGACGGCTGACTTCTGACAACTCGTCTGCGATAATGCCGACGCTCGAATTTCATCTTGCGCCTGGATAAATTGGCCGGCATTAGCCGAATTTGCATTCATGAGTGAAGCTTTGGACAAAGTGCGCGGCGTGCGCGAGTTGCCGCTTTTCCCTCTGCCGGTCGTGCTGTTTCCCGGTATGCCGATGCCGCTGCACATCTTCGAACCGCGCTACCGCAAGATGTTGACCGACATCCGCGCCGGTGACAACCTCTTTGGCCTTTCATACTTCGATTCCGCTGCTTCCGAAAAAGAGATACCGCCCGCGGGACATATCGGGTGCGTGGCCGAGGTCTCTGAGACGCAGGCTTTGCCCGACGGGCGCTCGAATATTTTGACCGTCGGCGTGATTCGTTATCGAGCCGAGGCTTACGTCGAACGCGGTGATCCCTATCTGGTCGTGCGGCCGCGATTCATCGAAGACGACGACGAAGATAACGAGTCGCTATCCGCCAACTCGCGCGACGTAGCCGCGATGTTCACGCGTGTCGCCAATTCGATCCGGGTCATTAACGACGAGCGCGGGAATCTTCCGGATATCAGCGACACTGAACCCCAGAAACTATCGTTCCTGGTCGCCGCAGCCCTGGAAATTGAAGTCGAAACCAAACAAGAACTGCTGGAACTCAGATCAACCGCGGAACGCCTGAGCCGGCTGCGCGATTTGCTGACGCGGGTCGTCAAGGGTTATGAAGAGCGCGCGCGGCTGCACGGAATTGCCAAAGGCAATGGCCATGGCGGGAGAAAAATCGAAATCGAATAATGCTGTCAGGCAAGTCTCTTACTTCTTTATCAGCACGACCGGCGCTTGTTCAGCCGCCCGGATGCGCTCAAAGAAGCTGCGCACGGAATTGTACTGCTCGGCGGGAATTGTAGTCGCGCGCTGCACCAGTTTGCGGCTGAAAATCAATACTCCGTCTTTAACTTCATAACTGGTGGCATACGATCCGAAAGCGGTGTCGAGCTTCACCGGGTCGGGCATTTCGTCCACCGCAAAACCCGACGGAAGTTTCACGCGCACCGTTTCCGAGTAAGAATTTGAAGTGAGCACGACCGGGTGCTTGCGTTTTGCGTCGGTGAGGTAGAGCGTTTCGCGACGCGAGACAATCGCCGGCTTGAAAACCAGCAAGCGTTCCTGCATCAACTGACCGTAACCGGTCGCGGTGAATTCAACGTCAAGATCGAAGCGGCCCTCCGTGCGGTCGTCGCGAGGCTCTACTTTTGTGACTCTGGCCGCCGTCGCTCCGGCGTTCACCCAACCTTCGATTCGCTTAACATATTCAGGGCGCGATTCGCGCTGCATCTCACTTCGATAACCGGCGGCCCACTGGCCGTTAGCCTTCTCCCGAATGGTTGCGACCAGCGAGCCATTCCCATCGATGCTCGCTTCAATCTGTCGATCGAGCAGGTTCGATTCCGGTGGCGTTACCGGCATTTTCACCAGCGCATCAATTTCTTTCGAGTCGATCAGGGCCAGGCTGCCCTGCAAGTACGACGGCAGATCTCCAACCGGTGTTGCCTCCGCGGTGGGATCGAAAATCAACAGACGCCCAAGACGTGGGTGTTGAACGATGGTAGGTCCTCGCGTGTCGTCACTTACTTTGACCGCGATAATGCAATGATTGAACTGCTGCGGCGAAGGCCACTCTGGACGCACATAATCCGGATCGCCGGCATAGATACTTACGGGGAAGGCAGTGATACCCAGAACTTTCAGCATCGCGCGCATTAGATTCGCTTTGTCCTTGCAGTCGCCGTAAGACTTGGCAAAGACCTGCGTGGCCACGTGCGGACGGTAACCACCGCCCCGTCCCAACCCGGTTTGGATCGAGATGTACTGAATGTTCTGGACGTAACGGCCGATAGCCTGAATCTTTTCGTATTCAGTCCTGGCGTTCGCTGTTAATTCGCGCGCCTTGCCCGCCAACGGGTCGTCCACGACGACCTGCGGATCCTCGAGCTCACTCATCCACGCGCTTACGTCTGACCAATTCGCAAATGTCTTGATTCCGGAATTCTGGCCGGCGGGCGGATAATAACTCACCGCCAGCCGGGCCACGAGGTTAGTCAAACTCGGACTGAGCGGCTCTCTGGGGACCGGATCGAGATTGGTCAACTCCCATGTATAAGTAGTGCCACTGATTTTGGGTTCGACCTTCGGATGATTGAAGGTCACTCCTTCGGCGCGCCAACCCGAAGGCAAGACGAGCGTGTAACGGGAACTGATCGCCGGTATCGCGCTTTGAAACGCCCAGTCGTCCTGGCTGAAGACGGTTCGATCTTCAGTTGTATAGGTGTAGCCGAAGACCATGCCGGCATCGGCTTCACTGCCGGCGGTTATTCGTTTGAATCGATATTCGTCGTAGACGTCGTTTGGCGTGCCAGCCAGGTCCAGCGTCTCGTCTTTGCCGTAGCGCTTGACTTCGCCGTCGCCGTGGATCAGCCAGGCCCGCAGTTCTTTGACTTTGCCGGACTCGGGAACATAGCCGACCCGCGCCTGGGCATATCCGCGACCGTCGCGTCGCAGAATCCGAACCGCGAAATTGTAAACCTTTACAGTGCGACCATCGTCGCTGACGCTGATTGTGCCATCGTCCACCAGCACCACCGCGGTTACATCCTTGTCGTAAGTCGGAATAGTCAGGTTCGCGGCCTGTCGCAACCAGGCCGGGGCATCGTCGCCGGACGCGCGGGCGCCGGCGAACGAAACCATGAGGACGCCGATCAAGACCAGAAATCGAATCCGCATCTTCGGAAAACTCCTTTGTTCAAATCGAACCGCGCTAGTTTGAAGTCGCAGCCTGCTTGAGAGTGATTGTGTGGTCGTTGGCCTTCTGCACCATGTCGAAGAGTTGCTTCAGAGCAGTATAACTGGCTACTGGAAACAGAATGTTGCCACCGCCCCCGAAAAAGAAGTTGCGCCGATAGATCAGCGTGCGATTATCCTTCGAGATTCCCATCGTAATTGATTGGCCGCAAATGCGCTGGGTCAATTCAGGCGTAATCGGCGCCGGCGCGTCAGCATTGTCGAGGGCGAATCCGGCCGGCAACTCGATCGTAACCTCGTCCTGCTCAGACCACGGATAATGAAAGTAAATATCGTTCTTACGTTCGTTGGTCGAAAACAAGGACCCTACTCCGCGGGCGAAAAAGCCTGGTTGCAAGAACAGACGCTTACCGGTGCGCTGAGTGTAGCCAGGCACTTTGATGTGATACGCGAAGACAAATGGCTTGATCCGGTCCGTCGCGTTCTCAATGCGGATACTGGTAAGCTCAGCGGTACTTAAACGCGCCTTGAGGTCATCGGTCATGTCTTTCTCGCGTTCGGCGTCGGACTTGTCATCGTATAACGTTTTCATCTCCGCACCCGAATGACCCGTGTATTCGATTCGCACGTCACCTTCAAGCGTGCCGTCTTCGCTGAGCTTAAACTTGCCGCTGCGTTTCTCGAGCGATTTATCCGGCTGAGATTGCGGAGTCCGAACCCACTTGGTCTCCTTGGCGTCGGCGAGCAGAGCGTTTAATCCTTCTTCCCGCCAGGGTAGCATGCCGTAGGGGACGTAGAGACTCCCTGGATTGAAGAAATCCCAGTTATCGCCAACCTTGACTGCCACATTGAGGTTTCGAAGAAAGTAAGAATCGGAAAAATCCGCTTTAAAGAAAATGTGGCCTCGATCCGACACTGCCGTAAGGTGGGCGTCGAATCCGGTGCTGCGGCAAAGGGCAGCAAACAACGCGTCGATTTCGTCTCCCGTTGCAATGCCACGCTTCAGCGTATCCGACGGAGTCTTGTTCTCTTTGATTTTTGCGCGCTCTTCGGCGGTCAGCCCCAGGGCAGGGTCATTCACGTTCTTTATCTTGCTACGGCAATAATCGAAGATCCGATGAAGCTTTTCGTCCGGAGTACTGGCATCGCCGACAGCTTCGGTGGCGGCGCGTCTTACTTCGTCATTTACTTTCAGCCAGTCTTTTGACTGCTCATACATCCACTTTGCGTGATCGCGCCAATATTGGGCCGGATCGAACTTCTCGTAACGCGTGTAATAGACAAACAACCATTCGCGCACTTGATTCTCGGGCGGCATTCGGGGCTCTTCGTGAAAGGCCGGCACGTTTGTAAGGGTAAAGCCATAGAACCCGTCCTTCTCCTTCTGCGCCGGCGGCATCGTCCCATTGAACATCTGGATTCTGAAGGTCCCAACGACATTCGGAGATGGTTTCAGGTGATAAGTGACGCGCTGGACGGGCACATCGCGCTGGTAATCCAGATGCATCCTATTGGCCCATGTCTGAAGGCGAACTTCGCGCCAACGGTATTCAATAATCGCGCCAGGCTCGATGCCAGGCATGGCAAATGACTTAACCTTGACCTTGGCGCCCGTGACTCTGACCTGCGTGCTCTCGAAAATGTCCTCCTTCTTCAGTTCAACGATTGTGCCGTCCGGCTTTATCGTACGCGCCGCTATGTCCTTAATCCTGGTTTCCTCGCCGAAAATCTTGCCGAAAGGAATCTGCACTTTGCTTTGAGTCTCTTTTCCCCGTTCCGTAAAAATCTTGATGCGAATGTAGTGGCTCAAGGCAAGATCTTCTGTCGAGTCGTCAACACGTACTTCCCAGAAGAAGGCTTCAGCGTCAGCATCTTTCTCAACCGTAGAAGTCTTCAAAGCCAGTTCGGCAGGATCGACTGCACGCCAATCATCGCCGCCAGCCAACACCGCAAAGGACGCACATGCAAGCAGGCAAGTCAGGGCCGGAAGAAGTAAGAAGAGGCGGAGGGACCATCTCATGAGCGACTCCTTTCACTACGTCGTCAGTTCTGGATCTGGAAACCTGAGAAGAATAAAACCGAGCCGTCGGGCGCCGGGTAACGTTGCCGAAGGAAATCGATGCGGATTGTAACTCAGCTTGATTAGGGCGACAACAGCTTTTGCTCAAATTCCCGGTCTATCTAGAGCCAAAGATCCTGGCGTCGCCTCGGGCTCAGTTTGCTGACTGGGGTCGTCGAGCGGTTCGGTGCTCTCCTCGCCTTCTGTTCAGGAACCAACCGCCGCGTATGCTATAATCGCTCTCGTTTTCATTAACTTTTCATTGAGTTTGCTTAGTTTTCCTGTCGGATGCCGCAAATTTCGGAGGGACTAATATCATGGTCACAGAGATGAAACGCTCGCCGGCGACAATTGATCGCATCGAAGAGCTTTTGGGCGCCGAGGCGCGCGGGCTACTCGATCACAAATCAAAGGCGATTCCGAAGAGCCAGCTTCATCTGCCCGGGCCGGATTTTGTCGACCGAGTTTGCTCGCAATCCGATCGGTCGCCGGCGGTCCTGCGGTCGTTGCAGTCTTTGCTGGATCACGGCCGGCTGGCCGGCACCGGATACGTTTCGATCCTGCCGGTCGACCAGGGTGTTGAGCATTCGGCGGGCGCTTCCTTTGCGCCGAACCCACAGTATTTCGATCCCGGCAACATTGTGAAGCTGGCAATCGACGGCGGATGCAATGGGGTGGCTTCTACGTTCGGAGTACTCGGCAGCGTTGCGCGGAAATATGCCCACAAGATTCCTTTCATCGTAAAGATTAATCATAACGAGTTGCTGACGCTCCCGAACAAGTTCGACCAGATCCTGTTTGGAACGGTGAAGGAAGCGAAGAACCTCGGCGCCATCGCGGTCGGCGCGACCATCTATTTTGGTTCAGATGAATCGACGCGCCAGATTAAGGAAATCGCTGAGGCGTTTGCCTATGCGCATGAGCTGGGCATGGCTTGCATCCTCTGGTGTTATCTGCGCAACTCAAAATTCAAAACTCCCGAAGGCGACATGCACGCGGCCGCTGATCTAACCGGACAGGCCAACCATCTCGGTGTGACGATTCAGGCCGACATCGTCAAGCAGAAACTGCCGGAGCGCAACGGCGGTTACCTGGCGGTCGAGAAAGAACTCGGCAAATCGTACGGCAAGACCAGCAAGCTGGTTTACGAGAAACTGACCAGTGACAACCCAATCGATCTCGTGCGCTATCAAGTCGCCAACGGCTACATGGGCCGCGTGGGTTTGATCAATTCCGGCGGCGAGTCGAAAGGCGCCAGCGACATGGCCGAAGCCGTCCGCACGGCAGTTATCAACAAACGCGGCGGCGGCATGGGCCTGATCTCCGGCCGCAAGGCCTTTCAACGACCGATGAATGAAGGCGTCGAATTGCTGAATGCAATTCAGGACGTTTATCTGTCAAGCGAGATCACGATCGCTTAGCGATTAGTTAAATAAAACAGCTCCGGGCGGGTTTGGTTGCGCCCGCTGGCGGCGATCAATATAATGCGCAGGCCTTAAAGGTTCCCCCGCAGACTATGTCAACTCCGATACGCTGGACACATGGACGGCTGCAACGCCGGCGCGCGAAGCCAGAGCCGCGCCCGCTTGGGTTGATAAAGTCCGCGCTCGGCGAAATGGCGCGAGTAGCTCTGTCCGAGCCGTTCATGCTGGCCATCGAGCGGCAGGAGATATTTCTTCGACGCTTGCCAAAAGCCCTCGACGGTCTGCGCATCGTACATCTTTCAGATTTTCATTACGGCCCGCTCACAAACGCAGCGCATCTGGAGCGCGCCGTCAAAGCGGCAAACGATCTGCGTCCGGATCTGATCGCCCTGACCGGCGACTACATCTCGCATGACCGGATCTATGCGGCTCCGTGCGCCGAGCTGGTTGGCCACCTGCGGGCGCGCCACGGAGTCTATGCGATTCTGGGAAATCACGATCACTGGACAGACGCCGCGCTGATCGCCGATCTGTTTCGCGCTGAGAAGATTCGCGTTCTGCTGAACGAAGGGCTGCGGGTCGACTTACACGGCGAATCGTTCTGGCTGGCAGGTGTCAATGACACCATGGTGGGTCTGGAAGATTTGCCGTTGGCGCTGGCCGGTTCGCGCGACGATGAGTTGAAGTTGTTGCTCGCCCATAACCCGATCATCCTGCGTCGCGCCGCCCGTGTCGGCGTCGACCTCGTACTCAGCGGTCACACACACGGCGGTCAGGTTACGCTGCGTTCCGAGAAGAGTCATTCCGGACGCCCGCGCCGGAGAATGTTGCGCGGCCTGGGTCGGAGGGGAAGCACTCAAATTTACGTGACCCGCGGACTCGGCACGGTCGTACTGCCGATTCGCTACGGTTGCCCGCCGGAAGTTTCATTGCTCGAGCTGCGTTGCATGCCTTAGCGGTCTTTAGGCTGCTATCCGGCGGGTTGCGATTTGTCCACAACCAGCCGTCCTAAACGCCAATCGGAAATTGGCAATCGGAAATCGAAAATGCTCTGATGTCCTCGCGGATCGTTACCCTGCCAAACCTGCTGACCATCTTTCGGATGGTCCTGATTCCGGTATTTGTCTCGATGCTTTTTTATCAGCGGTTCGTCTGGGCGCTGGGAGCATTTGTGATTGCCGGCGTCACGGATGGGCTCGATGGACTCCTGGCGCGTCGCTTTCAACAGCAGTCACCACTCGGCCGTATTCTCGATCCGATCGCCGACAAGATGATGCTGGTTACTGCGTTTGTCGTTCTTTCGATGCGCAGCGTTTTTCCGATTCCCCTGCCAAAGCACCTGCCTGTGCCGTTCTGGGTCACGATCACGGTGATCAGCCGAGACGTTTTCATCATAGTCGGCGCGGCCGCGATCAATATGGTCACGGGATTCCGCTCCTTTCGTCCCTCGTCCCTGGGAAAGATCAGCACCGTAGTCCAGATAGTCACGATCGCTGCCGTAATTTTCGGTGCCCAGACGCGCGTCGGCACTGGCTATTATCTGCCAACTCTTTACACTTTGGTTGTCGGCCTCGCATTGTTGTCTGGCATTCACTATGTGTTCTTTGTCTCTGGCCTGATCGGCGAAGACCGCCGCTAAGAAGCCGTCAAGCAGGACCCACCTCGGAATCCCCGAGATGCCTGCCCTGAGTTTCAAGAAAGCCCCTCAAAACCACAATTCTAAAGTTGACAATGCGACACTCAGGTATTATTCTAAGGCCGCATTCAACCCATCAGTGGCGCGTTTTCCTTGGTTAGAAAGTCATGTTGCCGCTGATGGTCAATCAAAACTTCGTGGAGAATTCTTAAAATGAGCAAGATTATTGGTATCGACCTGGGGACGACAAACTCTGTGGTTGCGGTCATGGAAGGCGGCGAGCCGACGGTGATTACGAACTCTGAGGGCGGCCGTACAACGCCTTCGGTTGTGGCATTTGCGAAGGATGGCAGTCGCCTGGTTGGCCAGGTGGCTAAGCGCCAGTCCGTGACCAACCCTGAGAACACCATCTATTCAATCAAGAGATTCATGGGCCGGCGCTTCAACGAGGTCACGGAAGAAAAGAAGCAGGTGCCGTACAAGGTGCAAGGGAGCGGCCCCGGCGGGGATGTCCGCGTCGTTGCGGGCGGCAAGGAATGGAGCCCACCGGAAATCTCGGCCATGATTCTGCAGAAGATGAAGCAGTCGGCTGAGGCTTATCTCGGTCATACGGTCGAGAAGGCCGTGATCACAGTTCCGGCTTACTTCAACGATTCGCAGCGGCAGGCTACCAAAGACGCCGGCAAGATCGCCGGTCTCGAGGTCATGCGCATCGTCAACGAGCCGACCGCGGCGGCGCTGGCCTATGGCCTCGATAAGAAAAAAGACGAAACCATTGCGGTGTTCGACTTTGGCGGTGGCACCTTCGACATCTCGATTCTGGAAGTTGGCGAAGGCGTCGTCGAAGTGAAATCGACTAACGGCGACACTCACCTTGGCGGCGACGACATCGACGAGCGTCTGATCGAATGGATCATTGAAGAGTTCAAGAAAGACCAGGGCATCGATCTTTCGAAAGACAAGATGGCGCTCCAGCGTCTGAAGGAAGCCGGAGAGAAAGCGAAGATTGAACTCTCGTCAACCTTAGAGACCGAAATCAATCTGCCATTCATCACCGCCGATCAGTCAGGACCAAAGCATCTGGTATTGAAGTTGACCCGGTCCCGCTTTGAGCAGCTGATTGATCCTATCTTCCAGCGCCTGAGCGTGCCGGTCGAAAAAGCCATTGCGGATGCCGGTTTCGTAAAGAAGGATGGGCGCTACGTAAAGCCCCAGTCAGACGACCCGTCAAAAACCCAGAAGATTGACGAGGTCGTCCTGGTCGGAGGCTCGACCCGCATTCCAAAAGTGCAGGAAATCGTCAAAGGCATCTTCGGCATCGAACCAAACCGGAGCGTTAATCCCGACGAAGTCGTAGCCATTGGCGCGGCCGTGCAGGCCGGCGTTCTGTCCGGAGAGAAGACCGACATCCTGCTGCTTGACGTCACGCCGCTCAGCCTGGGGATCGAAACCCTGGGTGGTGTTTCCACGAAACTCATCGAGCGCAACACCACTATTCCCACGCGCAAGTCCGAGACCTTCTCAACGGCTTCTGACAATCAAACCTCTGTAGAGGTGCATGTCATACAGGGCGAGCGGCCAATGGCGTCGGATAATCGCACGCTTGGTAAGTTCCATTTGGTCGGCATTCCGCCGGCACCGCGCGGCATGCCGCAAATCGAGGTCACGTTTGACATTGACGCGAACGGCATCGTGAACGTGTCGGCGAAAGACATGGGCACCGGCCGCGAGCAAAAGATCACGATCACTTCATCCTCCGGTCTTAGCAAAGATGAGATCGATAAGATGATGAAAGATGCTGACGCGCACTCGACTGAAGACGCGACTAAACGCGAGGAGATCGAAGCGCGCAACAAGCTCGACGGGCTCGTCTATCAAATGGAAAAGACGCTCAACGAGAACCGCGAAAAAGTCGGCGCCGTCGCTGGCGAGGTCGACGCGGCCATTGCCGACGCCAGGAAAGCCACCGAGGAAGGCGGCGTCGAACGCATGAACAATGCGTTCAATGCGCTGCAAACCGTTTCGCACAAGATGGCTGAAGCGCTTTATCAACAAACGTCCTCGACCGGCGCAAGCGAAGAACAAGCCGAAGCATCGTCAGCCGCGGGCGCCGCCCAGGGCGGCCAGCCGTCGGGCGGTGAAGACAACGTCATCGACGCCGAGTACGTCGATGTTGACGAAGAGAAGAAGTAGATACATTTCCGATTGCCGATTTTTGATTGCCGATTGGTCGCTAACCTCACTCGCTCCCGTCATTCGTAGCGAGACTCGGGTCGGGGATCAATCGGCATTCGGCAATTGGAAATCGGCAATGTCTTAAATGGCCAAGGAAGACTTTTACAAAATCCTCGGCGTCAAGCGCGACGCCAAGCCGGAAGAGATCAAGAAGGCCTATCGCCGGCTGGCGCGCAAGTATCACCCTGACGTAAATCCCGGCGACAAATCTGCGGAAGAGCGCTTCAAACAGATGAGCGAAGCGTTCGACATCCTCTCGGATCCCAAGAAGCGCACCGTTTACGATCGCTTTGGACAGTACTCGGAACATCTCGCCGACGCCGCCGCGCGTGGCGGACCAACTAACGCGCAGGGCACTCCGTTTGATTTTTCCGGTTTTGATTGGGGCTCGGCATCAACCTCGACCGGTGGTGGCAGCAGCTTCCGCGACATCTTTGCCGATCTGTTCAGCGGCGGAAGAGTTGAGCGCGAGCCTCCGCGCCCACAACCTCAACGGGGCGCGGATATTGAAATGCCGCTCTCGCTCACTTTCGAAGAGGCGATTACCGGACTCACCACCAACCTGACTGTGAATCGATCGGAACAGTGCTCGCGCTGTCATGGGGCGGGCGACACCGGCGGTCCTCTGACGGTGTGTTCGACCTGCAAAGGCACCGGTCAGGTGCAACGCGCCGGCGGCCGTCTGCGCTTTTCGCAGGAGTGTCCGGATTGCAGTGGCACCGGCAAGCGTCGCTCGCCGTGCTCTCTGTGCAAAGGCAAAGGCACTCTGACAAAAACCGAAACGGTGAAGGTACGCATTCCCGCCGGCGTCGACACGGGCTCGCGCGTGCGCATCCCCGGCAAAGGCGAAGGCGGACGCCTGGGCGCGCCGCCGGGCGATTTGTTCATCATCACCAACGTGGGCCGGCATCAGTATTTCACGCGCAAAGGCGACAACATCTACGTCACCGTTCCGCTCACCGTGCCCGAAGCCGCGCTCGGCGCGAAGATCGAAGTGCCCACGGTTGCGGGCAAGGCGCAGTTGCGCATTCCACCGGGCACACAGTCAGGACAAAAGTTTCGCTTGCGGCGGCGGGGCGCGCCTTCGCTGCGCGACGCGAACACTCACGGCGATCAGTTTGTTGAGGTACAGGTGGTTCTGCCGAAAGTGATTTC
>WNFC01001394.1_pt1 | contig 32436 bp, 35 predicted proteins | sample 5400541 | NCBI WGS metagenome assembly WNFC01 (sample SAMN13153342, study PRJNA577476) | soil metagenome | isolation source: 120 cm saprolite under Douglas fir tree site 2 hole 2 replicate 1 | place: USA:California | collected 2015-04-18
CGTCACCTTGCCTTCCCCGTTCTGCACGTGGCGCTTGTAGTTGACGACGTATGCGCTCGTCAGGATGGCGGCAAGTGCGGCCAGGGCGACGGCGATCCCGATGTTCTTGGCGCGATAATTCATAGTCCTTTCTCTTTTCGTTAGAAGGGCCTGAGGACTTGAGCTATTCGATGAGCTGAATCGACTTCACGCCGAAGGAACTTGAGGGTCCGCCGCCGCCGCCGGTCGTGGACAGGATTCCCTGGGCGATGTATTCCGTGAAATAGCCGTGCAGCGTGGCGTTGTTGCCGTGCACGTCGTAGCTGGTCAGGTGGAACCCGATCCAGCCGATGATCTCGTACTGGGCGTTCTGTCCCCCGCCGTTGAGCGTCCTGAAGACGGGAAAGAGCAGGACCGTGCCGATGCGGGCGTCAAGCGCGCCCTGAATGTTGCTGGACGAGAACTTCGCACCAGGGTCCGATGGGTAGTTCCCGGTGGGGAGATACTTGTTGAAGCCGTGGAGAATCCAATCGGCCTCCGTGGATGAACCCACTGTGCCGCCCTGGCCATCGAGGTCGAGCATGCCGAAGGCGCCCGGAGCGCCCATCGGGTCGTAGTTCATATTCGTGTCGACCCCGAAGTCGGGCGTGCTGTTGTTCTGACAGTTGTGGATCAGGGGGTGGTCGCAATAGACCACCATCGGCGCGACGTACTTCGCCTGTTGGGGCGGGCCCACGCGGACCTTTGCGCGCGCGTCGATGTCGGCGCTGGTGATGCCGAGGACTCCGCTGAAGAAACCTGGATCCGTCTTCCGTGCCCGGACGCTGATGGTGTCGTTGGGAAGCACCGTCGACGAGACGACGATGTTCGCGCCCGCGACGTCGCCGCCGTTCTGGTTTGCATAGCTCATCGCCATCGCCTGGGCGCCGCTCGGATCGTCGGGCAGCCGCTGTGCACCTGCGAGGGCCGCGGCGTCGGCCGTTCCCTGGAGCCGGCGCTTCGTGTGGAACCAGTTTCCGACGTCGAGCACGAGCGCCCCCATGCCCATGATCACGACGAGGGAAAGGGTCATCAGGACGATTGCCTGGCCGCGTTCGTTCGTGCGGGCAGAGCTCATTCGACTCGCTCCTTCATTGTCGTGTTGAGCTGTCCGCTCGCAACAACCCAGCCCAGCAAGTTGATGTCGTAGGGGTATGTGGCCGTGACGGTTACGTCCGACCCGGGCGCCCAGGAAGAGGAGCACGTGAGCACGAAGTCCGTGCCGGGGTTCTTGAGATTGGATCCCGCCGCGTAGCCGGTGGACTGGCAGTCCCCCTGGGGATCGGAGGAGTTGCGAGACACTGCGCCCTTGCGCGATGCAGCACGGGCTGCGTCAGTGAGCGCGACGTAGTTGTTGAAGATGATCCCGAACTGGATGATCCCGAAGAGCAGCACGAGCAGGATCGGCAGGACGAAGGCGAACTCCGTCATCGTCTGCCCTCGCTCGTTCTCGATTCTCTTCTTCAGGTGCATTTTCGGCTCCCACTTCGGATAGTTCGCGGGGCCCTCGCCACCAGGAGAGGGCCCCGCTGATGCCTGGGCGGCTAGGTGAACAGCCGCACCAAGCTGGTCACTGCACTCGCACCGTTCTCCGAGAACCTGGTGAAGGCGAGGAGCGAGCTCCCACTGATCACCGTGAGCGTGACCGTCTTGTCAGGCTTCGCCTGAGCAACCTCTCGCGAGAGAAACGTGAGGAGCTCCTGGATTCGATGCCTGTTGTGTTGCGTCGCGGTCATGCTTCTGTCCTCGTTTTCGTCGGTGGACTACAGGTTGCTGCGAACTGAGTCGATTGCGCCGGAGATGGACGTGGAGAGCAAGCCGAGCGCCACGACAACGCCGATCGCGATCACTGCCAGGACGACGCCGTACTCAGCCATCGTCTGACCCTCCTCGACGGCGTAGCGTGCGCGGAGGTAATGGACCAGATCCTTGAACGACATGGATTCACCCCCCTTCGCCATTTCGGGCGCGCGCTGGCGCGCAATGCAAACTGGTCGAGTGGATGTGGAGTCGACTCGAAGTCGGTCAAAACTGCGTGACAAGCTGAGCGTCCTTTCTCTCTAAGGCGCGCCGCTTCGCCTTCCGTCAATCTCGGCAAATTCATCGCCTAACGGCCGTCTAGCGCGTATCCCCCGCGCGGGTGATCTGCCCCGACGTTCCCTTGATGGAGGGAGTTGGGCGGGCTCGGCCGGGATCGATAGTCAGGAAAACCGTAAGCGGCTGCGGAACGACGCAGAGATTCCGCGCCCAAGTGGCGGCCAGGGCGCTTTACCGAAGGAGCAATGGCAATGCCACGACGGTTCGTTCGTAGAGACAACTGGGAGTACGGCGGTCAGCCGGCTCCTGCAGAGGACGCGTCCGGCGAGCCCAGGTCGAGGAAGCGTCGGCTCGCCACTACGCTCGTCTTCACCACGCTCTTCTTCGCGGGAGCGTCACTCGCCGCAGTTGCGGGCAACCAGTTCAGCCCCCTGGCCGGGGAGGACAGCCAGCAGCTCGCCGGCGACACGACCACCACCGCGACCGACGCCGGGACAACTCCGGCTGCGGTCGACCAGACGGCTGCGCCTGTGGACGCCGGCGCTGCTCCGGCGGCCGCGAGCACCGACGCAACCGCGGCGACCGACGCGGCGGCGGCGCCGACCGACGCAACCTCTACCGAACCGGTTGTCGACGACACCACGCCGCCGGCAAGCCTCAGGGGATCCTCGTCCGCCCCGGCCGCAGCTCCTGCGAACGCGAGCGGAGCGAAGCAGTCGGCGAAGCAGTCCGCCAAAGCCGCCAACGGGTGGAAGGCGACGAAGCTGCGCACGATCCTGCTGCCGAAGCTGAAGCCGGCGCCGCCCCCCGAGATCGAGGGCCCGCCCAGCGCAGCGACGATCTGGCTCAACTCGCAACTCCCCGATCCGACCCCGCCCGCGCTCCGGCTCTCGCCGAAGTTCGCGTCGAACCTGAAGGCGACCGCAAAGGCGTCCGGCCTCGACTGGGCGACGGTGCTCGGCATCCTCCGCGCGCGCGGCGCAACCGGTCACAATCCGGCCAACCGCACAACGCTCCGGAAGCTCGCCGTGCGGCTCGCGTCCTCCGGGCCCGCCAAGGGTGACTGGGCACGGATCGTCTCGTACTCCGGCGACACCAGCTTCGCGGATAGGGCTGCGGCGCTCGCCGAGTACGACCGTGCCGTCGGCCTGAAGGCCCTGGTCAAAGGGCTCGAGGCGGCGAAGAAGTCGATCGCGACGCGGCTCTTGTCCGACCGGAACGTCTCGATCTACGAGGGCGGCCGAAACGACATCGTCCAGAACAAGGTCGACGTCCGTGTGCTGGCCGTGATCGCGTACCTGCGCGAGTCCTTCGGTCAGGTGACGGTGTCTTCAGTCATCAGCGGTCACCGGCTCTTTGCCCGGCCGGGCGTGATCTCTGCGCACGTCTCCGGACGCGCAGTCGACATCGTCGGTCTCGCCAACACTCCGATCGAGGGCCATCAGGAGCCCGGCGGGATCACCGAGCGCGCCGTTCGTGAGATCCTGTTCCTGCCGCCGGAGGTCATGCCTCGACAGGTCATCTCCCTGCTCGGGCTCGGCGGAGCGTCGTTCCCGATGGCCGACCACTCCAACCACATCCACATCGGCTTCTAGTGGCCGAAGTCGCGATTCGTCGCGAAGGCGGAAGCATCGTGTGTGAGCGCTGTGTCCTCGGGGACACGGCGCTCACGCGCATGCGCGGCCTGCTCGGTCGGCGCGAGCTCCCGAGCGGCGAAGGCATCCTGCTGAAGCCGGCGTCGTCAGTGCACATGGCGTTCATGCGCTTTCCGATCGATGCCGTCTTCCTCGATCGCGAACTGCGGGTCGTCAAGATCGCGGCGGACCTCCAGCCCTGGCGCGTCGCGGGAAGCCGCGGTGCGAAAGCCGTGCTGGAGATTCCTGCCGGCGAGGCGGGCCGGCGTGGGGTTACTCTCGGCGACCGTCTGGTCGTCGGCTAGCCGCCTTCGCGGACGTCGCCTGTGACAGCAACCACTCGGTCCGAAGCTCGCGGGCTCGGTTCTCGAGATCCGCGAGCAGGCTCCGCACTTCCTCGAGCTGAGGCCTGAGCTTCTCCACCCGGCGCAACTCCGAGGCGATCTGGGCCAGGGAGCTCGCAGGATTCGCGTTGAGGCGCAGCAGCCGCCGCTCGCTCGCCTGCAGCTGCCCGCTGACCGCCCGCTGCCAGCCCTCGGCCTGCTCCTTGAGCGTGCGCAGCTCGGTCTCCGTCGCGGGCCGGCGGTCCAGCACCTCGCGGAGTCGTTTGATCAGGGCGAAGTCGAGCTGCTCTGGCATGGCCTGCTCCGACAGCCTTTCAAATGCAGGCCGGAAACGCCCGGAAGAGCCATTTCCACGTTAAGTCGGAGGCGCGTCCGGCCGATGCGAGGAGAAGCCGCCCGTGGACGCCGCAACCCCACTCCCGGTCACTTCTGAGGCCTCGGCCACCCTCGCCTGGGCCCGTCGCAACGCGCAAGCGGTCACTGCCCTCGCGATCTACGGGATCGCCCTCGGCTTCGCCCTCGCAGTGGAGTTCATCCAGGACACCTGGCTTGCAATCGCAGGCGGCCGGGACATCGCCCAACACGGGCTCCCGTGGAGCGAGCGGCTGACCGTCGCCGCGCACGGACAGCCGTGGGTCGATCAGCAATGGCTCGGGAAGCTGTTCCTCTACTCCATGGTGAACACGGGTGGAGTTCGCCTGCTCGCCTTCGTCCACATCGTCGTCATGATCGCCGCCCTGCTCGCGGCCGTCGTCGTCGCGCGCCGTCGCGGCGCGTCCGACGCGGCCGTCTTCTGGGTGGTGATCGCGGTCCTGCCCAGTGCACCCTGGGGCTGGCAGCTGCGGTCGCAGATTCTCGCGTATCCCCTCTTCGTCGCGGTGCTCGCGATCGTGACCAACGAACGACTCAAGCCTGCTACGCGAGTTCTGGCCTGTGCTCCGCTGCTCGTTCTGTGGGCGAACGTCCACGGTTCTGTCACCCTTGGCGCCGTCCTTGTCGCTGCAGTCGGGGCGATCGGTATCTGGCGTGCGGTCCGTGAACGAGCGAGGGGCGTGCGTTTGCTTGCTGCCGGCGCGCTGTTCCTGCTGCCGGTCGGGTGCCTGTTCGCCTCGCCATACGGCTTCCACCTGCTTCGCTACTACCAGAAGCTCCTCGCGAATCCCTTGATGTCGCAGTACGTCGACGAGTGGCGTGCGCCGACCTTCCGGACCGCTCTGATCTTCTTCGTGCTCGTCGCGGTGGTGCTCTGGCTCGTCGCACGTCAGGGGCGGCTTCTCACGCCGATGGAACGCTTTGCGCTGCTGCTCACGACGGTCACCGGGTTCACGACGATCCGCGGGATCGTCTGGTTCGGTCTCGTGGCAATCGTGGTCGTCCCGAAGCTCCTGGATGGTGCCCTGAACCGAAGGGAAGAGCGGCTGAGCTCGCCTCTCCTCGTAACGCTCGCGGCGGTCTGCGTCGCAGTGGCGCTCGGAGTCCTCGGCACCCGGCTGGCACAGCTACCGCGCGCACTCTCCGCCAGTCACCCCGAGGGGGCGGCACGCGTCGTCAGCACCCTGGCGGCACGAGACCCGAGCCTGATCGTCTTCGCCAGCGAGCGCTACTCCGACTGGCTGCTCTGGAAGGACCCCCAGCTTTCGGGCCGCCTCGTGTACGACATCCGCTTCGAGCTCTTCGACAGCAATCGCTTCGCTCAGCTGGCTGCGTTCCACGTCCAGGGAGAGCGAAGGGACGAGATCGCCGCCGGCGCACGGCTACTGGTACTGGACGCTCGCGCCGACGCCCTGGCCGCCGACAACTTCGCGGAGGGCGCGGGCGCGAAGGTCATCTACAAGGACAGCTACGTCGTGGTGATCGAGAGGCCTTCGGGCTAGCACCTCGTCTGGCGGTCGAACGCCGCTGGCATCACGATGGTGACGTCACGGTTGCGACACGCTCACGCTCTCGAGAGATCGTCGAGGCTCGGCGCGCTCCGGATCGATGGGCTCAGCGTTCCCCAGAGCGCGAGCACGACACCGACGGCGGCGAAGACGGCGATCGTCGCGCGTGCCGACACGGTGCTGAGGAGCACGCCGGCCGTGAGCGGGCCGAGCGGGGCGATCAGCAATGCGATGAATGTCGTCACGGACTCTGCGCGCCCCAGCAGCCGGTCGGGCGTCATCGCGATCCGGTAGCCGTGGACGACGGAGTCCGTCGACGGGATCGCGAGGGCCGTGGGCAGCATCCCCGCAGTCAGGACGTAGACGCTCGGCCAGAGGAGGAAGAGCGCGCAGCCGAACCACGTCCAGAGCTCGAGCAGCAGAACGGCCCGGATCGGGAGCAGGCGGCGCACGAACTGCGACAGAAAGGAACCGAGTAACAAAAACGCGCCGAAGGCGGCGACAAGTGCGCCAACCTCGCCGCCCGAGAGCCCCTGTTGCCTGCCGATCACAACCAGCGCGAGGAGCACACCGGGCCCGATGAAGTTCGCCAGCCCGAAGAGCAACGCGCACGTTCGCAGGAACGGCCGGCTCCAGACGAAGCGAAAGGCCTCGGCCAGCCGCGACCTGAGCGACCCGAGCTGAGGCTCGCGTTCCTCCTGGAACGGTGTTCGCATCGCCAGCAGCGACAGGGTCGAGAAGGCGTAGGAGACGGCGTCGACGAGGAACGGGAGCCCGCGTGCGATCCCGAAGAGCGCACCGCCGATCGGTGGTCCCGCGAGACTCACGGCTGCCCCCCGGCCGGTCTCGGCGGCCACGGCTGCCGGGATCTGATGTGTCGGCACAACGGCACGCAACGCGCCCGGTTGAGAGCCGCGGAAGAGGGCGGAGCCGCTGCCCTCGACGAACGCGACGACAACGATCTCCCAGAACGCGACCCGGTCGAAGAAGATCGCCGCGGCGAGGCTCCCGACGGCGAGCATGCGCACGCTGTCGGCCGCGATCATCAATCTCCTGCGGCTCCGTCGGTCTGCCGCCAAACCGGCGGGCAGCGTGAGGAGCGCCCAGGCGAGAGTCCGCCCAAACGCGACGATCCCGGCCTTGGCGGGCGAGTGCGTGATCGCAAGCACGAGCAGCGGGAACGCGATCGAGGACGACGACGTGCCGGCGCTCGACAGCAACTGCCCTGTTTGCAGCAGCATGAAGTCGCGGTTACGGCGCAGAGGAACCGTGAACACGCGGCGACGCTAGCTGACTTATGAGGTTGAGCGAGGCGACTCCCGTGTCGTGCCGAAACGACGGATCGAAGCTGACGACATTGGAGTCGACCCCGACGACCGCGAAGCGGCTGGATTTCACCCTGTCCCAGTCGGTGCAGTGCGGGTCGAGATCGGTGTGCTTCCCGCAAAAGCGCTGGAGCGAACGCAGGACGAACCAGTCCACCGACTGTGTGGGCTCGCTGCGGTCCGCGACGAGTGCGAACAAGGGGTTGACAAGCACGGGGTCGCCGCGTCTGCTGTGCGCCGCGACCGCCGCGGCGACGCGGTCGACTTCCGCCTCGTTATCCGTGTCCACGATGGCGGCTCCGAGCGGGAGCGGCAGTGCGCGCGCTAGAGGGCCGCTTGTCATGCTCGCAATGTGCAGCCCGGCCCCAAGGGCGCAGAGGCCGACGACCGCATGCATTCGCCGCCGGCTCCGTTTCCAGAGGAGGCACGCGCCGGTCACCGCGAGGATCGCGAGGAACGGCTCGAGCGGATCGAGCACGTTCAAGAACGTCCCTTGCTTGAACATGAAAAGACTGCAGGCGGCAGCTGCGGCGATGACGAGGCGGACGGATGTGGCCGCCTTACTCCAGCCTGACGCGGCTAACAGCAGCAGCGGCCACCAGATCGCCAGCACCCCCGCCAGGATGCCGAGACCTAGACCGAATTGGAACCCGCTGTGGGATTGGGCAAGCAGAAGCTGCACGAGGAGCTGGTGTGGAGACCAGTCAAACGTCCAGATGGCAACGGCGTAGAGAGCGAAGGCAAAGGACACCGCGCCCGCGCCGATCGCGAGCGCCCGGCGCCAACCGGATCGCAGGGCCAGCGCAACCATCGCGGCGACGACGAACGGCGCCCACGTCAGCTTGAACAGGAAGCCGAGTCCAAGAATCGCGAGACATGTCACATCGCGCCTCCGTTCGAGCGCGATCGCAAGTCCAAGAGCCAGCGGTGATACGAAGGTTTCACCTTCGAGACCCACGAATTGCGCGTGCACCGGCCCGGCAAGCGCGACGAGCACGGCGACGACCGATGCAAAGACGCCTAGCCCAAAGAGCGTCCGCGCGACGCGGTAGGTCAGCAGCGCCGTAACGCCGCTGACGAGGCCGAGAGCGAGCCTGATCGACTCGATGTGCGGCGAAAGCTTCCAGACCAGTGTGGCAAGAATCAGTGTTCCAGGCGGCAGAGAGAGGGCGATCCCGTGATAGAGCTCATGCAGCCCGTGGGCCGCCGCCACCGAGGCGGTGTACAAGTAGACCCCGTCACTGAAAGAGATGAAACGGTGGTCGATCCCTCGGAGCAGCGTCCAAGCCGCTGCCAGTGCGAGGACGAGGGCGGGCGCCGCCGCGGTGCGAACAAACCGGGGTACGTATGCACTGTGTGTCGGTGCTGCCATCCGGTGGCTTAATTTGCGGTTGGGGCCGCAAGGCCTTGGCGGCGTTCGAAAGCAACCCACTTGCAGCAGCGCGAAGCCGCAGCTTGGGCGCGTGGTATTCGAGAGCGCCTGCTACCGGTACACGGTCAGTCAGTAGGTCGGCTCAGCCGCGCTCAGTTGATCGAAGCCGCGGCCCACCCGCAGCCCTCGGCCGCTATTCGCGATGCTCGAAGTGGTCGATCTCGATGTGGGCTGAGCGGACTGTGCGCCAGCTCTCCCAGGTGATGCGCAGGATCACGAGGGTGATGATGAGCCCAATAACGGGTCTGCAATCTGGAGTCCGAGGGCGACGACCGCTGCCGAAGCGATGACCCCGAGACTGACGAAGCCGTCCACGCGTGCATGCTGGCCGTCAGCGACAAGAGCAGCACTGCCCAGCCGATCTCCGGCACGAAGACGTATCTGCGCAGCGACCTCGTTTCCGATGAACCCGATGACACCAGCGAGCGCAAGGAGCCAGAGGTGCGACAACGCCCTCGGGTGGATGAACCGCTCGATGGTTTGGCCAAGCGCGACAAGGGCGCTGATGAAGATCGCGAGCACGACTCCTAGCCCGCCCAGGCGTTCGCCCCGCGCGCTTCGCAGGTAGAAGGCAATCCCGAGCGGGATTGCTGTCAGCGCATCGCCGAAGTTATGGATGAGATCTGCGAGCAGCGCAACGCTCAACGTGCGGTAGTAGATGAACGCCTGAGCGAACGCCGTGACGGTGAGGATTGCGAGACTGAGCGACACGGCTCGAATCCCGGCTCGCGATCTGAGGATGGAGCGATCTACAAGCCCGTGCGAGTGGCTCTGGCCCTCTCGATGCTCATCGACATGCTCGTCGTCGTGCGGGCCCGCGAGCTCGCATGTTGCGGTGTGGCTCATGTCGGGAGGGTACTGACGACCCCGAGCGGCGTGGGATCGAACGCGCGCCAGACGTCGATCGGAGGGATCATCGCGCTTCCGAGACCTCGACACTGGTCCACGCGCCCACGAGAAGTAGAGGCGCCGAGCGGATTCGAACCGCTGTACGAGGCTTTGCAGGCCTCTGCCTAACCACTCGGCCACGGCGCCGTGCCGCGGGCCATGGTAAGCGCAGTTGGACGTCGTGACCAGCCGAGCGGACTTCCGGGCGTTAAGGGATCCAGCGTTCCAGAGATGGCGTGAGCTGGAGCTCGTGCGTCCAGCCGCGCGGGCTCTGGCTGTGGAGATACTTGACGGCCGCCGCGACCTGCTCCATCGAGGCCGACTTCTCCGGCGGCTCGTCCTCGAGCCACTTCGCGGTCTTGTCGCTCTCGATCACGGCGTCGACGATGAGCAGGGCCACGTGGACGTTGTGCTCGCGCAGCTCCGCCGCCTGGGCCTGGACGAGCGCGCGGGTCGCGAAGGCGGCCGCCGCCCACGGACCACGGCCCGGATTGCCCCGGCGCGCGGAACCGCCTGTGACCTGGATCAGGGTCCCGCCTCCGCGCTCGACGAGCACACGACCGCCCACACGCAGGACGTTGAAGATCGCCGGCAACAGCTCACCGCTGTAGGGCACAAGGGCGTCGGCCGGGGCTTCGTGAATCGGCCCGCCGAAGCTAGGAGTCGTGGTGATGGCGTTCACGATCAGGTCGACGTCCCCGACGTCCCGAAAGACTCGTTCGACGTCCTTCGGCTCCGTGGCGTCGGCGATCACGCCGACGGCGCTGGGCACTTCCTCGACCAGCACGCGGATGGTCGTCTCGCTCCGCGCAACTCCGGCCACGCGCCAGCCGTCTGCCGCAAACTCGCTCGCGAGCACGCGGCCGAGGTTTCGTGCTCCGAAGACGAGGAGCATCGGCACCGAACGCTAGGCAGTGACGCTCGTGAACTGCGGAATGATCTCGTCGCCGTACGCCTTCAGCGTGTCTTCCTGCCCATGGGTCATGAGGTAGATGTTGAACTGGTCGACGCCGATCGATTCGAGCTCCTTCAGCTTCTTCGTCGCGTCCGCGACGTTGCCGAGCACACAGAAGCGGTCGACGATCTCGTCGGTGACGAACTCGCCATGCGCGGCGCCGACGCGCGAATGGTCCTTGTAGTCGTAGAACTTGCGCGCCTTCACGAAGTCGGTGAGGTCGCGCGGGATCTCCGAGTCCTCGCCGTAGCGCTCGATCAGGTCCATGACATGGTTGGAGACCATGGCGGGGAACCAGCGCGACTGCTCGCGCGCGTCGGCGAGGTCGTCTGAGATGTGGCTCGGCGCACCGACGATGCACTTGAGCTCGTTCGGATCGCGGCCTGCCTCCTCGGCCGCGCGCCGCGCGGTGTCCATGATCCACTGGATGATGACCGGGTCCGCCAGCTGGATGATCACGCCGTCGGCGACGCGGCCCGCGACCGCGAGCGCCTTCGGGCCGTAGCCCGCGATCCACATCGGAATATCCGGCAGCTCGTCGCGCACCCACTTCAGCTGGAGCTCCTTCTCGTTCCACTCGACCGAGCGGCCGTTCATCAGGTCCTTGATCATCGCGCAGCGCTTCTCGAACTCCGCAACCTTCACCGGCTGGAGGCCGACCACGCGGCGAGACGAGTCGCCACGGCCGATGCCCATGACCATGCGGCCGTCGGAGATGTCCTGCATCGTCGCGTACCAGCTCGCGGTGATCGTCGGGTCACGGATGCCCGGGTTCGTCACGAAGTGCCCGAGCTTGATCTTGCTCGTCTGCGCCGCCGCGAGCGGAAGCGTCGCATAGGACTCCTCCCAGAGGATGTGCGAGTCGTAGGTCCAGGCGTACTCGAACCCGTGCCGCTCGGCGAGCGTCATCAGCTCGATCATCCGCTGATACGGCGGGTCCGGCAGGACGGTTACGCCGAAGCTGAGCATCGATCCTCCCCGGTCGGTGGCAGGGGAACGAGCATACCGCCGCGCAAACGGATCGCCGGGTGCGGGCGTGGTGCTCGTTCGCATCTTCTAGGCGTTCGGCCGCTCATCCAGCCGTTGGTCGCGGCCGATAGAGAAAGGGCCGCCGTCATGAAGACGACCCTCATTCACCGGGGCGCTCGGGTGTTCGCCTGGCTCGAGCGCGAGAGCTTGCCCGTGACCGTCTTCGGGTTGTTCGTCTGCGGCCTGATCGTGCGCCTGCCCGACCAGCTCCGTCAGGACGGCTGGCTCGCGCTCGTCAGCGGCCGCGTGGTGGCCGACTCCGGGCTACCGCGCACCGACACGCTGACCGCCTGGACCGCGCACGTCCAGTGGGTCGACCAGCAGTGGCTCGCACAGCTCGTCCTCTATCGGCTCGCCTCGGTGGGCAACCTCCGCCTAGTGATGCTCGTGCACGTCGGACTGCTCGCCGGCGCGATGGCAGCGGCGCTCGCCGCGGCACGTTGGCGCGGCGGTTCGGCACGGAGCGTCGGTCTCGTGGCCGCACCTGCTCTCGTGGTGATCCTGATGTCCGCGCAGATGCGGGCGCAGAGCCTCGCCTATCCGCTGTTCGTCGCCGCGGCCTGGCTGTTGATCGCCGATGCGCGGGCACCGTCGCGTCGCGTCCTCCTCGTGCTTCCTATGCTCGTGCTCTGGGCGAACATCCACGGCTCGGTCGTGCTGGGCGCGCTGCTCGCGACAGTGGCCGGTGTCCTGCTCGTCGTGCGCGCGGTCCGAGACCGAGCAGGGTCGTCGGGGGAGCAGCTCGCCCGTGGTGCGCTCCTGGCGGTCGCGCCGTGTCTCTGTGTCTTCGCCTCTCCCTACGGCTCGTCGCTGTTCCACTACTACGGCAGCACGGCCTTCAACTCGTCCTTCGGCCGCGTCGTCAGCGAATGGCAACACTCGTGGCCATCGCTCATGACCTTGCCGTTCTACGTGCTCGCCGCGCTCTGTGTCTGGCTCCTCCTACGGAGCCGGCGCCTCGTCAGCACGTTCGAGCAGCTTGCGCTTCTCCTGCTCTTCGCCGCCGGAGTCGCCGCGCTGCGCAACATGGTCTGGTTCGGCTTCTTTGCCTTGATCGTCCTGCCGTTCCCGCTCGGGCGACGACTCGGCGAGGTCCGCGGCAAGGAGTCGCGAACGGTCAAGACCGCGCTGGCAGCAGCAGCGATCGCGGCCGTGTCGGTCGCAGGAGCAGCGGCCGCTTCGCGACCGGACTCGTGGCTCACGACTTCCGTCTATCCGGCCGCCGCGGCGGACGCCGTCGGCGCCGCCGCAGCGACGGATCCCACTGCGCGCATCTACTCTGACGTGCGCTACGCGGACTGGCTGCTGTGGACGAGACCCGAGCTCGCGGGGCGGATCGCATACGACGCGCGCTTCGAGCTCCTTTCCAGCACCGAACTGGAACGGCTCTACCGGTTGCAGAACAAGCTGACGCCGCAGTGGAAGGCAGCTGTCGCGAATCAGCGTCTGGTCGTGCTTCCGAGAGGTCAGGGATCGGCAACGGCACGGGCACTGATCAGCCAGGACGGTGCGCGTCGGATCTACGGTGACCACTCCGTGGTCGTCCTGCTTCGCCCGCGGTCCTAATTCGTCCCGGCTACTCGTTCGATCGTCTTCGACGCGAGCTTGTCGAGCGCCTGCACCGCGAGCTCGAGGTGTTCCTCTTTCGTGTCCTCGAGCTTCGTGTGCGAGAGGCCGCGCAGTGACTGCACGAACAGCATCACGGTCGGGATCCCTGCGCGTGCGACTTCTGCCGCGTCGTGGAGCGGGCCACTGGGCAGCTGATGCGAGGTGCCGGTCAGTTCTCTGATCGATTCGTCCGCGAGCGCGATCAGTCCGTCGTCGAAGAGGATCGGCTCGATGTTCCAGATCCGCTGCCACTCGACGTCGATGTTCTCGTCGCGTGCGTACTGTTCCGACGCTCGCTTCGCCTCGTCGAGCATGGCTGCCAGCTTCGACGCATCGAGATGCCGCTGATCGAGGAGGCACTCGGCCGTCTCGACGACCGAGGTGACGATGCCGGGCTTCGTCACGACTCCGCCCATCGTGCAGACGGCGCCGTCGCCGGTCCGCTTCGCGATCTCCCGAATCTCGAGCTCCAACCGCGCCGCGCCTGCGAGTGCGTCGCGCCGCTTGTCCATGGGGGTCGAGCCGGCGTGCGCGGCCTGGCCGCGAAAGGTGACCTGGTGACGCTCGACGCCGAACGTCCCCAGCACGACGCCCAGGGGTAGATCGAGAGACTCGAGCACCGGTCCCTGCTCGATGTGGAGCTCGAGGTACGCGGCCGCGCCGGCGACCTCGGCCCGCGCGTCGGCGGCAGAGTCGAGGTCGACACCGTGTTCCCGGAGGGCGTCGGGCAGCGCGATCCCCTCGCCATCCTTGCGCGCCCGCAGCTCGTCTTGATCGGCCATCGAGCCGGTCGCGGCGGACGAGCCGAACAGTGAGCGGCCGAATCGGGCACCCTCCTCGTCAGCCCAATTCACCAGCCGGACGGTGATGGGAGGTGTTCCCTCCTCCGCGATCCGGCGCAGTACCTCGACCCCGCCGACGACGTTCAGGGCGCCGTCGAGCCACCCTCCGTTGGGCACCGAGTCGATGTGGCCGCCGATCAGGACGACGCGATCGGAGTCGCCGCGCAGGGTGAACCACTGATTCCCAGCGGCGTCGACCGTCTCTTCCGCCCCGGTTCCGGCCATTTTCCCGCGCAGCCAGTCGCGCGCGCGCTCCCAGGTTTCCGTCCACGCGAGCCGCTGCGCCCCGTTCTCGTCTCCGGTCAGCTCTTGAAGCTCGCGAAGCTCGTCGACGGTCCGGCGGGGCTGGAGCGGCACTCAGGCGACTCTAACTTTCCCGGCTGGGAGTGTGGTAAGCATCGCTCGATGTCGACGATCGCGGTCGAGTCTTCGAGAAGAGGGGCCGGCGCACTGCCGCGCGCTGCCGCGCGCGTGTTGCTGCTGCCGATCGGGCTCGCGGCGCTCTGGGGGTTCTGGGAGGGCTACCGCTGGCTCGGCATGCGCGAGCACTGGACGTGGCCGTTCACCGTCAACGACACGAACATGCCGCACGTCAGCACCATCTGGCACGCATTCGGACACTCACTGCAGCCGGGCGGGCCGCCGCTGCGGCACTACCTCTGGCACTACAGCCTCTTCACCGGCAAGGAGGCGCTCGCCGGCTTTGCGCTCGGCGCCATGATCGGCTTCCTGCTCGCCGTCGTGCTCGCGCACTCGACCGTGTTGCGGCGCGGTTTCCTGCCGTACATCGTCGTGTCTCAGACCGTCCCCATTCTCGCCATCGCGCCGATGGTCGTGGTGGGGCTGGGGACGAAGGGTGTCAAGCCGTGGGTCGCCGTTGCGGTGATCGCGGCGTACCTGACGTTCTTCCCGGTCGCGATCAACACGTTGCGCGGCCTGCACTCACCCGACCCCCGTTCGCTCGAGTTGATGCGTTCGTACGCGGCTGGACGCTGGAAGATTCTCTGGCGCCTGCGTGTGCCTGCCTCGCTGCCCTATGTCTTCTCGGCCCTGAAGATCTCGGCGACGGCGAGCGTCATCGGAGCCATCATCGGGGAGACTCCCGCGTCCTTGCAGGGCGGGCTCGGCTACGCGATCGTGAACTTCAACCAGTACTACTCGACGGGGCCCGCGAATCTCTGGGCGACGATCGTCGCCTGCGCGCTGCTCGGGATCACGTTCTTCCTGGCAGTCGTCCTCCTCGAGCGGCTCGTGCTCAAGCGGGCGCCGGAGAACATCGCGTGACTGCCGTCTCGCTCAAAGGAGTGACGAAGCAATTCAGCGCCGGCGTGATCGCGCTGGACGGGATCGACCTCGACGTCGAGCCGGGCGAGTTCGTCTCGCTGATCGGGCCGTCCGGATGCGGCAAGTCGACCCTGCTTCGGATCATCGGCGACCTGACCAAGCCGACTGCCGGAACCGCCCAGGTGAACGGCAAGCCGGCGGAACGCGCGCGACGGGACCACGAGTACGGGATCGTCTTCCAGGACGCCGTTCTCTACGACTGGCGCACAGTGGCGAAGAACATTTCGCTGCCACTCGAACTGCTCCGCTGGAGCCGGGGACGCCGGAACGCTCGGGTCAAGGACATGCTCGAGCTCGTCGAGCTCACCGGATTCGAAGGCCATCACCCGTGGCAGCTCTCCGGCGGGATGCAACAACGTGTCTCGATCGCACGCGCGCTCTCGTTCTCACCAACTCTGCTCCTGATGGACGAGCCGTTCGGCGCCCTCGATGAGATGACCCGCGAGCGGCTCAACTCCGAACTGCTGCGGATCTGGCAGGAAACGAGCTCGACGGTCGTGTTCGTTACCCACTCGATTCCCGAGGCCGTCTTTCTCTCGACGAGGGTAGTGGTCATGTCAGCGCGGCCGGGCCGCGTCGCGGGCGTCGTCGACGTCGACCTGCCGCAACCGCGCACGAGCACGACCAGGGAAGAGCCGCGCTTCTTCGCGCTCGTCACACAGGTACGCGAACAGCTGGCCGCGGCCGGCGCCCCGCTCGGCGAGACCCAGGAGCCCGCGCTGGTAGAGGAGTCGCTGTGACCACGATCGTCCAGCCGATGCCGCGGAGCGTCGGACGGCAGATCGGGCGAACCGCGCTCGACTGGATCCCCGCGCTGGCCGTCTTCGCGATCGGCATCGGGGCCTGGCAGGGCCTCGTGACGGCGTTCCACGTCCAGGAGTTCCTGCTGCCGAGGCCGACCTCGATCGCCCACGCGTTCTGGATGCAGAAGAGCGCGCTGTGGAGCGAGGGCATCTACACGTTCAAGGAGGCGCTGGGCGGTTACGCCCTCGGGTCCGGCCTCGGCATCGCCGTCGCCCTCGTGTTCGCCGCCTGGCGGCCCCTGGCGGGCGCCTTCATGCCCTACGCCGTTGCCGCCAACGCGATCCCCATCATCGCGTTCGCTCCGATCATGAACAACTGGTTCGGTCTCCTGAATCCGTTCTCGAAGATGGCGATTGCCGCCGTGCTGTGCTTCTTCCCGGTGATGATCAACACGTTGCGCGGGTTGACGTCCGTCCATCCGTCGTCGATCGAGCTGATGCAGTCCTACGCCGCCGGAAGGCTTTCCCTGTTTCGCCGTGTTCGGATTCCCAATTCGCTCCCCTACATGTTCACCGGTTTGAAGGTCGCGACCGTGCTCTCGATGATCGGCGCCATCGTCGGCGAGTACTTCGGCGGGCCGATCCATGCGCTCGGAGTGAAGATCCTCAACGACTCCTCGTACGGGAACTTCACCGACGCGTGGGCCGGGATCGTGATGGCCAGCTTCCTCGGCATCGTGTTCTACGCCGTCGTGGCTCTCGCCGAACGGCTGACGACGAGCTGGCACCCCTCTGCGAGGGCCTTCCAAACGGAATGAGAGAAGTAGACAATGGCGACACGTCGGACTAGAGGAGGAAGAGGATGAAGCACAGGTGGGTCGTGGGGATGGCAGTGCTCGCGTGTCTGGTCGTGGCGGGAGGGGCAGCCGCCCGAACTGAGCTGGCGACGGGCACGAAGCTGACCAAGGTGACTCTGCAGCTCAAATGGGTCACGCAGGCACAGTTCGCGGGGTACTACGCCGCGAAGGCAAAGGGGTATTACTCGCAGGCCGGGCTCGACGTGAACCTCAAGGTCGGCGGCCCGACGATCACGCCCGAGCAGGTCGTGCTCGGGAAGCAAGCCGAGTTCGGGATCGACTGGGTGCCGAGCATGCTCGCGTTCCGCGACAGCGGGAAGAAGATCATGCAGATCGCGCAGGTGTTCTCGAAAAGCGGGATGACCGAGCTCACTTGGAAGGACAGCGGCATCACGTCGATCGCGAAGATGCGCGGCAAGAAGGTCGGGGTCTGGTGCTGCGGGAACGAGAACGAACTCTACGCCGCGCTAGTCAAGAACGGCATGGATCCCTTGAACACGAAGGACGTCACGATCGTCAACCAGCCGTTCAACATGGATCTGTTCCTCAACCGGGAAGTCGACGCTGCCGCGGCGATGACCTACAACGAGCTGGCCCAGGTGCTCGAGACCAAGAACCCGAAGACCGGGAAGCTCTACAAGCTCTCAGACCTGAACATCATCAAGATGGAGGACGCCAAGAAGGGCGCCGGCACGTCGATGCTCCAGGACGAGATCTTCGTGCGCGACGACTGGATCAAGGACAAGAAGAACCAGGCGATTGCCACGAAGTTCCTCGCGGCTTCCTTCAAAGGCTGGATCTACTGCCGTGACCACGCGAGCGACTGCGTGAAGATCGTCCTCAAGAACGGGTCGACGCTCGGCGCCGGACATCAGCGCTGGCAGATGAACGAGGTCAATGCGCTGATCTGGCCGAGCAAGCTCGGCATCGGCATCACGGATCCGAAGGCGTTCAGCCGGACGGCGAGGATCGCGCAGCAGTTCAAGGTGATCAAGAACGCACCCTCCGGCGCTTACAGGGTCGACCTCGCCAAAGCCGCCGTCGCACAACTGAAGGCGCAGGGTGTCGACGTGTACGGCAAGAAGTGGAAGAAGGCGAAGGTCGCCGTTACTGAAGGCGGAAACTAGGAAGCCGGCCGAGGAGAGGAGATCCCGATGTCCGTACTGATCAAGGGCGGCCGCATCATCACCGCGGCGGACGACTACGTCGGCGACATCTACGTCGAAGGCGAACGGATCTCCCTGATCGGCGAATCCCTCGATCTCCAGGCCGAGCGAGTGATCGATGCAGCCGGGAAGTACGTGCTTCCCGGCTGCGTCGACCCCCATACGCATCTCGACATGCCGTTCGGCGGAACGACGACGATCGACGACGTCGAGTCTGGCCAGACGGCCGCTGCGTTCGGCGGGACGACGTGTCACGTCGACTTCATCATCCAGCCGAAGGGAGCGACCTTTGGCGATGCGATCGACGAGTGGCGCGCGAAGGCGAACGGCAAGCAGGTGATCGACATGGGCTACCACATGGCGGTCACGGATCTGCGCGAAGGCGGCACGCTGGAGGAGCTCGCGTCCCTGCCCGAACAGGGGATCACGTCCTACAAGCTCTTCATGGCGTACAAGGGCGCGTTGATGGTCGACGACGAGACGCTCTTCAAGACGATGGAGGTCGCTGCGGAGACCGGCGCGCTCGTGATGGTGCACGCCGAGAACGGCGACGCGATCGACGTGCTCGTGAAGAAGGCGCTGGCGGAAGGACACACCGAGCCGCACTGGCACGCGCTGACGCGCCCGCCGGAGACGGAAGGCGAGGCGACGAACCGCGCAATCCAGCTCGCCCGTGTCGCCGGTGCTCCTCTCTACGTCGTGCACGTGTCGTGCAAGGAGTCCGTCGAGCCGATCCAGCTGGCGCGCGAGAAGGGCTGGGACGTGTGGGGCGAGACATGCACCCAATACTTCTTCGTCGACTACACCTTCCTCGAGCGTCCGAACTTCGAAGGCGCCAAGTACGTCTACACACCGCCACCGCGGGCGAAGGAGAATCAGGACGTCCTCTGGAACGCCGTGCGCACCGACACGTTGTCGGCGATCTCCACCGACCACTGCGCGTTCTTGTGGGACGGCCAGAAGACGATGGGCAGGGACGACTTCTCGAAGATCCCGAACGGCGGGCCGGGGCTGGAGAATCGTCTGCAGATGATCCACGAGTTCGGCGCCCGTGCCGGACGGATCTCGTTGAACCGGATGGTCGAGCTACTGTCGACGAATCCGGCGAAGCTCTTCGGTCTCTATCCGCGCAAGGGCACGATCGCAGTCGGCTCAGACGCGGACATCGTCGTGTTCGACCCGGACCGGAAGGTCACGATCTCGGCGAAGACGCAGCATTCGAAGACGGACTACAACCTCTATGAAGGGACTGAGGTCACCGGGACTCCCGAGGTCGTCTTGCTGCGGGGCCAGATCCTCGTCGAGGGTGACGAGCTCGTCGCTGAGCTCGGGATCGGACAGTTCGTCCGGCGGGCGAGGTTCGGCGAAGAACTGAAGCCTGCAGCTACCGCGGCGGCCTGAGCGCCAAGAGCGCGAGCAGCTCGAAGACGACGTTCGCCGCGGCCAACGCCGTCGGCTGTCCGACCCCGTCGTACGCGGGCGCGACTTCGACGACGTCGCAGCCGGCGAGGTTGATCCCTCGTAGGGCGCGCAGGAAGGCGAGCGCCTCGCCGGTGGAGAAGCCTGCGACCTCAGGCGTCCCCGTCCCCGGCGCAAAGGCCGGGTCGAGAAAGTCGATGTCGAAGGAGAGGAACACGGGTCGCTCCCCCACCTGCTCGCGGATGAGCTCGCCGTAGTGCGCAGGGCCGAGCGCTCGCAGCTCCTCGCTCTCGATCACCGTGAAACCGAGCTCGCGCGCCGTCCCGAGATCGGAGGCGGCGTAGACGGATCCACGTATGCCGGCCCTGAACCGACGCCGCCGCGTCGAGGAGGCCTTCTTCGACGGCTCGCTTGAAGGTGGTGCCGTGGAAGTACTTCTGGCCGAAGTACTCCTCCCACGTGTCTGCGTGCGCGTCGAGCTGCACGAGCGCGAGCGGGCCGTGCTGCTTCGCCAGGACGCGCAGCTCGGCGAGCGTGATCGAGTGGTCGCCACCGAGCGCGATGGGAAAGACACCGGCCGCGACGATCGGCCTAAGAGCTTCGACTACCTGCGCGTACGTACGCTCGGTGTCACCGGGCGAGATCGGTAGATCGCCGTAGTCGACGATGGAGAGCGCATCGACGACGTTCACGTCGTGGACCGGGTGGTACGGCCGGATCAGCGCGGAGGCGGAACGAATCGCCTCGGGCCCGAACCGCGCACCGGTCCGATAGCTCGTCGCGGTGTCGAACGGAATCCCGTACACCGCCGCGTCCACGCCGGTGAGCTCGGTCACGTGCGGGGCGCGCATGTAGGTCCGGATCCCTGCGAAGCGAGGAATCACCTGTGCGTCGAGCGGCTTGTACGGCGGCCCCGTCACCGGCCTACGCTAACGCGCCAACCTGACAGCTGCAGGCGCGTCGCTACTGGACCCGCCCGGGGACTGTCCCCCACCATGTCTCGAGACGACGTGTGCTGCGCGTGGCCCGTTCAGACGGGATGGGTGTGGCGAGAGTGTGACTCTTCTTTCACAGCCGGCTTGCGCGGGCATGGCCGTTCGCCGCGGATCGCATACCTTCGAGAGCGGCACGCCGCGGTCCAAACCCGAGGACGGATAGGTCGCGGTGCTAGCGGGTCCGCGGGAACCCGAGGTCGACCTTCGACGTCGCCGGATCCGGCCAACGCGACGTGACGACCTTCCCGCGCGTGTAGAAGTTGATCCCTTCCGGCCCGTAGATGTGCGTGTCGCCGAAGAGGGAGCTTTTCCACCCGCCGAACGAGTAGTAGGCGACCGGAACCGGAATCGGCACGTTGATGCCGACCATTCCGGCCTGCACGTCGAACTGGAACTGGCGCGCCACGCCGCCGTCACGGGTGAAGATCGCGGTCCCGTTCCCGTATGGGTTCTCGTTCACGAGCCGCACGGCCTCGTTGTAGGTCCCTACGCGGGTCACGCCCAGCACGGGCCCGAAGATCTCGTCCTTGTAGGCGTCCATCTCGGGCGTCACGTTGTCGAGCAGTGACACACCGAGGAAGAAGCCGTCCCCGTCCGGTGCGCTGTCGCGGCCGTCGGCGACCACGTCGGCGCCTTGCTCCCGCGCGCCGTCGAGGTAGGACGCCACCTTGTCGCGATGCTCACGCGTGACCAACGGGCCCATCTCGACGTCAGGCTCGAGGCCGTTACCGACCTTGATCTTCGGAAGACGATCCTCGATCGCCTTGACGAGTCGGTCGGCTGCATCTCCGACCGCCACGACCTGGGAGATCGCCATGCAGCGCTCACCCGCCGAGCCGTACGCCGCGCTCACGGCGGCATCGGCGGCCATGTCGATGTCTGCGTCCGGTAGGACGATCATGTGGTTCTTCGCTCCGCCGAGCGCCTGGACTCGCTTTCCGTGCTTCGTCCCCGTCTCGTAGACGTAGCGTGCGATAGGAGTCGAGCCGACGAACGACACCGCCTGAATGCCGGGATGCTCGAGCACGGCGTCAACCGCGACCTTGTCCCCGTGCACGACGTTGAAGACTCCGTCGGGGACGCCGGCCTCCTTCAGCAGCTCGGCCGCGTAGAGAGACGCCGAGGGATCCTTCTCGGACGGCTTGAGCACGAACGTGTTGCCGCATGCGAGCGCCGGCGCCCACATCCACATCGGAACCATCGCCGGGAAGTTGAACGGCGTGATGCCAGCGACAACACCGAGCGGCTGGCGGATCGAGTAGACGTCGATCCCCGTAGACGCCTGCTCCGAGAAGCCGCCCTTGAGGAGCTCAGGAATGCCGCAGCAGTACTCGATCACCTCGAGCCCGCGCGCAACCTCGCCCATCGCGTCCGACAGAACCTTGCCGTGCTCGGCCGTCAGGATCCGTGCGATCTCCTCGTGGCGCTCGTGAACGAGCTCGCGAATCTGGAAGAAGATCGCCGTCCGCTTCGAGAGCGACATCGCCCGCCAGGATTCGAAGGCTTCCGTTGCCGCCTGGACGGCCAGATCCACCTCTTCGGGCGTCGCGAAGTCGACAGCACCGGTCTGCTGACCGAGCGCGGGGTCGTAGACCGGGCCGCTCCGCCCCGATCGGCCCTCGACGAGGCGGCCACCGATCCAGTGGCTGATCCGCTTGACGTTCTGCTCTTGCTCGACGGGTGGGGTCGCTAGCTCGGTCATCTCGATCCTCCTCGCGTGACCTGCCCAGGGTACCGCGGATAGGGTGCCGCGGATGAAGCTCGCGTGCACATGCCTGCTCGTGCTGCTTCTCGCGGGCTGCGGCGGGAAGAAGGCGGCGGCCCCGCCAGCCGCCGCGCCTGCGCCGACGCCAGCGCAGGGCGCGGTCCCGTGGCCCGCGCCGGCCGATCCGATGAAGCTGACCCGCAAGGCAGGTTTGACGCCGGAGACGCACGAGTTCGTCTTCCTGCACGTCCATTCGCATCTCGACGTGTTTGTGAACGGCAGCCCGGTCACGGTGCCGGCCGGCATCGGGATCGCGATCCACGACCCGGCCGTGCACCAGGCCAAGCAGAAGGATGGCTCGACCGTATACGGCTTCATCGACCCTCCCTGCGCGCAGCCCTGTATCTCTCCGCTCCACACGCACGACGTCTACGGCGTCCTCCATACCGAGGCGAAGAAGGATCAGTTCAACAATCTCGGCGAGTTCTTCACCGAGTGGCGAGTGAGACTGGACGACAAGTGTGTCGGCGGCTACTGCAAGCCGGCAGCCCCGATCTCGATCTACGTCGACGGGAAGGCATATACAGGCAATCCTCGCCAGATCGGGCTCGAGAACCTGAGGGAGATCGCCATCGTGATCGGAACGCCGCCCGCGCAAATCCCATCGAGTTTTCCGCGGTAAGCTGAGGCCCGATGGCGACGATCGAATCGAACACCGAGCTCGGCCGACAGGTCGTAGCCGACGCCAAGCAGTACGTCCTGCACTCCTGGTCCGTGCAGGACGCGGTCGATCCGATTCCCGTGGCCGGGGGCGAGGGCCGCTACTTCTGGGATTACGAAGGTAAGCGCTACCTCGACTTCGCATCGCAGCTCGTGAACGTCTCGATCGGCCACCAGCATCCCAGGATCGTGGCAGCGATCAAGGAGCAGGCCGAGAAGCTGTGCACGATCGGCCCGCCGATGGCGACCGAGGCGCGCTCCACACTCGCCCGGATGCTCGCCGAGGTCACGCCCGGCGACCTGCAGATGTCGTTCTTCACCAACGGCGGCGCTGAGGCGAACGAGAACGCGATCAAGCTCGCGCGCTGGTACACCGGCCGGCACAAGATCATTGCTCGCTACCGCTCGTACCACGGCGCGACGGGGGGCGCGATCACGCTGACCGGCGACCCGCGCCGCTGGCCCGCGGAACCAGGGATCCCAGGCGTCGTACGCATGCTCGACCCGTACACGTACCGCTGCCCCGCCGGACATCCCGACCCGTGTCCCGTCTGCACCGGTGCGCCCCATCTGGAGGAGATCCTTCAGTACGAAGGCGCGCACACCGTCGCCGCAGTGATTCTCGAGACGGTGGTCGGGACGAACGGCATCATCGTGCCGCCCGACGGTTATCTCCAGGCGATCCGCGAGGTCTGCGACCGCCACGGCATCCTCCTGATCGCCGACGAGGTGATGGCCGGATTCGGCCGCACCGGGAAGTGGTTCGGCGTCGACAACTGGGACGTCGTGCCGGACATCCTCACCGTGGCGAAGGGCATCAACTCCGGCTACATCCCGCTCGGCGCGATGATCATCCGGAAGCCGATCGCCGACTGGGTGCGCGACAAATACTTCGCCGGCGGCCTCACGTACTCGGGCCATCCGCTCGCCTGCGCCTCCGCAGTGGCGTCGATCGAGGCATTCAAGGAAGAGGGCATCGTCGAGAACTCGGCCGAGATGGGCCGCGTCTTCGCCGACAGGCTGCGCGCGCTGCAAGAGAGGCACCCGTCGATCGGAGACGTCCGCGGGCTCGGCTGCTTCTGGGGCGTCGAGCTCGTCAAGAATCGTGAGACGCGTGAGCCGCTGGTGCCGTTCAACGCCAGCGGCGAGGCTTTCGCGCCGGTCGCCCGAGTCGCCAAGGCTGCCCTCGAACGCGGGCTCTACCTGATGACCCACTGGAACGTGATCATCGTCGCCCCGCCGTTGACGATCACACGCGAGGAGATCGACGAAGGCATCGGTATCCTCGACGAGGCGCTCTCGATCGCCGACGAGTACGCAGCCTGACGGCTAGCGACCTCGACCTCATCGTTCTCGCCTACGTCGCCGGACAGGGCGTCCCGCTGGAGGACGCCGAGCGGAACGCCGCGCTTCGACGCGCGCTGTTCGTCTTTGCGGCCGGCGGACCTCTCAACCGGGACCCGTCGCCGAACGATCCGGCCGTTGTCGAACTGGCCGGCGACCTGGACTCGACGGAACGACGCGCCGCGCTGGCCGCTGCAGTCGAGCGCCTCGACGCGGATCCCGAAGCGCTCGAGCGCCTGCGCGATCCAGAGACAGCCTGGCGGGCGTACGCCTGCGCTCTACTCGCCGATGCGTTGGGCGAAGACGAAGACGAAGCTTGACTGCGCGTGGCCACGGTCGTTCAATAGCGCAGGTGGCGGAAGAAAAGCGTTCAGGTGGTGACCGGCGTTCCGGGAGCGACCGGCGTTCCGGCAAAGACCGCCGCGAGCGTGATGCCGGGCCGCCGCCGGACGGCGACCGACGCGCGGACGACAAACGGCGTTCCGATGAGGAGCGGCGTTCCGGCAAGGATCGGCGCAGCGGGAACTAACGCCAGGCGGCGAGCGCGGCTGCGACCTCGTCCATCGAGTTGCACACCTTCCCCGCCGCCTCGATACAGCCGAGGACGAATAGATTCAGGCCGTGCCCTTCGTGGCGAAGCGTCCCGCGGAGATCCGTGAGCAGGCCGACGATGCCTTTCTTGCTCGAGTCGCTCTGCATCAGCGCGTAGAAGATCCCGATCTCGCAGGCCGTGCCGTCATCGACCATCGGCCCATCGAGCACGGCGACCACAGCCTCCGCGTCGGAGAGGCCCTGCCAGTCTTTCTCGAAGATCGTGGCGGCAGCCGTATTGCCGGTGGCGAGCACATTCTCGTGCGGGACGAAGACCTCGATGCCGTCAGCGCGCAGACGCCAAACGCACTCGTCGATGAAGGACCGTTCGTATGGAGTGAACAGCGCTCCGGCGAAGTAGACCTTCACCGGCGCAACCCTAACTGGGCCTTCACGAAGAGCGGATGATGGGACTCGAACCCACGACCTTCTGCATGGCAAGCAGACGCTCTAGCCAACTGAGCTACATCCGCGAACGACTGGCCAGTATAGCCTCAGCTTTCGGCGTCTAGCGCCTCGTTGACGAGCTGGTCGGCAAGCTCGTTCTGGGCTCGCCGCACTGCGGTATACCGCACGCGCGCGAATCTGTTCTCCAGGTCCGAAGCGTCCTCCCAGAGCTCGCGCAGCGCCTCGTTCTTCACTCGATACTCGCCTTGCATCTGCTTGACGAGCAGCTCCGAATCGGAGACCACCTCCAGCTCGCGGACACCGAGCTCCGCGGCCTTCTCCAGGCCGGCGACGAGGCCTCTGTATTCGGCGACGTTGTTCGTCGCGCGGCCGATCGCCTCGCCGTGCGCCGCCAGCACATGCCCGTCTTCCGCCTCGATGACGTACCCGTAGGCGGCGGGGCCGGGATTTCCACGGCTGCCACCGTCCGTGAACAGCTTCGCTTTCACAACAGCGCGTAGACGTCGAACGCCGGCTCTTCGTACGGATGGGCCCGGCGCAGCGCCGCGATGACTTCCACGTGCCGCTCTTCCGGAAACACCGTCTCGAGTCGCAGCTCGGCGACGCGCTCCTCGCGACCCGCCTCACCGAGTGTCGGGTTCGTTCCTTCGCCCCCGAGGAAGGTCCCCGTTCCCTGCGTGTACCAGGAGCAGTTCTCGTAGTCGCCGATGCGCCCGGCACCCGCCTCGAAGAGGGCATTGCGTACCGTGTCGAGAGCCTCGCGCGGCACGAAGACGACGAGCTTGCGGTTCAGGTCTCGGTGTCGATCTGCGCCTTCTGCAGCTTGCCGCTGTAGTCGACGTAGATGGACTTCCATTCTGTGAAGACGTCGAGGGCGGCCTGACCTGCTTCGCGATGGCCGTTGCCGGTGTCCTTCGTACCGCCGAACGGGAGATGCACCTCGGCTCCGATCGTTCCCGCGTTGATGTACGTGATCCCGGCCTGGAGGTCGCGCATCGCCCGGAAGGCCTTGTTGACGTCGCGCGTGAAGATGGACGAGGAGAGTCCGTACTTGATCCCGTTCGAGACGCGAATCGCCTCGTCGAAGTCCTTCACTCGGATCAATGCCGTCGTGGGGCCGAAGATCTCCTCCTGGGCGATCCGCATCTGCGGGTCGACCTCGCCGAAGATCGTCGGGCGATAGAAGTTCCCCTTCTCGAACCCGTTCCCGGTGGCTACCTCGCCGCCCGTCAGGAGCTTTGCACCCTCGCCCTTGCCGATCTCCGTGTACGAGTGGATCTTCTCGAGCGCCTTCCTGTTGATGACCGGACCGACGTCGGTGTCGTCCTCCCAGCCTGCGCCGAGCCGCAGCCTCTCCGCCGCAGACACGAGCCGCGACTGCAGTTGCTCGTAGACGGCCTCTTGGACGATCACGCGTGATGCCGCCGTGCAGCGCTGGCCCGACGTGCCGAACGCCGACCAGATGATCCCGTCGGCCGCGAGCTCGAGGTCGGCGTCGTCGAGAACGATGATCGCGTTCTTGCCGCCGAGCTCGAGGTGGACATGCTTCAGATTCTCAGCAGCGTTGCGCATCACCTCGACACCGGTCTCGCGCGAGCCGGTCAGGGTGATCACGGGCACGTCCTGATGGCGAACGAGGCGATCGCCGACCGCTCCGCCGCCGCCGTGCACGATGTTGATCACGCCCCCAGGCAACCCGGCCTCGATCAGCAGCTCGACGAACCGCTCGCCGAGCAGCGGCGTGTCGGTGGCCGGCTTGAAGACGACCGTGTTCCCGGAGATCAGCGCCGGCGCGATCTTCCACGACGGGATCGCGATCGGGAAGTTCCAGGGCGTGATCACGCCGACCACTCCGATCGGCATTCGCACGCTCATGTTGAACTTGTCGCGCAACTCCGACGGCGTCGTCTGACCGAAGAGGCGCCGACCTTCGCCCGCCATGTAGAGGCTCATGTCGATCGCCTCTTGAACGTCTCCCCCGGCCTCCGCCTTGACCTTGCCCATCTCGTGAGACATCAGGTCGGTGAACTCGTCCTTCTCCTCCATCAGAAGATTCGCGAACCGGTAGAGGATCTCGCCGCGCTTCGGCGCCGGCACGAGCCGCCAGTCCTCGAATGCGGCCTTCGCCGCTGCGACCGCGCGATCGACGTCCTCGGCCGAAGAGCGCGGGAACGTCCCGATCGTCTCACCCGTCGCCGGGTTCACGCTGTCGAAGGTCTCGCCGGACGCCGCGTCGCACCACTCGCCGCCGATGTAGTTCTGGAAGGTCTTCGTCCCCGTCAGTGCCACGGGGCGAGTCTACTCAGAGGGAGCGTCAGTCTCGGGGAAGGTGCCTGGGATCCGAGCGCGGCGCCGGTCCCTGGTCTTTCGCTGCTCTTTCGCGCTGTCGGTGGGCTTCTTGCCGGCCCGGCGATCCGGGCCGGTTCGCCGATCGATGATCACCGTCACGTTCGGGTTGTCCTTGTAGTAGTCGACCATCTTGTCGAACAGCTCGTCGGCGAGCTCCGGCGGGATCACGCAATAGATCACGCTCTGATTGTAAGAGCGATGCGGGTCGGCGCCAGTGACCAACTAGACGGCTAAGGCGCCGCTTGCCGGCGCCGCCTCGAGGAAGCACGGGCTCCGCCCGGGCTTCCGCTTTGACTAACGCCGCTAGAGAAACTGCGCCCGATCCCTCATCCAACTAGACGGGAGAGATTTCGGGAACGAGCCGGCCGTCCTGCTCGATGCGGGCGTTCCAGCGCTGGTACCCGGCGTCGAGCTCGGCCAGCTCGTGGCCGCGCTCGGCCAGGCGCACCGGTTGAGCCGACTCCGGGCTGACGCGGTACTGGTACCAGGAGATGTCCCAGGCGACCGTGACGATCAGCTCGCCGCTGACACCAGAAAGCGGCACGATGCTCGCGCGTGGTTGGCCGAGGCTCTTCGCGATGCCACCGACCGTTCGGCGGTAGTCGCTCGAGTTGAAGATGTCGGAGGCTTCGACCATCTGCTGCTCCGGCGCCGACAGCCGGCGGAGGATCGGCTCCGCCACGACGGGGTCGTCAGGCGGCTGGCGTCGCGGATCGAACAACGAGGCGATCCCGCGACGCTTGCGGCGCCGTTGGTTCGGGACTGTCGGCGAGGTCGGGCTGCCCTCCTTGACCCAGCCGTAGTCGGCCGCCAGTTCTTGGCAGAGCGGGCAGACGTCGACGAAGTCCTCGCCGTTCGGCGAGAAGCGGATCGCCCGCTCGCCGGTCAGGAGTGACCGCTCGCAAACTGCGCAACTTCGCTTGACAGAGTTGCGGGCCAGGGGCGGCACGAACTGGACCCTAGCCCAGGCGTGGCCTGCTGCAACTGCTAATGTCGTTCAAACATGTGTCTTTTACATGTAGGTAGACCGTGAGGCACCGCGGGGGCCGCGGAGCCCGCTGCCGGCGAATGGTCCGCCCCGGTCATTGGGGCGTGCGGGCACGAGTCGAGCGGTTCAGCGAGCCTGCCCTACTCCTCTTGCTACGCGAGCGGCCGACACACGGCTACGAGCTGCTGGAAGCGCTACCCGACCTCACGGGCGAGGCACGCGTCGACATGGGGAACCTCTACCGAGTCTTGAGGGCCCTCGAAGAGGACGCCCTCGTCAGCTCACGCTGGGAATCCAGCGAGCCCGGTCCGGCGAGGCGCAAGTACGAGCTGACGACCGAAGGCAGGCGCCTGCTCGACGAGTGGGCGACCGCGCTCCGAGGCTCGCGCGACCGCATCGACACCTTCATCGATCGCTACGAAGGGAGGTGAACATGCACCACGCACGCAGACGACACCATCGCGGCCTTGGTCGCCGCTGGTACGACCGTGAGAACGTCCTCGAGCGCCTCGAGAACTATCAGCGCGACCTCGAGCAGGAGCTCGCAGACGTCTCCGACCTGATCACGCGGCTGCAGGCCGGCGAACAGCCGGGGCAGCCGGAACCGCAGAGCGTCTAACGCGAAGACGCGGGTCTATAGCCGCCGCCGGAAGTGCAAACCACTTTCGGCGGGCTAGACCTTCGCCTCTTCCTTCTCCTTCTTGGTCTCGTCGATGATCTTCTGCGCGATGTGCGCCGGGACTTCCTCGTAACGGAGGAAATGCATGTGGTAATCGCCGCGCCCGCCGGTCATCGACGTGAGTGCCTGCGCGTAGGTGAGGATCTCGGCCATCGGGACCTCGGCCTTGATGTTGGTCATGCCGCCCTGCGGCTCCATCCCCTGAAGGCGGCCTCGCCGTGAATTGAGATCGCCGTTCACGGCGCCGACGGCCTCGTCGGGGGCGGTCACCTCGAGCTCCATGATCGGCTCGAGCAGCACGGGGTCGGCCTTCTCGTACGCGGACTTGAACGCCATCGAGCCGGCGATCTTGAATGCCATCTCCGACGAGTCGACGGTGTGGTACGAGCCGTCGACGAGGAGGACACGCAAGCCCTGAACCGGAGCGCCGGCGAGCTCGCCGTGCAGCATCGCCTCCTGGATTCCTTTGTCGACCGCAGGACGAAAGCTCTGCGGGATGACACCGCCGACGATCTTGTCCACGAACTCGTAGCCCTGGTGTCCGTCGAGCGGCTCGAGCTGGATCACGCAGTCGCCGAACTGGCCGCGGCCACCCGTTTGCTTCTTGTAGCGGCCCTGCGCGCGCGACTCCTTTCGAATCGTCTCGAGATAGGGGACCCGCGGCTGGTGCAGCTCGACCTCGACGTTGAACCTGCTCTTCAGGCGGTCGACGGCCACCTCGACGTGCATCTGCGAGAGGCCGTTCAGGAGCTGCTCGCCGGTCTGCGGGTCTCGCCGCATCTGGATCGTCGGATCCTCTTCACCCAGCCGCCGCAGCCCTGCCGCCATCTTCTCTTCGTCGCCTTTCGACTTCGGCGCGACTGCGAAGCTCATCACCGGCTCAGGGAAACCGATCTGCGGCGTCTCGATCTCACGCTCGGCGTCGAGCAGCACGTCTCCGGTCTGCGTCTCCTTCAGCTTGGCGACCGCGCCGATGTCGCCCTCGCCGAATTCCGTCACCTGCACGTGCTCCTTGCCCTCGAGCTGCATCAGCTGGCCTAGGCGTTCCTTCGAGTGCGCGCGTGAGTTCACGATCGTCGAGTCGCCCTTGAGCGTGCCGTTGAGCACGCGGAAGACGTTGATGCGACCTGCAAAGGGATCGGCGATGGTCTTGAAGACGAAAGCCGCGGTGCCGGCGCCGTAGACCTTGATCGGAGCGCCCTTCTTCGCAGGCGAGGGCACGCCCTCGACGAGGAGGTCGAGCACGGCGGTCGCGCCGAGATTCTTCGACGCGACACCACAGGCGACCGGAAAGACCTCGCCACGCGTCACTGCGTCCTTGAGCGCCTTGGCAACTTCCTCCGGCGAGAGCTCCTGCCCGTCGAGATAACGCTCCATCAGGCTCTCGTCGGTCTCGACGACAGCGTCGAGGAGCCTCTCTCTGTACTGCTCGACCTCGGCCTGCACCTCCGCGGGGATGTCGACCGGCCCGCTTTCGCGCTGACCCTCAGGATCCATGTACGCCTGCATGTGCAGCAAGTCGACGATTCCCCGGAGCTCGTGCTCCGCCCCGATCGGGATGTGAACCGCGACGCACTTCTCGGACAGCTGCGAGCGCAGCGACTCGAGCACGCGGTAGAAGTCGGCCCGCTCGCGATCGAGCATGTTCACGAAGATGACTCGCGAGAGACCTGCGGCGTCGGCACGCTGCCAGTGCCGCAAGGTCTGCACCTCGACCCCCATCACCGCGCTCACCGTGAAGAGCGCGCCCTCGACGACGCGCAGCGCGGCGATGGCGTCGCCCTGGAAGCCCGCGTCACCCGGCGTGTCGATCAGGTTGATCTTGCGCCCCTGCCATTCGACGTTGCAGATCGACGCGGAGAGGGACATCTGGCGGCGGTGCTCGTCGTCGTCCCAATCGCTGACGGTCGAGCCGGCCTCGACCGTGCCCAGCCGATTCGTGGCGCCGGCCTGGAACAGGAGCGCCTCGACGAGAGACGTCTTGCCCGTGCCGCGATGCCCGACGACGGCGACGTTGCGGATCTTTCCCGGCTCGAGTGCCATTCGCTAGCACTACCTCCTCAGTGCGGTGCGGTTTGAGCGCCGCATCGTATCGCGGTGGCCCGTCCGGCTCGCGTCGTGGATGCCGGGGGCGTCAGCGCCAAGCGACGCAAGGACGCAGGGGGCGCGCGGGCTGTCAGCCCGCGCGCTCCCGAGGACGCGGCAGCGCGCCGCGTGCTGGCGCGTCAGGCGCCGCGAAAGTGGGCCGGACGGGCCACCACTAGTGCTCGAGAGACGCTCGGGTGGTCGCACCCGAGAGGCGGGCCTTTAGGCGCAGGATCGCCTTCGTGTGAAGCTGGGAGACCCGCGACTCGGTCACCCCGAGAACCTCGCCGATCTCACGCAGGGTCAGCTCCTCGTAGTAGTAGAGGGTGACGACGAGCTTCTCGCGCTCGGGCAACCGCGCGATCGCCTCGCCGATCGCCTCCTTCATCTCGGTCTGCGACAGGGAGCCCTGCGGGTCCGGCGCATCCGTGTCCTCGATCGTGTCGATCAGAGCGACCGAATCGCCGCCGCCGGTGTTCACGGTCCAGAGCTCGTCCAGGGCGCCGATCGACGAGCGGGAAATGTCGGTGAGCGACTCCTCCAGCTCGTTCGTCGTGATGCCGAGCTTGTCCGAGATCTCCTCGTCCGTCGGTGCCCGGTGGAGCTTGCGCTCCAGCTCGGCAATCGCACGCTCGATGTCACGCGCACGCGCGCGCACCGAGCGGGGCACCCAGTCCATCGCGCGGAGCTCGTCGATGATCGAGCCCTTGATCCGCGCGATCGCGTAGGTCTCGAACTTGACGTCGCGATCGGGGTCGTAGCGCTCGATCGCCCCGATCAGGCCCAGCAGACCGTAGGAAACGAGATCACCCTCGTCGACGTGCGCGGGGAGACCCGAACCGAGACGCCCCGCCACGTACTTGACGAGCGGCGCGTAGGTCAGGATCAGCCGGTCGCGTAGCGCCTTGTCGCCCTTGTTCGTGGAATATTGGCGCCAGAGAGACTTGGTGTCTTCGGCCTGAGCCACGCGGGAGAGGATACGCGGTGTTTCGGCCTACTTGAGCGCCCGGAAGGCCATCGACGCGAGCCAGACCGCGAGGACGGCGGCCGC
>WNFC01001239.1_pt1 | contig 32432 bp, 29 predicted proteins | sample 5400541 | NCBI WGS metagenome assembly WNFC01 (sample SAMN13153342, study PRJNA577476) | soil metagenome | isolation source: 120 cm saprolite under Douglas fir tree site 2 hole 2 replicate 1 | place: USA:California | collected 2015-04-18
TAGATCCCGCGCACCATCGTTGCGTTGGCGACCCGCTGCACCGCAATCGCGTAGGCGGCCAGCCGCATGTCGATCCGCCTGTTCACCGAGGTATGAAGGATCTCGTAGAAGGCGCGCGTGATGATGTGGTGCAGCTTGGTGTTGATCTCCTCCTCCTCCCAGAAGAAGGCCTGGAGGTCCTGCACCCATTCGAAATAGGACACGATCACGCCACCGGAGTTGGCGATGATGTCGGGAATCAAAAAGATCCCGCGGTCGTGGAGGATGGGATCTGCCTCCGGCGCCACCGCCGCGTTGGCACCTTCGGTGATGAGGCGGGCGCGGATCCGGCCCGCGTTCTGGCCGGTGATCACGTCCTGCACCGCGGCCGGCACCAGGACCGTGACCGGCAGCTCGAGCACCTCCGCATTCGTGAGGCCGTCAGCCTTCTTGAACCCGGTGACACCACCGCGGACCTGCCGGTGCTCGTCGAGGGCAGCCAGGTCCAGGCCGTGGGGGTTGTAGACGCCGCCCTTCGAGTCGCTGACGGCGACGACCTTGAGCCCCGCCTCGCCCAGCAAGCGTGCCGCCGACCTGCCGACCTGGCCGTAACCCTGGATCGCAACCGTGGGCGTCTCGTCCTCGACGTGGAGGTACTTGATGGCTTCGAGGGTGAGATAGGTGGCCCCGCGCCCAGGAGCATCGACCCGGCCTTCCGACCCGCCGATGTCGACCGGTTTGCCGGTGACCGCCGCCGGCACCGAGTGGCCGGAGTGCATCGAGATGGTGTCCATGATCCACGCCATCACCTGTGGATTCGTGCCCATGTCCGGCGCCGGGATGTCCTTCTCGGGGCCGATCAGGATTGCGATCTCGGTGGCGTAGCGGCGGGTGAGGTGCTCCAGTTCGCTCAACGAAAGCTTGGCCGGGTCGACGGCGACCGCACCTTTCGAACCGCCGTAAGGCAGCCCCACCGCCGAGCACTTCCACGTCATCAGCATCGCGAGCGCTTTGACCAGGTCGAGGTCGGTGTCCGGGTGGTAGCGGATCCCGCCCTTGGCCGGCCCGCGGCTGATGTTGTGCTGCACCCGCCAGCCCGTGTACACGTGCACCGAGCCGTTGTCCATGTGCACCGGAAAGTGCACGGTGAGCTCACGCTTGACCTCACGCAGGCCCCGGCGCACATCGTCCGAGAGGCCGATCACGTCGGCCGCCGCATCAAACCGCCGCTGGGCGGTTTTGAAGGCGGTAGCGCGAATTTCGACCGCCATTTGCGGTTTCCGATACTACTCCGGACAGCGCGGGGAAATCTTCGATTTCCCCGCGAAGACGACTCCTGGCCACGATTGAGAGGCGGCTGGTATGTGCACGCGGTTGAAGGCGGGTCAACCCGGCCTGAGCGCCAAGTCTTGATCTTGTCAACGAGAATTGCGTCATGAAGCGCGACAGGGTCCTGGGCATCCTGGTGGTGGCCGCGGTCGCCATGGCGACCGGGTTCCTGGTGGCGGGCCAGATCAAGGCCCAGCTTTTGACCCCGTCCAATCAGGTCGCTAGATACCAGGCTCTCGTGCACAGCGTCCAGGATCTTGAAAAAACCAACGAATCGTGGCGCGCTCAGATCGCCGCCCTCCGCGCCGAGATCAACGCCCTCGAGGGCACGGCCGCCCAGCAATCGGCCACCACCCAGGCCCTGCAAAACCAGGTCGCCGACCTCCGCGCTCATGCCGGCCTGACCGCCATCCACGGGCCTGGCGTGGAGGTCGATCTCGGCAACGGCATCCCGGCCCCCACCATCGGTGTGCAGATCGGCTACCTGATCAACTACCAGGACGTGCAGGACGTGGTCAATCTCCTCTTCGCCAACGGGGCGGAGGGCGTTTCCGTAAACGGCCGCAGGCTCACGCCTCTATCCGCCTTTTCGGGCTCGGAAGGCGAGGTCATCATCGATCAGGGACCGCCGCTGAGGGCGCCCATCAAGGTGCTCGCGGTCGGCGACAGGGATCGCATGATCATCGCCCTCGACGATCCGTCGGCTCTTCCGGACCTCAGGGATCGCGAGGTCCGGTTCCAGATCTCGCTGACCATCACCGGCAAACCCGATGTGAGGCTGCCGGCTTACGACTCGAGCCTGCAGATACCCCATGTCAGCACCTCTTAGGCGTTCCGCGCCGGCGCGGCGCAGGTCGGGACGGGCAATCGAGATATGGCTCATCGCGCTGCTGGTCGCGCTCGTGGCCACGGTGCAGATTCGCAGCCAGGCCGAGGTGGAAAAGAGCCTTGTCGGCACCGACACGACCACGCTCGCCTTCCTGATCGACGACCTGCATCGGGCCAATGACGCGCTGTCGGCCGAGACCGCCGACCTGACGCAGAGAAAGGCCGCCCTGCAGTCGGGAGGCAGCTCCGCCGCCGACCAGGAGCTCTCCGCCGAGGCCACCCGCCTGCGCGCCATCGAGGGACTCATCCCGGTCCACGGTCCCGGGATCGTCATGGTGGTCGACGCGTCAGGGTTGCAGGCGCTGGACCTTCAAGACGCGATCAACAACCTCGCCGCGGCGGGCGCGGAGGCGATCGCCGTCAACGATCACCGCGTGGCGATGGGCGTTCCCGTCCAGCAGACGCCGGGCGGCGTCACCATCGACAGCGCCCTGGTCCTGCCGCCGTGGACGATCGCGGCGATCGGCGACGCCAATCGCCTGGCCGCGGCAGCCGACCTCATGACGCAGCAGATGCGCGGTGACCGCCGCGTGCGGCAGGCGACCTATCGGGTCGAAGCGGACGTCGAGATCCGGGCGGTTGTTACCCAGCGGCCCTTCGTTTACGCGAATCCCTCTTAGCACCCCGTCCGCCATTGAGCTTCTTCAGTTCCGCCGAGATCTTGTCGATGCGCTCGTTGACGCGATCGATGTCATGCCGGCTGGGGATGCGGAGCCTGCGCAAGGCGCGCTCGATCGCCTCGTCGACCATGGCCTCCAGGTCGCCGCGCCGGCGCTCCACCTGGCTGACGAGGTCGCCAGGCACGTTGAGCGTCTTGCGCACGTAATCGAGCAACGCCTGGCCGCGGTCGTGAATCGCGTCCGCGCCCGCGTCCATCAATCGCGCGGGACCACGTTTCTCAGCAGACAGCACGATCTGCGAGAGGATGACCTGGGTCAGGTCCTGGCCGGTGTCGCGGTCGACGACGTGGATCTCGTGGCCGTCTCTCACCAGCTCGGCGATGCCTTCGAGCGTGATGTAGCGACTCGTCTGTGTGTCGTAGAGCTTGCGATTCGCGTACTTCTTGATAAGGTGTCGCTGAACGGACACCGTCACGTCAGCACCGTCATTTCATGCTCATACTAACGCGGTGCGTTATGGCCGCCGCAAAGGCATTGCAGGGGAGGTCGGGCATGGCAACGAGGAAGCGCACGTCATCACGATCGAGGCTTTTGAAGCGGGCGGTCAAGGCGGGCAGGTCCTACCTGCGGCAGGCCGAGAGACGCCTGCCGCCTGACGTCCGAAAACAGATCGACCGCAGCATCAAGGATGGGCAGAAGACGGTTGAAGGAGCGATCAAGCAGCTGCGGACGCGCCTCGACCGCACCGCCAGCCAGGTCGACCTCGAGAAGGCGCTGAAGCGGCTCGATGGGTTGAGCAAGCAGGTGCAGGCGATTGCCCGCTCAGCCACGACTCGCCCGGCGGCCGCGACCCCGACGCGTCGTGCCGCTCGCCGGCCGGCAGCGCGGAGTCGGACCACCAAGGCAGCTGCTCCCAAGGCCACGGCGCCGGCGAAGGCGGCACCCCGCAAGTCTCCGGCGCGCCGGGCCGCTCCGCGGCGACGCGCCGCCGGCACCACGGTGACGCCGGCGACCGTCGAGTCGCCGTCGATGGCCATCCCCGACCCGTCCCCCAGGGAACCGGCCGGCTAGCTCAACGAACCGAAGACTGTCACCCCGCCCAGTAGGACAGCTCGGGGGCGGAGTCGGTGCCATTCCGATCGCGGCTGGGCCAGCGGATCGCTCTTGTAAACCTGGAGATCGGCCAGCATTCCTGGATCCAGCGTGCCTTTGACGTCTTCCTCGAAGGACGCATAAGCCCCGGCGAACGTATAGGCCCGGAGAGCCGCCAGCTCGGAGATGCCGTTGATCCGGTCCTCGACCGCGGCGCTGATCCCCGGCCAGGGATTGGGGTCGGACAGGACCGGCAGGTCGGAGCTGAAGGCCACCGGCACGCCGGCACGCAGGAGTGGACCGTGCGCGGCAAGGTGCCACCGATCGTGGGCCCCGAAGGCGGATGGAAACTCGCGCGCGAAACGGGCGGCCATCGGCTGCATCACGGCCACCATCCGCAGACGGGCGAGCCGGCGCTGAAGGTCCGGCGGGCAAATGGTGCAGTGCTCCACCCGATGTCGCAGGGTGACCGCGCCGGCCGCCTCGACGGCATCACACATGGCTGCGATCGCACCGTCGCCGATGGCATGTGCTGCCACCTGAAGCCCGGCGCGCGAAGCGGTGCCGACCAGCTCGCGCAGCTCCGCGGGCGTGGTCCGCCAGACGCCCTTGCCCGAGCGCATCGCGACTCGCTCCGCCCCTCCATCGACGAAAACCTTGATCGGCCCCGCCCGCACCACGCTGCCACCAAACCCGGCTCTCAATCCGATTCCCACCGAGGCTTCGAGCAGCTCCCACGACAGGAATTCGTTGACGCGCATCTTCAGGCGCCCTTTTTCGGCGAGCAGCTGATATGCGCCGAGGTCGTCGGCAAATCCGCGGTTGACCGCAGCTCCCACCGAGGTGATGCCTCTCGAAAGGAGAAGGCGCTGGGCTTTGAGGATTCCCTGCATGCGACGCGTGATCGGCCATGGTGGCTGCGCATCTGCGACGAGCCTCATCGCAGATTCGAGCAGCAGGCCGTTGGGGGTGCCGTCGCGGTCGCGGCCGAGGCGTCCGCCGGGCGGGTCTTTGGTGGCCTCCGTGATCCCGGCGGCCGCCAGCGCGGCAGAGTTTGCGACCCGTGCGTGCCCGCCGCGCTCGTCGATGAACGCGGGCCGGAGTCGCGTCGCCCGGTCCAGCTCCAATCGATGCGGCGCGCGCTTCTCGGCCAGCTCGTCGACGCGGTAGCCCATCCCTTGCTGCCATTCGCCCGCCTTGAGCGCGCGGCCATGAGCCCGCAAGCGTTTGACGATGTCGGCGACGCTGCGCGCGCCGCCCAAGTCGGCTCCGAATCGGGTCAGGCCGTAATAGACGACGTGCGCGTGCGCGTCGTTGAAACCCGGCAGCACGGCCCCGCCCTCGAGGTCGATCACCCGCGTGCGCGGCCCGCGCAGTGCCATGACTTCGGTTCCGCCGGCAGCAGCCACCCTGCCGGCCGCGATCGCGAGGTGACTGTGAGCCGCGAGGCCACTCCGCCCGAGCGTGCGGATGCGGCCACGGGCGAAGATCAGTTCAGCCTTCACGGCGACACTAAAGTAAGCAAGTGGCCGAGCCGAGGCTGTCAGAGGACGGGCTGTACTACTGGGACGGCCGCCAGTGGATCAGCACTTTGTCGCCCGACGGCCGCTCGCGCTGGAACGGATATGCGTGGGTGCCCGTGGCATCGATGGCGCCGATGGCGGCGCCCGCCTATCCCCACTACCAGCAGCCCGCGACGGTGCGTGCTCCGACGCCGTGGACCAGGCCCATGCAGTACGCGGTAGCCGCCTGGTACGGGCTGGCCGCCCTCTACGCCGTGAGCCTCCCGTTCTGGATGTCGGGCGTGATGACGCAGGCGTTCAACCAGAGCCTTCAACGACAGACGCAGGTCAACCCGAACGTCTCACCGCCTCCGGCGGAGTTCGTGAACAGCATGACTTCGATGATGTCGGGGATGCTTTGGGCGTCGGCAATCATTGCCGTCGCGGTCTGTGCGGTCCTCGCCATCGGCGCGGTTATGAGATGGACGTGGGTCTTCTGGGTCGTCCTGGTCCTTCTCGGCCTCGGGACCCTGGCCCTGCCTTTCAATCTGATCAGCGCGGTGGCGGGATTGACCTACGCATCCAACCTCTACGGATTGCCTGCCTGGACCACATGGCTATCGGTTGCGATCGGGATTCCAAATGCTGCGCTCTTCGTCTGGATGCTGGTGGCCGTGATCCGCTACGGGCCGTGGGCGACGACGAAGACCACACCATCGGCCACAACCGCGCCGGCTCCCGCTGCGGCAACTGCTCGAGCGCAGCGTAGGCGAGAGCGCCGGCGCCTTCGGCCACGACCTTCCCCACGACCGCCAGCTCGGGGATCGCCGCGCGCAGCCTGGGCTCGGGCACGGTGAGCCACCGATCGACAAGCTCCTTCATCAAAGGCAGCATGCGCGCATCGAACGGCGCCGTCGTGCCGTCGGCGATGGTGTCGGGTGTGATCGAAACCGGACCGCCCGCCTCGAGCGCTCGCGTCCACAGCGCGTAGCCGTCCGACTGCACGCCGATGACTTCGACGTCTGGCCGAATCCCCTTGATCGCGGACGCCGTGCCACCGATCAGCCCACCGCCCCCAACCGGAACCAGGACCCGAGCGAGGTCGGGAACGTCGTCGACCAGCTCGAGCCCGAGACCCCCATGGCCGGCCATCACCTCCGTGTCCGCGAACGGGTGGATGAAGACTTCAGGTTCCGATTCCCAGCCCTGATTGGATAGCCAGTCGAGGAGGGCCGGTCGAGGCATGAGCACCGTTTGGCCGCCCCATCGCTTCACGCCCTCGATCTTGGTCGCGGGCGCCGTGTCGTACATCACGACCCGGCAGGGAACTCCAAGCGAGTGCGCGGCGTAAGCGCATGCCTGGGCGGCGTTGCCCGCGCTGACTGTGATCAAACCGCGGCTCCGCTTGTCCTCCGGCAGCGCCAGGGCCGCGGCGAAGAAGCCCCGCACCTTGAAACTGCCGGTCGGCTGGAGGCACTCGAGCTTCAGAAGTGCGCCATCGACCGGCACCAGAGGCGTCCTATGCACGTACGGGCGCGCGCGGTCGGCGGCCGCCCGGATGCGCTCCAACCCGATCACTCCTACCATTCTTCACGATGCCGATCTACGAGTACCGCTGCGAGGAGTGTGGCAAGCGCTCGACGGCCCTGCTGCCGAGCTTCTCGTCTCCCGACCCTGCATGCCCCCACTGCGCCAAGCCCGCCCTCAAGCGCCTCGTGTCGACATTCGCGACTGTGCACTCGGGTGATGACGGCGGGGACGATTTTGGCGGCGACGATCTGGGCGGCGGCGGCGACGACTTCGGCAGCGATGACGACTCCGGGGGCGGATTCGACGGCGGCGACGACGACTATTAGGTCGTCGTAGTCCCGAGCACCTCGTTCGCAGCTTTGATCAGCTCGCGGCTGTGCGCCGTGTCGCGGGCAAAGATCCGGAACAGCGTCATCCGCACCGGAAGGCGCCGGAACAGGTCGAGCACCCGGCTCTGCTGGTAGCGATCCTCGAGCGGATCGTAGAGAAGGATGTCGGCAGTCTCGGTGATGGGATTGAAGGCGCGCGACTCCTGCGCAGCGACATCGACCTCGAACTCGATCTTGCTCAGGTTCGCCGGCAGCCTTTCGCGGAGCATGCGGGCGAACTGCACCCGCGTGACGCTGAGCGCCACGCCCGTGACCTCGGCCGCATCGGTATGGCCCTGGTAAATGAGCCTCCACTTGAGCTTGCGAGCCACCACGTCCGCCCATGCCTGGCCCAGCTCCCGTCGCTGGGCGTCGCCCTCGCCGAGCGCCCATCGATTGACCTCCGTGAGCAAAGCCCACTCGGTGAACATCAGATAGTCATCCAGCCGCTCGAGCGGGTTGCCGCCCAGCACCAGCTCGACGGTCGGGCGGAAGACCTCGCGCAGCTGCAGATCGATGCGGCGAACGGTGCGGTGGAAGTAGACCTGGTGATAGAGGTAGAGCCGCGCGCTCAGGAACATGTAGAGCGCTTCAGCTGCATGGGCGTGGAGGGTCAAGCCACGCTCGGAGATAAACGAATAGTGGAGGATCCGCTGGACGTCCACCGGCCCCGCGGCGACACCACATATATAGGAATCGCGAGGGACGTAATCCATGTTGTCGGCCGAATACGCGCCGACCAGGGCCGGCTTCAGGGCAGCCAACCATGGGGGGGCGACAAACCCGGCGAGGTCGGGCCCCGCGATGAGGTAGGCCACCCAGCGGGGATCGATGCGTTCTCGCGGCTCGAAATCGGCGTTGGGTGAAGCGCCGAGCCCGGCGACCAGCTCGGCCAGCGGCCCCGTGATCAGCGCGCGCCCGATGACCTCGTGGTCGATTCCCCATGTGTCGAGATAGTTCTCGTCGAAGAAGTGGCCGAAAGGGCCGTGCCCGACGTCGTGCAGGAGTCCCGCCATACGCATGGTCTCCTCGACCACTGCCGGCGAGGGCGTACCCGGGCAGCACGCGGCGAGCGATGGGTATAGATGCCGGGCCCATTCGCCGGCCAGGTGCATGGCGCCCAGGGCATGCTGGAATCGAGAATGCTCGGCAGTCGCGAATACCCACCAAGCGCTCTGCAGCTGGTGAATGCGGCGGAGGCGCTGCAGCCACGCGGAATCGACCAGGTCCTGTTCCGCCGACGTTCCCGGCACCCCGCCCGGCCCACCCTTCGTGATGCGCAAGTAGCGGTAGATCGGGTCGCTGGACAGGTTGGTGCGGGAATACTCCGCGGGCAGCTCGGCCATCACGCGATTATCGGCATGGCCAGCTCGGGCCATCCCCGACCGCCCATCGCCTCGAGGAAGCCGTCGACCGAGCTCACAAGCGGCGCGAGGCTGATGCCCCGATGCTCGGGCAAGTACGGGCGCAGATAGTCCGCGCCGCTTCGCCACTTGTTGACGGCGCCGCGCCGATTGCGCCGCGAGTAGTGCAAGCAGCCAGCCGCGACCTGGATCAGGCCCTTGTAAAAGCCGGCCTCGGGTCCCTTGCGGTCAGGCATCCACTCGTGCTCCCAGACCTCGTGCGCGTCCCAGTAGCGCCCGCTGTTGAACAATTCGACGCCGCGCCTCAGGCCAGCGGTCATGAGTAGGGAGGAAAGCGCCGCCCGGCGGCCGATTCGATCAAGCCGCCGTGGCCCAGTCTCAGCAGGTCCTTGGCATCGGCCCGCCCATAAGCGAAGACGAAGGGCAGCAGGAGGTCGAGAGAGCTCGAGCGGCCGAAGCCCGCGCAAGAAGCCACGCCGACCACGGCCGCATCGCCCAACCTCGCCAGCCAGAGCATGCTGCCGGGGTGCATCGGGGCGCCCAGCTGCAGTAGATGTCCCCCGGCCTTGGTCAGCTCGGCGTAGGCGGGATCGAGAGGATCGATCGCTGACGCGCCCGCGAACAGGACCAGATCCGCGCCCATCGCCTCCGCTTCGGCGTATGCGCTCGCGACCGCCTCCGAGGTTCGCGCGACCTCGCGCACCGCGAGCACCTCGGCCCCGTACCAGCCGAGCTTGCTGGTGACGGCGGCGCGGAACAGCTCTCGCGCTTTCGGTTTCAGGCGCTCGGTGGCGACGACGAAGGTGCGAAGGGGGCGAAAGGGGAGCAGCTCAATGACCGGGCCCTCCTCGCGGGCGATGCGCTCGGCTTCGTCAATTAGAAGTCCGGGTACGGCTACAGGCGTGACCTTGCACCCCGCGACCTCCTCGCCTTTCGTCACCGCCTGCCCGTCCATCAGCGTGAACACCGAGACGTACCCGAGGGCATTGATCGCGTCTACGAGATCGGCGCGAACCCGAACCAGGCCTCGCCTGGTCGCGATGAGCCGCGCCTGGCTCTGAACCGGGGGCTCTGGCTCCAGGTTCGGCCCTGACAACGCCGCGGCGAGCCGCCTGGCGGCCACGTCCTCGTGCAGGTCGCCGGCATCGAGCTGGACGACGTGGACTTCACCGAACTGCCGTACTCGTTCCAGATGCTCGGGTGTGAGCACGGTGCCCTTGCGCAGGTCGGGACCCAGGTCGTGGACGAGCACGCGTCCTTTTATGTCGTCGGCACCCGCCGACCTGCCTTCCAGCCTGAGAGCACGCATTACTGGGAGCATAGATTCGATGTCATGACGACCGTGCGCCTGTACAACACCCTCACCCGCCAGAAGGAACCCTTGATCCCGCTCGAGCCGGGGGTCGTCCGGATCTACTCGTGCGGCCCCACCGTGTATCGGTACGTCCACATCGGCAACCTGCGCACGTTCATGCTCCCGGACCTCCTGCGCCGCACCCTCGAGTACCTCGGGTATCACACCGAGCAGGTGATGAACATCACCGACGTCGGACATTTGACCGACGACAGCTTCGACCGGGGCGAGGACAAGATGCTCGTCTCGGCGCGACTGGAGAGCAAGTCACCGGAGGAGATCGCCGCCTACTACACGAGTGCGTTCCTGGAGGACGCCGCCCTCGTCAACATCCGCCCATCCGATCACAACCCCCGGGCTACGGACTACATCCCGCGGATGATCGAGCTCATCGCCACGCTGATTGCGAAAGGGCATGCGTACGACGTGGGCGGGACCGTGTACTACGACATCGCCAGCTTCGCCGCCTACGGACGGCTGTCGCGCAACAGCACGGACAAGCTGCTCGCCGGCTCGAGGGGCGAGGTCGATCCTCGCAAGCGGCACCCGGGCGACTTCACATTGTGGAAGGCGGCCGGCGAGCACCGCCTCCAGGTGTGGCCCAGCCCATGGGGCCTGGGCTTCCCGGGCTGGCACATCGAGTGCTCGGCGATGTCGATGTCGCTTCTGGGCGATAGGTTCGACATCCACACCGGTGGCGCGGACAACGTGTTCCCTCACCACGAAGCCGAGCTTGCGCAGTCGGAGGGAGTCACGGGCCATCGCGTGGTCAGCCACTGGATGCATGGAGGCCTGCTTCTCCTCGCCGGATCGAGGATGGCGAAGTCGGCGGGCAATTTCTTTCGGATCACCGAGCTGGCCGACCAGGGCTTCGACCCACTTGCGTTCCGATATCTCGCGCTGCAGGCGAAGTACCGGACCAAGCTCAACTTCAGCACCGAAGGATTGGCCGGCGCGAACCGGGCCCTCGCGAACATGCGCGAAAGGATGAGGGAGTGGGCGTCCGCCACTGACGCTCCGGCCGCCGATCACGAGGCGGATGAATTCGAGGCTCGCTTCCGAGCCGCGATCGCCGACGATCTGGACCTGCCCGCCGCGATGGCGTTGGTGGCTGAGGTCATGCGCTCGCGCCTGCCAGGAGCTGACAAGGCGCGCCTGCTGCTCCGATGGGACCAGGTGCTCGGGTTGGACCTCGGCAGAACCGCTTCGCAGCCCGACCTGCCGCCGGGCGCAAACACGCTGCTCGAGAAGCGTGAGACCGCACGAGCCGCGAGGGATTTCAAGGCGGCCGATTCCCTGCGCGATGAGCTCGCCGCCATCGGCGTGATCGTCACCGACACAATCGAAGGACAGCGGTGGAAAGTTGTAGGGCCGAGCCTTGCGGCCCGGCCCCACGAGAGGAAGGGTTCTAGCTAATCGTCCTAGGGCCTACATGACCAGGAGCAGCGAGCTCTCTGTGCTGGTGCCGGGGTTGCCTGCCCCCGACGGCTTGTGGCCGTTGCCATTTCCGTTGCCATTGCTGCTCCCGTTGCCCTTGCCATTGCTCTTGCCGTTGTCTTTGCCATTGCCTTTGCCATTGTTGTCGCGGGCATTGCTCGCCTTGTGGCTGTCGCTGACCTGTTCCCCGTGCTGCTTGGCGACGGCGCTCACGCAGGGGCCGATGCCCCGCGTGCCGGACGCCCGCAGCGTGTCCTTGCAGGTCTGGACCGCCTGAGTGACGTGCTCACCCCAGGTGGTCGGATTCAAGCTCCCCGTGACCGCCACCTCAGTGGCGGCGCCGGCCACGACGACCGCGGCCGCGGCGACCGCGATGCCGGTGAGCAGCTTGAGGCTGAGCGCGGCTCCTACACCGCCCAAAAGTCTCTTCATGATCCCTCCTGACGACGGGGCTCTGCGGAGTGGGATCGGCGCGGCCGCAATCGGATCTAGGATCCTGTGCAGCTCCCGCTCGAGCTCACTTTCGAAGTCGCCTGTTCCGCTCATCGGCAAGAAGGAACCAGCTCTGGGCCTGAACTACCCATTTTTCTTTCCGGCGGTACGAGTGCCCGCGAGCAGTTTTTGCAGCCGGCTGCGGGCCGCGGCCAGACGGGAGGCGACCGTCCGCTCGGGCACGCCGAGCGAGATGGCGATCTCGCGGTTGGTGTAGCCGTGGTAGTGGCGGAGCACGATCGCGGCCGCCTGCTTCGGCGGCAGCTTGCGCAGGGCCGTCACGACGTCGGATTGCTCCGCCACCTCAGCGGGATCTGACGGGGAGCGGGGTCTTCCGATGCGGCGCAAGAGCGCGCCGACCTCCTGGAGCCTTTCCCGGCGCTGGCCGTTGATCGCCGTGTTGATGGCGATGCGATGCAGCCAGGCTTCGGCCGGCGCGTCAGGCCGCCAGGACTTCCAGGCCCTGAACGCGCGTTCGAATGCGTCCTGGGTGCAGTCCTCGGCGGCTTCGCGGTCGCGGAGCATGGTGATCAACGTCCCCAGAATCCGCCGGTACGAGTTGCGATAGAGGCGCTCGAAGTCGGCCTCCGAACCGGGCGTGTACTCCGGAACCGCTTCCGCCGGACCTTTCTCGCTTGACTCCGAACGAATGTTCGTATAATCTCCCCGGCGCGTGATGTCCACCTCTCCGGCCTTCGTCCCCATTGACTTTCCGGGAGAGATAACCCTGGACCATGTCATTCCCGGTGCAGCCGCCCGATTTGCTCCGCTCCCGTCCGACGTCCGGACGGAGCTCGCGGCCGCGCTTGCCGCGCGCGGCATCGTACGCCTATACACGCACCAGGCCGACGCTTATCACGCGGTCCGCAACGGCCGCCACCTTGTCGTGGTTACGCCGACCGCCAGTGGTAAGACGCTTTGCTACAACCTTCCCGTTCTGCAGCGGCTGCTCGAGCACCCCGAGCGGCGCGCCCTCTACGTGTACCCGACCAAGGCCCTTGCCCAAGACCAGCTCGCGGAGCTGAGCTCCCTGAAGTTCGGACTGCCGATCGACGTGCGCATCGACACATATGACGGCGACACCGCACCGGGGCGCCGCACCGCGATCCGCGAGGCGGGCCACGTCGTGATGACGAACCCGGACATGCTGCACACCGGCATCCTTCCGCACCACACGCGCTGGCGCCGGCTCTTCTCGAGCCTCGATTTCGTCGTCATCGACGAGCTGCACACATATCGAGGGCTTTTTGGAAGCCAGGTCGCCAACGTCATCCGCCGCCTCAAACGCATCTGCGCCTTCTACGGCTCGAACCCAACGTTCATCTGCGCCTCGGCGACAATCGCGAACCCGCTCGACCTCGCCACCAAGCTGCTCGAAGAAGAGAACATCGAGCTCATCGAGCAGAGCGGCGCGCCGCGTGGCGAGCGGCGGCTGATCTTCTACAACCCTCCTCTGATCAATCGCGAGATGGGCGTCCGCCGGAGTTCGATGCTCGAGGCTCGGCGCATCGCGGCGCCCTGGATTCGGTCCGGCGTGCAAACCATCCTCTTCTGCCGCAGCCGCCTGCAGGTCGAGGTGATGCTCAGCTACTTGCGGCAGGATCTCGCCCCACGACTCGACGCCGCTCAGCGGGTGCGCGGCTATCGGGCCGGCTACCTACCCCTCCACCGCAGAGAGATCGAAGCCGGCCTGCGCGACGGAGCGATCACCGGGGTGGTCAGCACCAACGCGCTCGAGCTGGGCATCGACATCGGCAGCCTCCAGGCGGCGATCCTCGTCGGCTACCCCGGCACGATCGCCTCGACCTGGCAACAGCTCGGGAGAGCGGGGCGTCGCTCCGGCTCGGTCGGGGTGTTCGTGGCCTCGAGCTCGCCGCTCGACCAGTTCATCGTTCGCCATCCCGATTACTTCCTCGGCTCGGACCCCGAGGAAGGACTGATCGACCCGGACAACCTGCTCCTGCTCGCCGGCCACCTCCAGGCCGGCCTTTTCGAGCTGCCGTTCGAGGACCAAGAGCGACTGGGGCGCACCGACGTCAGCGATCTCCTCCGGGTTTTCGAAGAGGACGGTTCCGCGACGCGCTCCGCCGGCCGCTGGTTCTGGAGCCGTCAGGCGTTTCCCGCCGAGGAGATCCACCTCCGGCGCATCGCCGCCGACAACGTCGTCATCATCGACACCTCGCAGCCACGGCCGTCGGTCATCGGCGAGATGGACCAGTTCTCGGCGCCCGTGCTCTTGCACGAGGAAGCGGTCTATCTCCACGAGGGTGCGCAATTCCACGTCGATCGCCTCGACTGGGATGAGAAGAAGGCTTATCTGCATCCGGTCGACGTCGACTACTACACGGACGCTCTCGCATCCGTGACCGTGCAAGTGCTCGACACCTTCGCGGGTCCCGATGGGGACGCTATCGCGCGTAGTCACGGCGAGGTGAAGATCACCTCGCTCGCGAGCATGTTCAAGAAGATCCGGTTCCACACGCACGAAAACATCGGCTCAGGCCCGATCCACTTGCCCGAGCAAACGCTGCACACGACCGGCTACTGGATCACCGTCGACGAGGAGCTGTGGACGGCGCTCGGCCGCGAAACGCTCGAAGCCGGGCTGCAGGGGATGGCTCATTCGCTCCGCCACGTCGCCAGCATCCGGTTGATGTGCGACCCGCGCGACCTGGGCGCGGTCGCGGAAGTGCGCTCCACCACCACGCGCCTGCCGACCGTGACCGTGTACGAGGTCTACCCCGGCGGCGTCGGCTACTCGCAGCGTATGTACGAGCTGCACCACGACCTCCTGGAGCACGCCGCGGCGCTGGTACGCGAATGCCCGTGCCTCGCCGGCTGTCCGTCGTGCATCGGTCCGCTGCATCTCGTGGAAGGAGCCAAGAGCGCATGCCTGCGACTGCTGTCCGCCTCCGCGAGCGCCTTGACGGTCTAGGCGGAGCGCCGAGGCCGCAGCCGCGCCCGCATGCAGCGGTGCTGCCACGCGGTTTCGAGGCCGTGCCGACTCCTTTCGGCGACGCGATGCTGCGCGCAGACGTCATCCCGCTGCCGACGCTCGACCCCCACCCCGGAGCGGTGGCCTACCTCGACACCGAGACCACGGGCCTCAACGGGGGAGCCGGAACCTACGTCTTCGCCGCCGCGGTGGCGCGGCCGATCGACTGTGGCCTGCGGCTGGCCCAGCTCTTCCTGCCCCAACCCGGCCTGGAGGCGGCGTTTCTGTACCGGCTACGAGAAGAGCTGGACGCGGCCATCGGGCTGGCGACCTTCAACGGCAGCTCGTTCGACCTCCCCGTGCTGAGGACCCGCTGGGTGATGGCGCGGATGCCAGGCGAGCTTGCTTACCTGCCGCACGTCGACCTGCTCACCCTGGTCCGCGCCCTGTACCGGCACCGCATGGAGAGCTGCACGCTGCGGGTCGTCGAAGAGCGGCTGCTAGGGTACGAACGAGACGATCCGATCGCGGGCGCCCTGGTCCCCGACGCCTATTTCGCATTTCTGCAGCGGGGATCGAGCCCGATGCTGGAACCGGTGCTCGAGCACAACCGGCTGGATGTGATCAGCCTGGTCCACCTCCACTCCCGGCTGCTGGCGAGGCTCGAGGGTGCCGACGCCGGCATGGACGCCTCCGACTGGCTGGCGCTGGGTCGCCACCGGCTCCGCCGCGGTGCGCGCGCCGACGGCTGGCACGCCCTCCGGAACGCCGCCGGCTTTGCCGGCCGCGCTCCCCCCAACGCCGACGAAGACGAGGCCGCGGCCACCGCGGGCCTGTTGATCGCACGCCGGCTGTCCCGCCGGCAGACGTCGGGGTCGGGGGCTGAGCAGCTGCTCGGATGGCTGGAGTCTCAGGTCGCCTCCGACGTCCGGCTGCCAGTCGCGCGCGCGAGGTTGCTCGAGTGGCGGCGCCGGGATCCTCAGTTGGCGCTGGCCGTCGTGGAAGCCGCCCAGAGCCGAATTCCGGGTGAGGCAGCCGCCCTGGAAGCTCGCCGAACGCGCCTCCGCCGTAAGGCTGTCAACCAGCGGCGGCTTACGAAGCACACGGAAACCTCGTCTGCTTCGTTATTCGGTTAATGCGCTGCATCCGGCGGTCCGATCAGGTTCAATTCCACTGTGCCCATGAAAGGTGAGGCGCGCGGCCGCCGCCGGCAGCGTGGACAGTCCCTGGTGGAGTTCGCGATCTCCTCGATCGTGCTGCTCCTATTGATGATGGGACTCCTCGACCTGTCCCGCGCGTTTTACTTCGCTGTGAACCTCGATGGGGCCGCCCGCGAAGGGGCTCGCCACGGCGCGTGGTTCAGCACCAATCTGCGAGCCAACAACTTCCTGGACGACAACGACATCCTGATCGCCGTCAACCAGTCCCTGGGCGGCGCGGGCCTGGTAGCTACACCCGTGCCGCAGGGCGGCTGCCTGGCCGGGACGGATGGCAATGTCAATAACAACAAACCGTACCCGGCCGCGGCCTATCCTGCCGCTCCGCAGGCCGTCAACCTCTATATCTGCTACACCCAGCCTGGCGGCGCTGGACAGGTGGGCCAGATGTTGAGCGCTCCCACCGACAACTCGTGGCGACTGGGAGACATCAACGTCTCGCTGCTGATGAACTTCCAGCTGATCACGCCGTTGATCCAGAGCCTGTTCGGCAACGGCATCAACCTGGCCTACAACGAACACTTCACGATTCAGGGCAAGCCATGAGGATTAGGTATCGCCGTCTGACCGACTGCGCCAGGCGATCGATGGCGAGCGTGCAGAGCTGGACGCACAGCGAGCGGTCCCAGGGCCTCACCGAGTTCGCTTTGATTGCGCCGATCATCCTGCTGCTGACGTTCGGGATCATCGACTTCGGCCGCGGGCTGTACTTCTACATCACGCTGCAGCAGGCCGCCAACGAAGGCGCGCGGGTGGCCGTGCGGGCTTCCTACTTCGTCGATCCGAACGGGTCCACCCACACGTGGCCGACCGACGCGGACGTCGCCAGCGCCGTGCAGGCGCACGCCGTCACCGAGGTCCTCGCCAACCCGTGCCCCAACGGCCCGATTCCGAACGGCGGCATCCCGGCCGGTTCACCTTCGCTGCCGCCCTCCAACTCGGGTTGGATTTTCATCACCGACCCCAGCACGGCCGGTAACGGAATCCCCAACGGCCCACGCGGAGGGCTCGGCATACTGCCGGCTCCCGGACCGGGGTGCAACACCATCACGCCGGCGGTCGGCAACGAGCCGATCAAGGTCACGCTCTGGTTTAACTTCCAGCCCCTGACTCCCTTGATTCAGCAAGTTGTCGGCAATCAGATCGTCATCACTGCTTATGCGGTTTATCGCGCCGAGTACAGCAACTAAGTCGCCGCAGCGGCGGCTGCAAGAAGGTCAGGCGATCGTCCTGATCGCTTTGCTGATGCTTGTCTTGTTCGCCATGCTCGGGCTGGCGATCGACTCCGGGCGGGCTTACGTGGACAGGCGCGACCTGCAGACCGCCGTCGATGCGGCGGCACTGGCCGCCGGCGACTGGTACGAGAACTACAGCGACCTCGCCGGCGTCACGGGCTATGGGGCGCTGCCCCATGGGAGTCAGATTTTCGAGACGGACCTCCATCTCTACTCCGGCCCTAGCTCCAACAGCTGCGCGCCCGCTCCTCTGGGTTGCCCTATCTACGTGGGACCCCTGAGCAACCTGCGGCAGGACACATACAACCTCAGCTACCTGGGCGGCGCCATGACCCTGACGATCCAGGCCACCAACACCCAGTTCAACGGCTACCAGTTCGTGTTTTCGGCCGTGCACCAGCTGCCCCTGGCCTTCATGCAAATCTTCGGCGGGCCGACGACCGCCACGATCACCGCCACCGCGACCTCGATCGTCGGCAACCAGCGCCAGAGCCCGGCGCTGCTCACCCTGAGCACACAAAACTGCGCGACCAGCCTCGCAGGAGCGGGCCAACTAACCGTCCTGGGAGACACGTACTCTAACGGCACCGTTTGCACGGGCGGTAGCCTGCACGAGGCAGGGAACTGCTACGGGGCAGCGGGCTCGCAGTGCAGCTCGGCCACGTATTACTGCTACAACGCGACTCCAGGCTTCATCCCCTACGACCCCAACGGTGCGGGACCGCCGCCGCACCCGGCTGGAGCCTGCGCCTTCGGTGACGTCATTGGTGGACCGGTGGTGCCGGCCCCGAGCCTGCCCGACCCGGGATACCTTGCCCCCTCCGCGCCGTACTACTCAGCGGCCGGGGCGATGATCAGCCACGGTTCGTATACCGAGTTGACGCCTGGCGCTTACAGCGGCTTCTTCCTGAGCGGCCCCGGGTGCTACTTCCTCGACGCGGGCGTCTACCAATGGAGTGGCAACTACACGTCCCACGGCGGGATGGTCTCCAACGAATTGAAGCCGCCGGACGAGGGATTGTATTCGGCAGCGGGCACGACCTCGCAAACCGGGATTCCAACCAACACGTTCTGGGGTGCCGGCGGCTGCGCGGGCAGCTTCACCACCGCGAACACCGGTGTCGGGGGCGGCCAGGGTATGTTGCACCAATCCGGCCTGGGCAACTGGGGCATCGAGGTCACGTCGGTCCGCTATGACCGGTTCATCGACCCGACCATCACGCCGAACCCGTGCTTCGCCGCGCCGGGATGCATGCGCGAAAGCGCTCCTTCAGCATGCCATTCGGTGAGCACGATCGACCTGAGCAACCAGGGAATCAACGTGAACATCACGGTCAACTCGCCCGGGGCGCAGTACTACAACGTGTATATCAACCCCCACGGCTGCGTTGGGGACCCGCTCTATCTGAGCCCGAGCCGCAGTGACTTCTCGTACGTCAACACATTCCCGGCTCCCGTGGCGGGTTCGACCCTCGTGGGCGCCACCGTACTGACCTCATGGACGTGCCCGGCGGCCGGAGTCACGATCTGCAACATCAACTACAACAGCCTCCTTACCACGAACACTTGCAGCAGCTGGGCACGCGCCGCGAAGAACTGCCGGGCTGCGGACGACGAGACAGCGCCAACTTGCTTCAGTAACTGCCCACCGGTGCCTGCTGTGCCGCAGGAAAACGCCCCATTCCAACTCCAGTACGCCCTCAATACCAGTGGGGACACCGCCAACGAGAACTACTGCCAGCTGGCGCTCACCTCAGGGGGTGACCCCGCCCAGCCGTGCGCGTCGTCCAAGATCACGCCCGGAGCTGTGCAGTTCTGGATGCCCGTCGGTTCGTGCATGGACCAGAACGCCGGCGGCTACACCCATGTGTTCAGCGGAGAGCAGTACAACTGGATCGTCATCTACCAGGTCTCGGGACCTCTCCCGATCCCGCCCAACGCGCCCACCTGCAGCCCGAACCGGATGAACGGCAACGCGCTGACCCAGTACATCGGCACCATCTACTCGCCGAGCGCCGACTGGCAAATCCAGGGCGCCGACAAGTCGCCGCTCGCGGGCCAGGTGATCTGCTCGACCGCGACCGTCACCGGCGGGGGCCAGGCCGGCATCGACTTCAACCCGAACTACGCTGCTGCTCCGCCTGCCGCGCGACTGATCAACTGACGGCGGCTGGGCGAACCTCGTAGCCCAGCGCACGTAGCGCCTCGTCGATCCACTGCAGCGCCATCTCCTCGGTGTTGGGCCATACCCCGGGCGCCGACTCGGGCAGCCCGGTGTCGATCACGACGCGACCGGCCACGCGTAGGAGGCGACGCACCAGCGGCGCCGCCTCGGGCACGGAGAAGGACATCGCCTCCAGCGCGCGGGTGAGCATGAAGCAGGCGGCGTTGAACGTCTCTGCGTCGATCGGCTCGCCGCCGGCCAGCCGATCCGCCAGCCCCGACCTCGGATCGGAGGGGTCCATGCGGCGGTTATCATGTCAAATCGGAGATGGACCTAACAGAACCGGTATTGCTCACGCCCGAGGGGCTCGAAAAGCTCAAGCGCGATCTCGAGATCGCGCTGCAGCGGCGCGCCGAGGCGGGCGAGCGCCTGAAGGAGGCGTTCCAGCCGGGCGACATCGAAGACAACCCTGAGTACGAGCAGGCGAAGGAGGAGGTCGGCCTCCTCGACGGCCGCATCTACGAACTCCAGGAGATGATCGGGCGCGCGCAGATCATCAAGGAGTCACACTCGAGCGTCGCCGGACCGGGTTCGACGATCGACGTCGTCGACTCCGACGGACAGGCCGAGACCTACCACCTGGTCGGCGCGGTCGAGAGCGATCCTTCGGCCGGCCGAATCTCCATCGACTCGCCTGTCGGCCGCGCGCTGGTGGGCAAGAAGAAGGGCGACAGGATCACTGTCAGCGTGCCCTCGGGCACGCTCACCCTTTCGGTCAAGGCGGTCAAGTAGGCAGACGGCGCAAGACCTGAACATCGACGCCATCTCCGACCGGACGACGGTCGGCGTGTTTTATCGCCAGGCTAAGCGCCTCGCCGAACGCCCGCTCTTCTATCACCACGACGGCAGCGGCTGGCGTCCACATACGTGGTCCGAAACGAGGCAGATGGTGCTGGCCGAGGCCTCAGCTCTCATTCGGGCCGGCGTGCGGGCGGGCGACCATGTGGTGCTCATCGCCGAGAACCGGCTGGAGTGGCCGGTCTCCGATCTTGCCATCCAGTCCGTGGGCGCCATCACCGTGCCCATCTATGCAACCACGCCGCCGGCCGTGGCGCAGGGGATTGCGGCCGATGCGGGCGCGGTGTTCGCGATCGCCGGCGACGAGAAGCTCGCGGCGAGAATTCCGGCCACGGGCGTGATGCGAACGGTCGCACTCATGGACAGCGACCTCCTGCAATGGTTTGCCCAAGAGCCGTCGGCTGCGGAGCTGGAGGAGATCGGTCGCCGGCTCGAGGATTTGCGTCCGGACGACGTCGCGAGCGTCATCTACACGTCCGGCACCACCGGGGAGCCGAAGGGCGTCGAGCTGGCGCACCGCAGCTTCGTCGACATCTCGCGGGTTGAGCTCGAGGCCTTTCCGCTGGGCGAATCCGACGTCGCGCTCTCCTGGTTGCCGCTCTCGCACGTGTTCGAACGGACGACGCTCTTCATCTGCATGTCCATGGGAGGCCAGGTGTACATGTCGCGGGGCGTCGACCGGTTGGTCGCAGACATCGGCGAGGTGCATCCCACCGTCATGACTGGCGTCCCGCGCGTGTACGAGAAGATGCACGCGGCCGTCATGGAGCGAGTGCACTCCTCACCGGCTGTGAGGCGTGTGTTGTTCGATTGGGCGATTCGGGTTGGGCGTCGCGTCTCCCACGACCAGCACGCCGCACTGCATCTGCAGCACCGGCTGGCCGACCGGCTCGTCCTCCATGCGTTGCGGGAGCGGCTGGTCGGCGGACGCCTGCGGATGTTCATCAGCGGCGGCGCCGCCCTGGCGCCGGACGTCGAGGAATTCTTCTGGGCGATCGGAGTGCCCATCTATCAAGGCTGGGGCCTGACCGAGACGTGCTCGGGAGTTACCTCCAACATTCCGAATGCCCACCGTTTCGGCTCAGTGGGCAAGCCCTTTCGGGGAGTGGAGTTGAAGATCGCGGACGACGGCGAGATCCTGGTCAAGAGCCCAGGCAACATGCTCGGCTACCACAACAAGCCCGAGGCCACCGCCGAGGTCCTCAAGGACGGCTGGCTGTGCACCGGCGACATCGGCGTCATCGACGGCGATGGCTTCCTCAGCATCACCGACCGCAAAAAGGCACTCTTCAAAACCGCGGTCGGCAAATACGTCGCGCCGCAGCCGCTCGAGGTGGACATGATGCGCGACCCGCTCATCGAACGCGCTGTCGTGGTCGGAGACGGAAGGCCGTACGTCACAGCCCTGGTCGTGCCCGATTGGGACGCGGCCCGCAAAGCGGGCCTCGACGACGAGGCGATCAACGAGCAAGTCCAGAATGCGGTGGATGCCGCCAATGCAGGCCACGGCAGCTGGGAGCGGATTCAATACTTCACGCTTTTGCCTGAGGACTTCTCGGAGGCGAAAGGCGAGCTTTCGCTGAAGCTGGACGTCAAGCGGAAGGTCGTGCAGGAGCACTACCGGCAGGAGATCGAGTCGATGTACGACCGGAAGCAGAAGCCTCAGAGTCCCGCGTAGATTAGTCGGCATGGCCGGTCCGGCGGATATGTCAGAGCTGCACGCTGCGCTCGATCGACTTCGCCCGCAGCTTTGCCATTGCGGCCTCAAGGGGGAGTGCCTGGGCTGCAAGGGCATCGAGATGGTCCGGGTCCAGGCCGAGGCGGTCGTCGCCGCCGCCAGCCAGCCCATCCTCATGCAGGTGGCGCAGGAGGCGTCCATGAAGGACATGGCGACCCGCTTCCAGGCGATGTCGGATCGCCTTCTGTCAGACCCCGACATCCGCCGCTCGGCTGAGGAGATGCAGCAGCGGCTGATGTCAGACCCGGAGACCCGCCAGCTACTCGAAGAGCTGATGCGCCGGCTCGGCGCCCCACCCGAGGAAGGTTCGGAAGGAACTTTGGAGAGGTAGGCGCTGGCCGTGAGGCGAGGTCTCTAGACTCACCGCAGCATGGAGTCGCCCACACGGACCGGTTGGACCGGGAAACAGGCGGTCGAGCTCTACGTCCGCACTTACACGACGATGCTGCAGAGCTCGGGCGACATCAAGATCGACTCGCTCGCTCACGCACACATCGCCATGGGCTCGGTCCTGCACCCGCTCGCCGCCGAACCGCAGGTGGACATGGGCGCGCTCCTTTACGCGATCCGGCGGCTCCCGGGCGCCATCGTCCGATGCCGGCGCGTGGTCATGGGCCAGAGCCCGCAGGGTTTCCGAGCGGTGTTCGGCACCGACATCCTCAGCTGGCAGGCCGTCAAAGCGCCGGCCCGTCGGCGCCGTTGGTACCAGCACGGCGACACGCTCGCGGTCCTCATCGCGTCCCCGTCCGACATCGACGACCTGGTGCCGACCCTGGTCGCGTTCCAGATCGAGTGGAACAAGATGCACCGCCTGCTCCAGGACGTGCCCCTCAACGACGAGGATGCGCGACTGGCGACGGGCGCAGGCGAAGAGGACTGGCGGCGCCTTCGCCTCACCTGGGGCGATGATTTCGACGCGACCCTGGCCAAGATCAAACGGGAGGAGTGCCGGATCGTCCTCCGGCTGATCGGTGGCAGCCATCTCGGCTATGCGCGCAACGCGAGCCGCTGGTGGCAGCCAATCGCGGCCGCGATGGACGAGATGGGCGTGCGCGAGTCGCCGATCTACTTCGTGTCGTCCAACACACACAGCCTCGTCAACGTCCTCACCGGTGTCGCTCGCCATTTCGAGAAAGACATCCTCGACTTCGTCCGCACCAACGATCCGGAGCTCGACGAGGAACGGCGCAAGCTCGAGGCCGGCCACAGCCGCGCTTCGCGCTACAACTGGCTTTACTTCGGGGCGCGTCAGCTCTTCGACCAGCATCCGAACCGCACCCGTCTCCGGGCCCGCCGCGCGGAGATGGAGACGGCGAACGGAATCCGGCACATACCCGCCCGGGGGACCGGCGTCGACTCGGCAGCCCAGGTGTTCAAGATCTCGCAGCTCGACCCGGCAGCGATCGACCCTCGCGTCGGGCCGGTCGACGAGAAACGGCTGCGGGGGTCTGGCGCATGCATCGTCAACGTCGACTATCCGCTCGGCCTTGCCGCGTACCACATCCTCCGCCAGGTCGCCGAGCACAGCGCCTGGGTCGCCGGGGTCTATGTGCTGGGCAAGGCCGCGACACTCAACGCCGAGGTGGGCGACGTCATGATCCCGAACGCGGTGTTCAACGAGCATTCGGGCAACACCTACTGGCTCGACAACTGCATCGCGGCCGCCGACGTCCAGCCCAACCTCGTCTACGGGTCGGCCCTCGACAACCAGCGGGCTGTGGCGGTGCGCGGAACGTTCCTGCAGAACCGCGAGTACCTCGACATGTACTACCAGGGCCGCTACACGGTGGTCGAGATGGAGGCGGGTCCTTACCTCGACGCGTGCTACGAGATCACGCAGCCAGACCGTTATCCGCTCGGCGAGAGCGTGAACATGGCCAAGCTCGGCTTCGACCTGGGGATTGTCTTCTACGCCTCCGACACGCCTTACACGCAGGCCCGCACGCTGGGTGCGCGGGGGCTCAGCTACCGCGGTATGGATTCGACGTACGCGGCGGCTATCGCCCTCGCGAGGAGGATCCTGCAGCAGGAGGAGGCACTACCGGCGCAGTCGATGAGCTGACCAGCACGACGTGCTCGTGCGGGTGGTTGTGCTCGCCGGCGCCGTGATGGATCTCGCCGCATGGATGGCAGCTCTCCACCTGGATCGTGGTGTGCCCGATCGCAAAGCGACCGCACAGGCGGCCTTCCAGCTCGCGCACGACGTGCTCGGCGTCGCTGAGCGGGCACTCCTCCAGAACGACGTGAGCGCTGAGAGCCATCTCCTCTGACGACAGCGCCCAGACGTGGAGGTCGTGGACGCTGATGACGTGCTCGGTGTCGGCGATCTCACCCGTCACGTCGCCCAGGTTGATGTCCGGAGGCGTGCCCTCGAGAAGCAGGTTGACGGTCTCGCGCACGATCCGCCAGGCGCCATAGGCGATGAGCACGGCGATGCCCAGCGAGAGGAGCGGGTCGATGTACAGCCAGCCGGTCAGCAGGATGACGAGCCCGGCCACGACCACCCCTACCGATGCGCCGATGTCCCCGGTCACATGGAGGAGCGCGGCTCGAAGGTTCAGGCTCTTGCCATGTCCGCGCAGGCCGAAGACGACGTAGACGTTGACGGCGATGGCGGCAAGGGCGGAGACGATGACGACCGCGCCCTGCACCGGCTCGGGATGGGTGAGCCTGCGCACCGCCTCGAAGGTGATGGCGAGCACGATCACGATGAGCGTCACCGAGTTCACCAGCGCGGCGAGGATGCTGACCCGCTGGTAGCCGTAGCTGCGCCGGCGGTCCGCTGGGCGCTTGGACTGCTCGACCGCGAACCAGGCGAGGCCGAGGGCGAACACGTCGGTGAGCACATGCCCGGCGTCGGAAAGCAGCGCCAGCGAGTGCGAGACCACGCCGCCGGCGAGCTCGACCGCGAGGATGATGCAGGTGAGGGCAAGCGCCTTCTTCAGCGTTGCCCCTTGATCGGTCACGTGCTCCATGAACTCATCCTACCCACCGCCTAACGGTCTAAAGCCACCATTCTTCGCCGCGCTCCAGGTAGGCCAGGAGCATCCCGTGGCGGAGGCCTTCGTGGCTGATTTGAAGCACCGCCAGACCGTACCAGTCGAGGAATAGCAGCAAGGCTTCCACCCCGGCGCGCATCGCCTTGACCCGGTTGGGCGGAAGGCCTACCTTCACAGCCACCTTAGCGGCCGGGCCGCGGTCGAGGCGGCTCTCGCAGGCAAGCAGATCGGCGGTGGTGAGAACGCTGGGCGGGTTGCGCCGGGCCAGCACCAAGGGCAGGTTGGAAGCCGTCCCGCCTGTGGCCACCAGGCGTTCGACCTCGCCGTCTGGGGCGTGGGCAAGCTCACGCAGCGCGGCCTTGCGCATGCGGGCGCGCTCGTCGGGGTAGGGCGGATCCGACAGGTAGGTGCTGGCCAGCACGCCAGAGCCGATAGGCAAGGTGACCGAGCGGAGCAGGTCGTGTCCGCGCGCGATCACCACCTCCGTGGACGCGCCGCCAAGATCGACCATCGCCCATTCCCGGCGGGCGGCATGGCGGCTGGCCACGCCCAGAAAGCTCAGCTCGGCCTCGCGGCGGCGCGAGATGATGCGCACCGGGACGCCGATCGCCTCGCCGGCCTGCCTCGCGAATGCCTCCCCGTCCGAAGCCTGGCGAACCGCCTCAGTGGATGCAGCGATGAGCGTGTCGTAGCCGTGCTTGCGGGCCCGCGCGATCACAAATCGCAGCGCGCGAATCGCCACTCGGCCCTTGGTGCCGATCGCGCCGGTACGGGCGACCCGCGGCCCCAGCTCGGGCATCTCGACGTAGTGGGCGACGTCCACGAGCTTGTTGCGCACGACGTCCGCGACCAGCACGTGCACGGTGTTGCTCCCGATGTCCACAGCGGCCAGCCGCATATGGGCCCACTCTAGAATCTCCGTGGGTGCCGGAAAAGAAGGGAGTACGAATGGAGCGCGACTCGATGGGCGAGGTGGAAGTGCCCGCCGAGGCGTATTACGGAGCGTCCACTCAGCGCGCGGTCCTCAACTTCCCGATCTCCGGGCAGCCCTTCCCGCGCCGTTTCATCCGCGCCCTGGGGCTGATCAAGAAGGCCGCCGCCCAGACCAACAGCGAGCTCGGCCTGCTTTCGAAGCGCCGCGCGAGCGCCATCGCCAGGGCGGCGCAGGAGGTCATCGACGGCAAGCTCGACGACCAGTTCCCAATCGACATCTACCAGACCGGCTCGGGCACGTCGACCAACACCAACGCCAACGAGGTCATCGCCAATCGCGCGACCGAGATCCTCGGCGGCAAGCGTGGGTCCAAGCTCGTGCATCCGAACGACCACGTCAACCTGTGCCAGTCGTCCAACGACGTCATCCCGACCGCAATTCAGATTTCGTCGGCAGTCGCGATCGCCGATGAGCTGATCCCTGCACTGGAGCTGCTGCAGAGAGCCCTGGAGACGAAGAGCAAAGAGTTCTGGCCGGTGATCAAGACCGGCCGGACGCACCTCCAGGATGCGACGCCCATCCGGCTGGGCCAAGAGTTCAAGGGTTACGCGGGGCAGGTCGAGGAGTCGATCCGGCGGGCACGCGCGGCGCTGGACGAGCTCACGAGCGTGCCGCTGGGAGGGACTGCGGTCGGCACCGGACTCAACTCGCACCCGCGGTTCGCGCGGCTGGCCTGCGCACGTCTCGCCAAGGCGACCGGGCTCCCGATTCACGAAACGCGCAACCACTTTCACGCGCAGGCCACGCTGGACGTGCTGGTGGCGGCCCACGGTGGGCTGCGCACGATCGCGGTGAGCCTCTGGAAGATCGGCTCCGACATCCGGCTCATGGGCACGGGGCCGATAGCCGGCCTTGGCGAATTGCGTTTGCCAGAGACGCAACCGGGTTCCAGCATCATGCCGGGCAAGGTGAACCCGGTCATCATCGAGTCGTTGACGATGGTGGTGGCTCGCGTCCTCGGCAATGACCTCACGGTCACGACATGCGGCCAGTCCGGCAGCCTGTTCGAGCTCAACGTGATGATGCCCGTCGCCGGAGTTGCCGGCCTCGAGTCGATCGCGCTGCTGGCGGCCTCCGCCCGCAACTTCCGCGAGCGCTGCATCGAAGGGCTTCAGGCGACCGAGCGCGGCCCCGAGCTGGTGGAGCGCAGCCCGATGCTCGCGACCGCGCTCAACCCGGTGATCGGCTACGACGACGCGGCCAAGATCGCCAAGGAGTCGATCCGCACCGGCAAGTCGATCCGCCAGCTGGCGAGCGCTCGCGGCGTTTCCGAGGCGGCGCTGAACAAGGTGCTCGACCTGGGCAAGATGACCAAACCCGGACTCGAAGGTCCGGGCGGAGGCGGATAGTGTCCCGCACCCGAAGTTCCTTGCGGACATCGGGCGCAGAACGCTAGACGGCCGCACGCAATTGAAGAGGCGCCTACCGCATCCGCTGCGCCGGTTCCGGCTGCCCGCGGCGCTGCTGGCAGTCGTGATCGTATACGGCATCACCGGCTACGTGCTCATCGAGCACTGGAACCTGCTCGATGCCTTTTACATGACGATCATCACGATCTCGACCGTCGGGTACAAAGAGGTTCAGCCCCTTTCGAACACGGGTGAGATCTTCACCTCCACGCTCATCGTGGTCGGCGTGGGTACGATGCTCTACGGTTTCGGCGTCTTCGCGGAGACGCTCACAGACAACACGTTCGTCGCATACAGGAGAGAGCAGCAGTTGGAGCGCTCGCTGAACCAGCTACAGGAACATTTCATCATCTGCGGATACGGCCGCATCGGCACCCAGATCGTCGCTGAGCTCGAAGAGCACAAGGTGCCGTACGCCGTCATCGACCAGACCGATGAGGCGCTGGTGCGCTTGCGCAACGAGGACCGGCTCCACGTCGAAGGGGATGCCTCCAGCGAGGAGATCCTCAAGCTCGCGGGTATCGAGCGCGCGCGTGGCCTCATCTCGGCGGTCGACTCGGATGAGCGGGCTGTTTACATCACGCTGGCCGCGCGAGCACTGAGGCCCGAGCTCTACATCCTCTCTCGCGCCGGCAGACCCGAATCGGTGCGGCGCCTGGAGCTCGCCGGCGCCAATCGCGTCCTCTCGCCCTACCAGATGGCGGGGCACCGAATGGCGGAGCTCGCACTGCGCCCTGCTCTGGTCGACGTGCTCGACACTCTGCACCACAGAGTGTCAGGGATCGCGGTCGAGGAGATGTTGGTGAAGCCCGAGATGGTGGCGGTTGGCAAGACGATCGCAGAGGCCGGGCTGTTGAGTCCGGACGCGGCCAAGCTGCTCGCGGTGCAGCGCCGCGATGGCACGCTGCACGTCAACCCCGGCAGCGACCTGCGGCTCGAGGAAGGCGACCTGGTAGTCGCTCTAGGCTCCGAAGACCAGCTCTTCGCATCCGCGGCGAACCTCAGGTAGCGGGCGGCCGGCACCGGCCGACCCAAACCCGCGCCCTAGAGTTGATGACGTGAAGGCGCTCGGACGCAGGCCGGAGCTCGTCGCGCTGATGTCGGTCTTCATCGGCGTGGCCCTTGTCGTGGGCAAGCTCGTCGTGGGCCTGCTGACAGGCAGCCTCGGAATCATCAGCGAGGCCGTCCACTCGCTCCTCGACCTCGCCGCCAGCACCTTCACGCTCTTTGCCATCCGCACCGCGCGTAAGCCGGCCGACAAGGAGCATCCCTACGGCCACGGGCGCGCCGAGAACCTTGCCGCCTTCGCCGAGGGCATCGTGCTCCTCGTCACAGCGGCCGTAATCGCATACGAGGCGATCCGTCGCCTAGCCGAAGGTGGCCCGCCCGTCATCCCCGCGGCCTACGCCTTCGTGCTTTTGATCGCCACCCTGGGCATCGAATCCGGGCGAGCGGTCGTCCTCAGGTACGTCGGCCGTCTCGCCTCCAGCGAGGCGATGCTCGCCGACGCGACGGACCGGGTGGCTGACGTGCTCGCAACGATTGGTGTCCTGGCCGGCCTCGCAGGCGTTCGCATGGGCATCACCTGGGCCGACTCCGCGGCCGCGCTTCTCGTCGCGGTGATCATCGTCCGAGCGGCGGGACGCGTCGCGTGGCGCTCTGGCGACATCCTGATCGACCGCGCCGCCACTGGCGCCGAGAAACAGTTGCAGTCCGCCATCCAGGCCGTCAATGGCGTGCGCGAGGTGCGCTCGGTGCGGGTTCGGCGCTCCGGACCCAAGCTGCTGGGCGACGCCGTCATCGCCACCGCGCGAATGCTTTCACTCGAAGCCGCGGGCAGGCTCGTGGACGACGTCAAACGGGCGGCTCGCGCCGCGCTGCCGGAGCTCGACCTGACTGTGCTCGTCGAAGGCCAATCGCGCCCGAGCGACCTCGTCGAACGCGTTCATGCGGCCGCCGCCCGCAACGGCGGCGTGCGCGATCTTCACAACGTCACGGTCGAGCGCGAGAGCGATGGCTCGCTGCATCTCACGATGCACGCCAAGCTTCCCGGTGACATGACGCTTGCCTCGGCCTCACTGGCCAGCGCCGGGCTCGAGAAGACGCTGCGTGCCGAGCTGCCCGACGCCACGCGCATCGACATCCACCTCGAACCGATGGAGCCGCACGTCGTCAGCGGTGAGGACGTCACCCAGCGCCGCGCACTGCTGGCGGAACGGATGCGCGAGATCGTCGAGGCGCACCCGGCCGTGAAACGCGGCGTCGACGTCGAGCTGAGCCATCGGCACAACCGCATCCACGCCCACGTCGTGGCGGAGCTGGCCGGCGATGTCAGCCTCGAGCAGGCACATCAGGTCGAGACCGAGTTGGAAGAGCAGATTCGTCGCGCGCTGCCCGAAGTCCATGAGGTCACGGCCAGGGCGACGGCGTGAGGCCAGGCCGCGCAGGCGACCTGCCCGCGGTGCTCGCGCTTCTGCAAGGCGAGGTTCGCGCAGGACGGCAGGACTGCGTGCCCGGCGAGGCCTACCTCCAGCGGATGCTGGCGGGCTTCGATTGGAGCTCACGGTCGCGGGTGGTCGAAGCCGAGCGAGGCCTGGAGGGTGCCGTCCTCGTCGCCGGGCGATCGACCCCGGTGGGCACCGTGACGCAGGTATCGGTTGCATGCGACCGGCTGGACATGAGGAACGCATTGGTCCGGTGGGGTATCGACCTTTCGAAGGCGGCCGGCGCAGTCGCGGCGCAGATGTGGTGCGGCCGCGGCCACAGCGAAGCCATGGCTGAGCTGGGCGCAGAGTTCGTGCGCCCGTGGTGGCGCATGGACACGAACCTCGCGGGCGAGCTACCCGTGCCTCGGCCTGTGCCTGGCTACGAGCTGCGCGACGGAAGTCGGGCGGCCGGCTGCAGCTGGTCGGACCTTCACAATCGATGCTTCGCGGACCACTGGCGGTTCTCGCCACGCCAGGAGGCTGAGCTGGCGATCGGACGCTCGCCTCACCTGTCACTGATGGGGATCAGTTCAGACGGATCACCGGCCGCGCTCGCATTGGGCCAGATCGAGTCCTATCTAGAAGATTCCCGACCGCAGCCGGTGGGCATCGTGAGCTCCGTCGGCACCGTCCCCGAACATCGCCGCAAGCGATTGGCAACCTGGCTCGTGGCCGAGCTTTTGGGCCGCCTCCGCGAGGAGGGCGCCCGCTCGGCCTCGCTGTATGTCGACGGCTGGAACCACACCCGGGCGTTCGATGTATATCGCAAGCTCGGGTTCGAACTGGCGTTCGAGTCGGAGGTGTGGGAAGCGGGATTGCAACGCGGCAAACCGCCACACTGATCTGATGCGGGGGTGGGGGGTGCTGGCGGCCCTTGTGATCTTGGCCACGGCAGCCTGCAGCTCACCGTCATCCGCTCACCGCACGCCCGCGGGTCAGAACCTGAGCTCGCCCACCCCGCTGCTTTCAACAGCGATTGCGCAGGCCGCTCACCTCGGCCCGGCCGGCACTGCCATCCAGGTCGACCTGAATCTCGGTCTCAAGACTCGTTCGCCAGACAGGCTGGCCAAGCTGATCGCTTCGGGCCAGACCGTCACGCCCGAGCAGTACGCGGCCGAGTTCGGGCCCGACCCGGTCAAGCTCCAGGCGGCCCTGGGTGCGCTCACATCGGGCGGTCTGCATGCCACGTGGCGCCCCGGCTCAGCGCTGATTGCGGCAGAAGGTCCCGCGCCTGCGGTGGCGCTCTTGTTCGGCGTCGACATCGAGGCCTACCGGCTCGCCGACGGCACCACGTTCTACGCCTCGCTGGACACCCCAACGATTCCCCTGCCGATCGCGGCCGTTGTCACCGGCGTGACCGGACTCGACAACTACCGGCACGTACGCACGTATGCGGTGCGGCCGGGCGGCTTGACGCCGACCGACGTGCTCGCTTTCTACAACCTCAAGCCGCTTCGCGACTCGGGACTCGACGGCTCGGGCATGACGATCGTCCTCCCCGAGATCGACGACCTTCCCAACCTCACGGACCTGGACAAGTTCGCGACCACGTTCAACCTGCCGCCTTACGAGCCGCTGCTGACGCTCAAGCGTGACCCTTCATGGGGGACGCCCATGAAGCCGCAAGGCGAGACGGTCCTCGACCTCGAGATCATTCACCAGGTCGCGCCGGCAGCCAAGCTCGTCGTCTACTTCTCAGCTCCGGACTTCGCCCATGCGGACCGGGCGTTTGATCAGATGATCAGCGACCACCTGGGCTCGGTCATCTCCGAGAGCCTGGGCGCGTGCGAACCCGAAACGCCGAGCGGGCATCGGGCGGCCTACGCCAGCATCCAGGACCGCTCGGTGGCGCAAGGGATGTCGCATTTCATCGCGAGCGGCGACAGCGGCGCATATACGTGTGGCGAGAGCGCGCCTCCCGCGGCAAGCTTCCCATCGACGCTCCCGAACGTCACGGCGGTTGGCGGCACGACCGTGTTCGAGTCTGTGCAGGGCATCTATTTCAAGGAGGCTGCCTGGGGCGGCCCGGTGGCTGAGATCGGTTCGGGTGGCGGCGCCAGCCAGTTCTACCCGGTGCCCGATTACCAGAAGACCGTCGCCCAGGCTGCAGGGCACGGGTTGAGGCAGGTGCCCGACGTCGCCGCCGATGCGGATCCGGCCACCGGGTTCCACATCATCTTCGGCGGCCAGGAGGGCCAGGCCGGCGGCACGTCGGCGGCGGCTCCACTGTGGGCCGCGACCGTCGCGCTCATCGACCAGGACCTCAAGCGCAAAGGCCTCCGCGAGACGGGATACGCCAACCCCGCCATCTACTGGATGGGGGCGAATGCATCCAGGCTGCCCGCGCCTCCATTCCACGACGTCACCGTCGGCAACAATCTCGCGTACGACGCCACCCCTGGCTGGGACTTCGCGACCGGGTGGGGAAGCATGGATGGCGCC
>WNFC01000781.1_pt1 | contig 32415 bp, 33 predicted proteins | sample 5400541 | NCBI WGS metagenome assembly WNFC01 (sample SAMN13153342, study PRJNA577476) | soil metagenome | isolation source: 120 cm saprolite under Douglas fir tree site 2 hole 2 replicate 1 | place: USA:California | collected 2015-04-18
CCAGAAGCACGCGAAGCGCACGCTTGAGTTCTGGGTCACTAAGTTTGAAAAGCTTGCGAGGCAAAGCGGGCTCGATCCTGCAACAGCACGACTCGCTGCCGAAGATGCAGTTGCCGCTCTGGAGGGCAGCCTTGTGCTGGCACGAGTTAGTGGCGATAGAGATGCTTTTCGACGTGCAGTTGAATCCTTAGGAAAGAGGCTTACAAAGGCTGCGAGGAGGAGGATCTAAGCGTTCCGATGCGCGGGGACGCCCAGTATCCCCATCAGCTACCTGGCCCAGGGATGGAGTTGGCGCGGGTAGCTTTGGTGGAAAAGCGTCGTCTACCAAGTGCTCCCGACATTCAGCCGGGCATCCAAGGAGTACTTTGGAGTCGAACCTGGAGGGGAAAGGCGAGTATGTATCTTTTTATCGGTTAGCTAATCTGATGATCCTAAATACACAACGGGGCGAAAAATCATGAGGGCAGTGGAACTGAATGGTTATCAAGGCTTCCAGAGCTTGCGAGTCGTTGAAGTGGAAAAACCAAGACCGGGAGTGAAGGAGATCCTCATCGAGGTGAGGGCTGCAGGCATCAACTACGCAGAAATCGAGCTAACCAGCGGTAAATATCAGGTTCCTAAACAACCGCCTTTCGTTATGGGCTTTGAGGCCTCCGGTATTGTCACTGAAGTCGGGTCGCAAGTGAGAAATCATCGGGTTGGGGACAGGGTTACATCGATTGTCTCAAGTGGGGGCTACGCCGACTATGCGGTTGCCGATGCCGGATTCGCAATCCCCATCCCCGAGGGAATTTCTTTTGCCCAGGCAGCTACCATTCCGATTCAGGGGCTGTCAGCATACGCCCTACTAAGGTTTGCCGCCAAGCCTCGAGCAACGGAGAGCGTGCTAGTTCAATCAGCGGCAGGTGGTGTTGGGCTTTATCTGGTGCAACTCCTGAAGATCATGGGCGTAAAGAGGGTCATTGCGCTCGCGAGTTCGAAAGAAAAGCTCGATCTGGTGAAAAGCCTGGGGGCTGATCTCACTTTCAACTATAGCGAACCAGATTGGGCGGACCGAGTACGAGCGGCAACTGATGGGAGCGGAGTTGATGTCGTTTTGGAAGTAGCGTCCGGGGAAGTAGGCGAGGCAAGCTTCAAACTGATTGCGCCGTTTGGCCGGATGATCGTATTCGGAGCGAAGAATATACACGACACCATCTCATCAGAGAAAGTCCGCCAGCTAATTTATGGGAATCAGTCACTGACCGGCTTCAATTTCCCGTCTTTGCGCCCGCAGCAAATCGCAGAATGTGTTCCCGATCTTCTGGATCTGATTTCTGACCAGAAAATAAAATTGTTTGCTAATACTTCATTCCCTCTCGCGAACGTAAGAACGGCTTTTGAAGCTTTGTCGAGCCGGCGAACCATCGGCAAGGTTGTCTTGACGCCGTATCAAGAAAAGCAAACTATTGGGACATCATTCCGGGGAGACGAGCTATGACCGCCTATCATCGGACCAAGATCGATGGCTCCAAGTTCTATCGTGACGCCGGCCCGAAAGCTGCATCAGCCATTCTCTTACGCACTGCTTCCCCAATTCGACACTCTCACCGTTTACTGGCTGAGAGACTTCTGAAAAATGTCCTCAGCCACGCGGGACTCGACTTCGCCACGCGTTGAATGATTGTCCGGGCCTACCAATCGCTGTCTTCTATTTAATTCGAATGTCTCCGGGAGGTCGCCGGAGGTCGAGAGGTTCAACCTTCAACTCCCATCTTACCGGCGCTGACGTAGGTGGGTAGCAAAGTGTGCTGGTGCAAGCCTGATAGCGCAGCTCTCCGGTAATCGCAACGTTCTTCTCCGATGAAAGCAGCGCTCGCACGCCATCTCCGGCTTTCGAAAAACCTATCATGACATCCTGGGTGATATGAAATTTGCCTTCGAAGACTGGCACCTGCTCCTGAATTGGCTCGAAGTAAAGCATTTTGGAATTTGGGTAACTTACAGGTCCCGATTCAACTCCTCCCGACTTAGTCAATACCAGCTGAATTGGCCTGTAGCCTTTCGCGCCCGGTGCGTAGACGTGAACCCCCGGTGGAAGTTGAACTTCCGCAATCAAGGTCACCCGGTTTCCCGGCACGACGGACCGATCAGATTGAGAAAGGGTGAGCTCAAGGTGAGGCGCCGCGCGACTCTCACTCACCTCCTGCGCTAATTCCGGAAAAAGTTTGCCAATGACATTGTTCGCCGTGAAGCGGTCGGTATATTTGGCTTCGAAGTACTTTTCGCGAATGACTCCATTTTCATCGATGTAGAAGAACCCAGGGTGTGCCATGCCTTTGGTCATTCCCTTCGCTTCCGCATTCAGCACGTTGAAGCTACGAATGACCTTGGAATCCGCGTCGGCCAGCAACGGAAATTGGATATGGTGCCGGTTGGCGAAGTCCATGAGGATGGCTGAGCTGTCATAGCTGATAGCCGCCACTTTGATGCCCTGCTTCTCGAAACGTGCCGTAGAGTTCTGCAGCTGCACGAGCTGCGCTTTACAAAACGGTCACCAGTCCGCCGATCGAAAAAAGAGCAGGACGGTCCCTTTCGATCCTTTGAGTGTGGAACTCGATTGCTCGTCGCCGAATTGATCTCTCAACGAGAATGCAGGCGCCGGTTGGCCTATTGCCAGCCCGACCGCGGGGACGGCACCGTCGTTAGCAGCGGGTTTTGCTTGCCCAATGGTAAGAGCCAGCAACGCAATTGAGAAAGCAGAGGCGATCGCAACTTTCACTTCGTAATTCCCTTCGCGGTCAGACGTCATTTATTACAGCGCCGGATTTTCGATCAAACTCCTGATTCAAAACCGTACGATTATTCCCCCGCTGCTTATGAGGTTGTGCTGTGTGCTGGAGGACAACGCGACGTTCAGGTTTGGATTGCCGGATACAAGATCGCGAACTTCAGCTCGCACGCCCAGAAAACGAAACAGCGTGTAATCCACGCCGCCGCCAAAATCAAAAACGCCCCGATCCAGGAACTTGTTCGTCGTGGTCTGGCCATTGGAAAATTGTGTGGACTGTTGGTAAAGCGCATAACCACCGCCAATCGCCACCCATGGAGAAATTCGCGCCGCTGGAGCAAACTTCAGGCGGAGACCGGGAGCAACATAGAGCGATGCATAGTTCTTCGGTACGATTGCCGTTGCCGTAGTCACGCTTCGGTTGGGCAGAGCGACAAATTCAATCTCACCGTAAAGCGCGGCGATGTTCGCATGAAGAAAGCGGTACCCATAGTTCGCTTCCAGATCGAAGTCGCTGGAAATTTGCGCCGTGCCCGTTCCTTGAAAACTGCGTGACTGGCTGAAGACTCCGCCCAGCGACAGCGTAACCTCCTGTTTTTGGGCCAGAACTGGATGCGCACAAAGACACAGCCCCAGGAACAAGAAGACGCTGGAGCAAAAACGCGCCGCACTCGTAAGACAAAACCGTCTCATAGCTGTTCTCGTCGAGCAAGTTGGTAGGCGAACCCGTGATCGGCGAGCCCAACTCGACCGGAAAACAGATGAGACTGTTTGTTCGCAGGAAAGTTACAGGATTGTGCCGGAGAGTTAGAGGACGAGCACGTCGATGTCAGGGGATATGTAACTTTTCGTGGCGCGCTGAGTCTGATTAGCATGCGCAGGAATGTCTTTCTGCTGGTGCTAGGCTTGGCGTGCATAGTCGCTACCAGTCCCGGGCAGGGAAACCTCAATCACCTCAGCGGGCAAACGTCACCGTACCTGAAACGGTCAGTTTCCCAACCCGTTGATTGGTACCCATGGGGTCCAGAGGCCTTCCGGCGTGCCAGCGAACTGGATCGCCCGATTCTGCTAGATGTTGGCGCCGTGTGGTGTCCGTGGTGTAGTCTCATGGATCGCGATACCTACACAACCCTGGCAACGGCCGATTACATCAATCAGCACTTTGTTTCTATAAAGGTTGACTTCGATTCTGCTCCGGAGTTGGTCGCGCAATTGCAAAGAGCTCAAGCGGTGCTAAACCTGCCGGCCGGGCTGCCACTCATATCTTTCATCACACCACAGGGAAAGCTCTACTTTGGCGCGGGATACCTACCGGCAGAGCGCAAGGCGGGCAAACCGTCATTTCGAGAGGCAGCGGAAGAAGCTCGGAACCGCTATGCCTATAAGGGCAAGATCGAGGAAGAGTCCTTTCAATTGGAGGTTCCTGGGAAACCATGAAGACAATTATCCGGTTATTGTGGTTAATGCTTCTCTCAGCGTCTACTCTGTTTGCAATCGATAACTTGAAACTCAATTCGCGCCTCAACTACGGCAGCGACAGCCTCGACGGCCCACTCATCACTGGATCGGATGCTCAGTCGGGATTTGTTTCGGGCAAGACCAACTACGTCATCATGTATGGCGAGGGATGCTTTAACTCAAAGAGGCAAGCACGTCGCACGGTTGAACTGTACAACAAGTACGACTCCCAAGTGCACTTCGTGGTGGTCGACCTTGACGTTCGCCGCTCGCCCGAACAGCAGGAACTGGTGAAGAAATACTACAAGGGGTATATCCCACATGTCGTCGTATTGAACGCGCACGGCGAAACCCTTTACAACCAATCAGGCGAAGTGGACTCCGCAGTCATTGAAGACCTCTTCAAGAGATCGCTGGGCAGTAAGTAACGAGATTGAGGAAGTTGGTTGCGGCGGGTGGATTTGACCGCCGACCTTTGGGTTATGAGAACAACCGCTTGCAGTTAAATCATTGAACCTGAAGCACGGACGGAATGATTCAGGTTCTCAAAAACAACGCCAGTTCAACTCAGTCACGGCAGATTATGAGCGGATATGAGCGGGGGAGCGCACGGTATAAGCCCTACTATCATAGGAAAAGAAAAGGAATAGGTGATTAAGACTCGGGACTCACTAGAAGAACTCACTGAAGCTGGCAGACCGCGTTTACAAATATACTCCGCATCCCCTCATAACTGCGCTGACATTTACACCTTTTGCGGCTCCCTCAGCGAACGCTACATACGCAATAATGTGCAAATCGAGGGCCCTTTAACTCGTTTGCGAAACCAGCCAAACGGAAACGCAACTCTTTCGTGCCTCAGAACAATAAATCTGGATAGTCTTCCGGCCCCATCTCGTATTGCCCTCTCGCGTCCTCTCATTGCGCCTTGATGCCACAATGCGTTATCGAACTGCAAGCGAAGTTTGTGTTCTACCTAATGAAGACAGCCGGCGGGGCCGTAATCAACAGCCCGCCGGCTTTCTTGCCCACCATCACTGCGCTCACGTCCCGTCATAGAAGCACACGTTCAACTCCGGCAAAGCAATACGGAGCCTGAATTTAGCTAATGGCGCGAGAATCGTGCTGATGAGAGCCTAGAGCGGTGTGCGGCCCGGTCGTTTCTTGCGCAGAATCCGCCTTGTAATTACAGACAAGTCGCTACGGCAACATTTTACAAAGTTCCGACAAATAATCGGTTTCACAGCGGAACTTTTTTCCTCGTTGTTGCTCACATTCATCACGTGATCCCAAACGCGACTTGTGATGTCGCCGCGGCACAACCATCAAAAGGAGAAGTCAATCATGCAGGTGATGCAGCAAGAAAAATTCCAAGTACGCGCTGGTGGCAATATGTCCGCCGGTGACGGATTTGCAATCAACAACCAAAAAAACGAGGGTAAGAACGTAAACGCGAGGAGACCGTTGAAGCGTGCAAACGTAGTGATCGCTGCAACAGCGGCAATCATGTTCGTTTCTGCCGCGGCATTTGCGCAGCAAGGCGGACTCTTACGTGCAGGGAATGGTCCTGGGCCTGCAGCCAATGGGCCAGGTCCTGGATGCAACATCATTCCACCCGTGGCGTCGATTGGAACAAAAGTTGACATCTCACAATTTCCTCCGGCCGATTCGCTCACGAATCCCGACTTGGCGGGGCCTGTCCAACTGCTGAAATCAGGCAAGTTCGACATCCCAATCGAAGAGCTGACGACATTGAATGTTCCCCCCGGCACTCCCAGAGGAACGATCACGCTGCCTCTGTACAAGGGTGCGGTGAATACTCCGTTTGGTCTAAAGCCCATGTGGTACATAATCCTCGACGCGGGCGACCAGGCTGAAGCGGAGCGCCTTGGCGTAAACTTCTCCAAGAAACTGCATAACGCCGGGGACGCCGCACGGCCCGCCACTGTTCGCGCTGACGGAACGTTCTTATTTGAATCCGGCCTCGTGGATTTCAGCCCAAACCGGCAGGTCCAGGCCGGCTCTAGAGAACGACCATTTCCCCCCAGCATCGCGCAGCCTGGCTCCATCGGTGATGCCGATTACAGCCCGCTGGTAAACGTTGGCGGCATCATTTACGATGCGCCCGTTATCGCCGCCGCGGTGGATGACGCATCCATCAATTTCCCAACTGGCAATCCGAACTACAGCCTTGTGCATGATCAGGTGGTCGCCATTGATCCGGCAAACCGCACAGTCACGCTTTCCTTGATTAACGGCTATAGCTTTGGCAAGCCGGTCTTCTACATCTCAACGGAATCTAGCGATCCCACGGTGTCGGCGATCGAGGGGAACACTTTCGCTCCACGTTTGCGCCTCATCGAGACTGGGGTGGACGATATCAGTCGCAGCGCAGTCGAGCGGATCTTCATCGCTACGAATGGCGAGTCAGCAGGCGGCTGCCAAAATCCGCAGCGTCAGGGTCTTGGCGCCGCGCTTTTGGATGGTCATCGGCCAAATAACACGTTTGGCGGAGTTCCCACGACTGCCACGGATTACAGCCCGGTCTGGGACGCCAATGTCTATGAGTGGACCGATGAAGCCATCAGAAAGGGTTATCGCGGTCTCCTGACCGAGGAGTTCCGCATTTTGAAAATGGCGAGAGACGGATACATCACCGGTCCTAACGGTGCACCCTACGGCAGTCTCGGTCCCGTAATCGTATGCGGTGTCGCTGCTCGGCTTAACTGAACGAGCTGGCGAGGCCACTTTTGAAGGCAGATTGGCGGCAGATTGCAACTGCCGCCAATCTTCCTAAGTAGCCCATAGCTTCGAGATGACCTTCACAACCTTGTGATCTACCACCTTTCGTAGGAGAGCGAGATGCCAGTAAAGCTAATAGTCATGTATCCCCGTCCGAAGGACGTCCAGGCTTTTGAGACTGTTTACAAGAATCAGCATGTGCCCATGGCTGTCGAGAAACTCGCCGGCAAGACAAAAGTTGTCGCGACCAGGGTGCTCGGGTCTCCGAGCGGGGCACCCGCGTTTCACCGCATCGCCGAGATCCATTTCCCCTCCATGGAAGCGCTAGAAGCATGCGCGGCCTCGGAGGGATGCAAACAGACGCTTGCAAATGCGGTTTCGATTTCATCAGGTGGCGCGCCAGTCTTTCTCGTAGCCGAGGAGGAGACGTTTGAATTTTGAATGCCAAAGGGCGCGCCTCAAAAACCTTAGTGTCAGATGAGCAATACGTTCGCAAATTTCAACAAAGAAATGGAGAAAAAACATGAAAAGGATGTTCTATAGAATGATGACCCTGTGTATGTTGGCAGTGCCGCTCACGGTTATCGCGCAGTCCAACGACAACATGAAACAGGATCAATCTCAGCAAGACCAAATGAAGCACGACGACATGAGTCAGGACCAGATGAAGAAAGACGAGATGAAGAAAGACAAGAAGTCCAAAAAAACCAAGAAAGACAAGATGAAAAAAGACGACATGAAAAAAGACGACAACATGAAACACGATGACACAATGAAAAACGATGACGGCATGAAGCAGAACTAGCCTGCTCCGGCTTCGGGCAGCGTCCAACAAACGGGATAGCCGTAACCAGACTTCCTGACCTGGTCCGGCTATCAACTCCTCAGATCACTAATTTGCTGTTTATTCTCTGGCGTGTGCCGGCTGGAAGTGCTCTCCTGCTCCCGGCATGTCTCAACTCGTTCGCGATTTGCCGATTTGTGGCGTGTGTAGGTGCGCATGTACTGGGCAGCTTTTGCTGCGCAGCGGAGGCGTGTCTTCAGGCCAGACCGGGCCACGCTGTTACAACCAGGCCTGGAACATCTTATTGAGCACAATTTCGCGACAGCAGAGCCCTTCCAAGATATAGTCAATGACTTTGCCGTCATTCAAATGTTCCCGACATCGGCGCTTGGTTGTATCCGAAAGAACCACCTACGTATGCTTCGCCACCCACAGCATAATCACGAAGATCACAAGTGGAATCAGGACGAGGGCAACATACAGCAGGATCCGACGGCGTGGCTGCTTGCGGACTTTCCAGTTTGTGAGCTCGTCACGGTCGGCAACTCCCACGTGCTCCTGGTGTTCGAGATCAACGGCGAACTCCCGCGCCGAAGGGTAGCGTTTGGCAGGATCCCGCTCCAAGGCGCGGTAGATAATTTCCTGAAGTTGGGGGGAGATGGTCGGGTCCAGTTCACGGGGCGGCACGGGATTGTTTAGCAGGCGATCATTCATGATCGCAAACGGGTTGGGCCCGGTGAAGGGCACTTTTCCAGTCAGCATTTCGTACAGCATCACTCCCAGTGCATAGATATCACTGCGGGCGTCGCCGCGCTTGCCCTTTACCTGCTCGGGAGAAATGTAGTCGGGCGTGCCCATGGTTCGGGAAAAGTTGCCAAAGGTGAGCCGTCGCGCTCCGACGTTGGCCGCAACCCCAAAATCAATCAGCTTGATGTGGCCGTTCGCGGTCACCATAATATTTTCCGGCTTCAGATCGCGATGGAAGACGCCGTGGCCATGAATGTAGTCGAGCGCGGCCGCAATGTGGAGAGCGATCTTGACGGCGCGCTCCGGCGGAAATTTCTTCTGCTCGTTGATAAGCTGCCGGAGCAGCCGCCCATCCACCCACTCCATCACCATGTACTCCTGGCTGTGGTGGGTGCTGGGGTAGACCTTCATTACGGCGGGATGGTCCAGCTTTTCGCCAATTTCCTGTTCGCGATGGAAGCGCTCGAAAAAGACCGGGTCGGCTTCCATTTCTGGATGCGGAATCTTGATGGCCACCGGTTTTCCGGTGAGTTCGTCAGTGGCACGGAAAATCGAGGCCATGTCGCCGCGGGAGACCAGGTCTCCAATCACGTAATGATCGAGTTTTTCGCCTGTATGGAGTGAGGTCATCGGAGCGGACTCGGGGCCAGGCTGCTGTCATCGGCCTTATTCAGTTTCCCGGCGGCGGTTTCTTCCGCCCGCGCGGGTGTCGGAACCGTGCTCTCCGGAGTAGATGACATGGTAAAGGCTTCCACCTCTTCGGTCAGGGACTGCGGGTCATTGTCGCTCTTTAGTTGGAAGGTTGCACGCAGCGCCAGCGGCGTGATCAGGGTCGTGAGCAGGACGATCGCAACCATGACTGCGACCTCTGGTTTTTGGAAGATTCCGGTACTGGCGCCCATCGCGGTAACGATCAAGCCAACTTCACCGCGGGAGATCATACCGCATCCGATGCGCATGCTCTGTACCCAATCCATTCCGGAAGCGAGGGCGGCCGAGCCGCAGCCCACCAGTTTACCGAGCACAGCAACCACAAATATCACGCCGAGCATGAGCCAGTGGCCGGAGAGCGCGCGGTAATCGCTGGAGAGTCCAATGGAAACAAAAAACAGGGGGATGAGCAGCGCGTGGCCCACGGCGGCGAAACTGCGCTCCACGTCGGCTTTGAATTCGGAGCTGGCAAAAACGAATCCCAGCAGATAGGCGCCGGTGATTCCGGCGACGCTGCCCAGCCACTCGGCGGAGATTGCATAGACCAGCAGGAGTCCCAAGACGCAACTGGGGACGGCCTCGGTGGCGGAAAGTTTTCTGAATTGGCGAATCAGGGGATCGAGGAAGCGGTTGGCCAGGCCGTATCCGGCGACGAAGAACACGGTTACGGCGACGCTGATCGCGATCATTTGCACGATCAGAGGGTGCGCGCCGGCGAACGGCACCTTTTCTTGTAGCCAATCGCTGGCCATGGATGCGAGTCCGAAGCCGCCATGCGTGGCAGCGCCGGAGGCGGCAAGGAAGGCGAGGACGAAGAGGCCCATCACGTCGTCGATGACGGCCGCGCCGAGAATGATGGTGGCTTCGGGTGACGACATTTGGCCGGCGTCCATCAGGGTGCGGGCGGAGATGGAAACGCTGGTGGCGGTCAGAGCCCCGCCCATAAAACAAGCGGTCTTCCAGGAGAGGCCAAACATGTGTCCGACGCCGGCGCCGAGCAGGAACGGCCAAATGACGCCGAAGAGAGCTACGAGAAAGGCGGTGCCGCTGGCTGCACGCATGCGGTCCACGTCGGTCTCAAGGCCGGCGATGAACATGAGGACGAAGCCGCCCAATTGGGCCATGAGCATCAGCGTGGCAGAGGCCTCGCCGCCCGCGAACAAGTGGAGGTGCAACAGATTAACGGCGCCCGGCCCTAGCACCACGCCAACTAGCAATTCGCCAAGAATGGCAGGAATAGAAAAGCGGCTGCACAGCGAGCCGGCGATTTTGGTCGCCGGCAGCAGGATTGCGAGCAACAACGCGAGCTGAAGCCCCGGCTGCATTCTCTATTGAATATCCGCGGTTACGATCGCCTGACTGCTCTGCCGGGTCCACAAACGGCGCAGGAACGAAATGGGAGCTGTCCACGGGGACTTGTATCCGCCGCGTTCGATGCCTTCGCGCTTCATGGTACGGATGCTGGCGGCCTGCTTGCGGGCCAGATCCGCTTGGGCCATGTTTTGTGCCAGCAGGGCCGCGGTGCGGGTGTGTTCCTCGGCCTTGTCCATTACCCGCAATCTCATCCACAATTCTCCCATCTTGTACTGGGCGATGAAACTGTTGGGCGCGAGCCGGACCGACTCCCGCAGTTCTTCAATGGCGGCTTGCGGATCGAAATTGACGCACAACGCCATTCCCAGGAGCACGCGCAACTCGGAGACTTGCGGATGCTTGGAGACGCAGGCGCGCAGTTCGGCGACCAGTTCCGTCCGCTGCTCTTTTTCGAGCAGGTAGGGGTCGGCAAACATTCTGAGCAGCAGAGTTTGGGTTTGAGTTGGCAACGAAGCCAGCGCCAGCGAGGACACCCGTGAACTTAAGTTTTCACGTTTGTGGCTTGCGACAACGAGGTCGGTAGAGTTTTGCGTCATATCAGTTTTGTCCGATCAATCGGGATTTTGAGTTAACAATCAGCAAGGCGCGAACTGCATCTCGCGCCCTGCTGTTGGTTTCGCTTGTGAGTTACGCGACCGCGTACTCCTCGTTTGCATGCGCTAGCACCGAGGGTTCGTCGCGGAAAACGAACTCCGGATAGCCCAACTGGCCCATTTCCGGAATGTCAAGACCCGCGATTTCGGTTTCTGCTGAAACCCGTTGCCCGATGAAGAAGTCGAGTATCAGGTTCAGCAGGAAGCTGAAAGTGAACAGGAAGCCCAGTAAGGTGGAAACCCCCACGAGTTGAGCCGCAAGCTGGGCCCAGCCGTCACCACCGTAGAAAATTCCCGTTACTGATCCGGTGACACCGTTCCAGCTTCCGCCATAGTTACTGGTACCGTCTGCAAACAACCCGATGGAAATTACTCCCCAGAGGCCGTTCGTGCCATGTACCGAAATTGCGCCGACGGGATCGTCAACCTTCATGAAGTTTTCGACAAAGGCGCAGCTCAAGCAGACCAGCCCGCCCGCCACCAGTCCGATTACGGCAGCGCCGAAGGTGCTGACAAAGCCACTGGGAGCGGTGATCGCCACCAGTCCAGCCAGCAGTCCGTTGCCGCTCATCGAAGCATCCGGTTTACCTTTCAGCGCCCACATGTAAAGAATCGCTCCGAAGGTTCCGGTGCAACCCGCCAGCATCGTATTCACCGCGATGGAGCCGATGCGCAGATTGCCGGCCGCGGATGCACCCAGGGTGCTGCCCGGATTGAATCCGAACCAGCCGAACGCCAGGATGAAGCAACCGATCAGGACCGCGGAAATGTCGTGGCCGATGATCGCGTTGCTGGATCCGTCACGATTGAACTTGCCGATGCGGGGCCCAATAATCAGTGCAACCGCCAAGGCAGTGATTCCTCCCACGGCGTGCACCACGCCCGATCCAGCAAAGTCACAATAGCCCTTGCCGAGCCCAAGGTTTGCTCCCAGCTGTGACAGCCAGCCGCCGCCCCAAGCCCAGTTACCGTAAATGGGATAGGTGAACGCCCCCATGAGCACTGAGGAAACGGCGAACGCCAAGAATTTCCAGCGTTCGGCGCAAGCACCAGTAACGATGGTGAGGGCCGTATCCATGAACACCATTTCGAACAGGAAGATGACCATCACGCCTACGTCATAGGTGTGACCGGAGAGGAACATTCCCGATCCGCCAAAGATGCCCCAACTGGTGCTAAACCAGTGGTGCTCGACGGACAAGGATTGCAGGCCCCCTAGGTTTCCGTTGCCCGCTGCCCCACCCATTTGTATGGCGAACCCGATCAGCCAGTACGCCAGCAAGCCGCAGCCGTACACGAAGAAGTTCATCATGTAGGTGTGGTTCGCATTCTTCACCCGGCACAAGCCCGCCTCGACCATGGCGAATCCAGCCTGCATGAACATGACCAGGAAGCCGGTTACGAGCGTCCAAACGAAGTTGACGGCAATTTTGTTTTGCCCAACCTGGTTCGCAACATCTGGCAGCGTTACGCCCACTTTGGAATCTGCGGGGGGCACATCGTTGATGGTTCCCGTGATGGCGCCGCCGGGATCGCCCTGTTGTAGTTGGGTGGTTGTTGGCGCCTTGGCAGCGGCATCTTTCAGTTGCGCATCTGCGGGGGGCGGAGTTGCGGTCGCCGGCGGAGCTGCAGCCGGAGCCGCGCCCTGACCGAAAGCCGTCGCGCCCAGCATCAGTGAAAGCGTGAGGACGCAAAGACATAAACTACAAGTTCGAATCCATTTCATTGTTGTCTGCTCCGTAGTCATTTTGGTTTTTCGTTGCGAACCAGTTCTTACGCTTTCCAAATCGCATTCTTGTTGAAAGTTGCGGGCAGGATATAGACGATGCCGAACAGGCTCACGCAAATCCCCACCAGCGCCAGAACAATGCGCGCGCTGACGCCGTCCACGAGGTGCAAGCCGAACAAGGTAATGCCCCAGCCCAAAGCCGCAGTGAACGCCCCCGCAAGCTTCATGCCCATTGACGACGCTTTGATGGCCGGCTTGCCTTCGAGCGGCTTGATCTTCAAAAATCCGAACAAGCTGGCCACCAAGATAACTGCCCCTGCGGCCAGCGCCACCTTGCCAATTCCAGTTGACATGTAGGCGATTCCCGCGCACAACGCTGTAAAGCCCACCAGAAACGTTGTAAAGCCACGTCCCTGCCCTGTATTTGCTGCCATGAAAACTCCTTTTCCGCTCCTTCTGGGAGCACTGGTTATTTCGTAATTTCCGAACCGTTCCCTTGCGTACTCAGCGCATCAAAGACACCGTCTGACAAAGAAAACCTCAGACCGCAAAGCTTTGCCCTCATCACCAGAGACCTGATCCTCGGCAACGGCTCGTCCTCCCTTGTGACCGTGCCCACGATGATGAGTTCCGGCGGTTCACCGGCCGCCGCGCGATAGACCCTGAAGCTCGCGCTGCCAACTTCAGGGAATGTCGCAAACAAAAACTCGCGCACCGTCATCGCGTCTCGCAATGCTTGAAGAGCCAAGTTTTGCTCTCGCGCTGCGATTAGCAAGTCGGTGTCCCAGGAATCCTCGGCCCGGGCCATCCACTCGCAAACCGCCGTTTCTTGCATTAATTCCAGGCGGATCAGGCGGAGCGGCATGCGGGAACTCTCGCCAAACCTCATCCGGATTCGGATCTTGCGGACAAACTCTGAGGCTTCCCAAATCCATTTCATCTCCCCACTCTCACCAGTGCGCCGACGGGAAGGGAAAGAAAGATCACAAACATCACGGCCACCATGATCTCAATCGCCGGAGGAAGCTGGTTTTGCATGCGCAGGACCAGCATGACTGCCACCATCGAGAACCACTGCCAACGGGAACGGCGCAATCGTTCAATCCGATTCGAAAGTCGGAAGAAACTGCTCGACGTTCTCTTTCGCTCCAAGCCGAGCTTCCCGCCGGCGCGAATACACGCCACCGCAAAGAAGCCCGCCAGCAGAAGCTCCACCAATGTGAGTTTCCAATTCATCGTTACCTCCTGATAGGTTCCGACTCCACAGCGACGTTCCGGCAAATTCGCATCCGCACTCCGAGTCAAGTACAAGTGCAACTGAAGGACACCACCACCCCAAAAAACACGAGCGGTCTTATCCCTGATAAATATGTCGCTACGGAGTCGGCACTGCGTCGTGCCTAAGGAAACTCACTGCGGCGTCGAAGTGAGGGGAAACTCGGTGCTACTTACAGCTTGACGCGGATTCTGGCGTAGGGCACCAAGAAAGTCAAATTCAAACTTTTTATCAAGTCCATTGGTGAATTGCGCGGCTCAATCGCTCAGCGGACCAGATGCGGAATTCGGCTTGGTGGTCACTGATTCACTCCTGTTACGCGCGAGGTTCAACAAGCCTGGCACGGGCTCGTGGCGCTCGGTCTGACGCGAAGGCCGACTGTCGCCTCTGCTTCAGTCCATTCAGCCGCAGGGCCAAGAACCGGCGTCGCAGTTTCCCAACACCGTCTGCTGACAGTCCTGTTTCTTGAGCCACTGCCTTATTGCTCTTTCCTTCTGCAAAGGCCAAAATTACCATTGCTTTTCGCGCCACAGTTGAAGGAGATTCTGGAGACCGTGACCAAGCTTCTAAAACCCTTCGTTCATCTTGACTGAGAACCACAGGCGCAACCGGTCTTCCCATCCGCTCCGGTTGAAGGCCTTTCAGTCGCCCGAGAAGAAAACGGCACCGCCAGTCTCCAACGGCGTCTTCCGATTCATCGGTCGCTAGAGCGACGGTCTTGTTACTCTTTCCTTCCGCGCAAGCCAAAATTACTCGCGCTCTTCGCACCAAAGCCGAAGCAGATTCCGGAGACCGGGACAACCTCTCTAAAATCATTTGTTCATCCGGACTGAGCACAAGCGGGCCAACAGGCCTTCCGCGTCTCTCTTGCTCGAAGTCTTTCAATCGGTTGACGAGAAAACGGCTGCGCCACTTTCCGACGGTGAGGCCTGTCAATCCTGTCTCACTCGCCACCGAAACGTTAGTCTTCCCTTGGGCGCACGCTAGGATCGTTCGACTTCGTTGCTTCAGAGCCCGTGAAGCTCCCGTATCTGTTATCAGGCATTCCAACGTCGATCTCTCCTCAGCGCTAAGAATAAGCACTGGTAACGGTCTTCCACAGGTCATTGGATGACCCCTTCTGTCAAGGACACCAAGTTCGAATCGACGAAATGAAAAGGTGCAATTTTGCGCGGTACACCCGCTGTTTCGAACCGATGCCGCATTGTGTCGGCATCAGTCACTGGAGTCAAATTCAAAGTTTTTATCCTGAGCATTAGCATCGATGGAGTTGTGAACTGCCTGAATTTGACGCAGAACCACATCCCCCGTATCGTGATCGAGAGTTGGTACCACCCTCCGTTATGCCTTCCGAGGCCAATCTAGTGAGGTATGGTCTTGGCAGTCATCTACCAGAAAGGGATGAAAGCGCCAAGACGACGAGGAGCTGGTGGAGAGCTTCGCTGTCGGACAGAGTGGCCGAACTGCGGCATTCCCTTATTCTGGGGCGGCATGCGAGGTGTATTGGCTCTGGCTCTTGCCCTTCCCCCTGAAGTCCCGCACCGCGATGAGATTATTACCGTCAGCTTTGACAAACGAATCATCCCGAGTGCTAGGATTTGCCATGCAGAAAAGTATCTGGAGAGCGGTCATCGAGGTGGCTCTCATCATATTCCTCATTTATTCAAATCTCTTGATGGGAAAATTCGTGCGTTCGGCGATGGGGGCGAAGAGGGGTCTAGCTTGGGCAATCGGTGATGTTTTTACTGCCGCCAATTTTGAAATCGCCATAGGAACCGCGATCGTCGGTTATGTCTGTCTTGAATTTCTTCCCTTCAAACTATCCCGCGTCCTCAGTACCGGAAGCTCCTGCCCGAGCGGATCGACGTTGCTCACATGCACGACCCCGAGTCCAACCGAGGAGTACGGCCCATGCCTCTACTGAAGCTGCCCGAACGCGTGATGGTATCCAGTGTCTTCTTTCGTCTCCAAGTGAACGAAAGCGGAACTGCGAAGAACCCGTCAAGGGCAGGCCCGCTGGCGCGGCTCCCTACGGTCGCCCTTGACTGAACCCTCGCAGTTCCAAGCCACCCCGCCAACTATGGAGGCGAAAGAAGAAAAATCGAAATATCAGTTCTGTTGCAACCTCCGCGCCAAGAAGGAGTCAGTATGTGCGCCCAATCCCAGCTTTCCGATTTTGACCGTTCTTCCACCCAACCCCTACTTGGAGCGGAACGTCCACCCTGGCTGACGGCCCGAGAAGCTGCACTGTATCTCAACGTGAAGGTGCGGACGATTTTGCTGTGGGCTCGACAAGGCAGAGTGAAAGCCTACGCACCCACGGGGACGCAACGCCGAGTCTGGCGTTTTCTGCACGCGGACCTGGATGCCCTCGTGACCCAGAAGAAACCTGTGGTAAGCTCGGCTCAGCCGTCCGTGCTCGCTAACGAAAGGAGACTATGAAACGAACACGGCACAAGCAAGGATCTATTGTTTGCGATAAACGTCGCAGGGTGTGGAATTACTTATTCTGCGAAAACGGAGTGCGTCGAACCAAGCTGATCGGTTCGTTGCGCGACTTTCGTACTAAGGCAGGCGCATGGGCACGCAGCAGAGTCGTTTCGTTAGACGGTTATCAATAAACGAATCAGCCAAACGCACGCGACCCACACGGTTAAAGAGTTGGCTCAACGCTACCAAGGCGAAAGAATGCCTTCGCGTTCCGAGACTTCTCGTGTGTATCGCTCATGGCTGCATAACCACATTTTGCCTCGCTGGGGCGACAAATCTATTACTGACATACAGCCCAGACCCGTTGAACTCTGGCTTCGCCAGCTTGATCTATCACCCAAGAGTAGGTCTCACGTTCGCAACTTACTTCGGGCCTTGATGGAGTTTGCAATGTGGTGTGGCATTCTGGACGTAACACGCAACCCCATCGACCTTGTTGTCGTTAAGGGTGCGACACAGCGCATTCGCAAACCCCGAAGCCTCACGGTCGAGCAGTTCCAGAGACTCAGTGCATTCCTGAAGACACCGTTCAACACGATGGCTCTGGTGTCAGTCTGTCTGGGATTGCGAGTCTCAGAACTGCTTGCCCTGAAGTGGCGAGACGTGGACTGGCTCGGTGCCAAGCTGAACATTGAGCGGGGCATCGTGAAGCAGATTGTGGATGATGTCAAAACCGATTCGTCTCGCAAGTCCCTGGCCATCGACAAGGGCCTGCTGGAGGTACTACGGGTCTGGAAGCAGACCACGCAGTTCTCAGCCGAAGAGGACTGGATCTTTGCCAGTCCTTTGAAGCTGGGCCATCTTCCCTAATTCGTACACGGGGTTTTGGCGCGAACTTGAGCGAGCAACCAAGGAAGCGGGAATCGGGCATCTCGGCACTCACGCTTTTCGGCATACCTACCGTAGCTGGCTGCATGCAGTCGGGACTCCAATCGCTGTTCAACAAAAGCTGATGCGGCATAGCGACATCAGAACGACGATGAACATCTATGGCGACGTGGTGACTGACGAGATGGGGCAGGCGCACTCCAAGGTTGTGGGGCTGGCTCTGAGCCGACCCGCTTAACTGATTGCACTACTGATTGCAGGCTGGCGTGAGCCATTGAAAGAATGGCTCCTCAGGTAGGACTCGAACCTACAACCCTCCGGTTAACAGCCGGATGCTCTGCCATTGAGCTACTGAGGAGTGTGGCTGTGCAGGTAACTGCACATCAATAATAACATCGGCTTAGCGGAGTGAAAACCGGATAACGCGGTCCGTCTTTACTTGATCCAGCCGCCGCCGACCACCAGGTCGCCGGCGTAGAACACCGCTGCCTGACCCGGGGTGATGGCGCGCTGCGGCTGCTCGAATGCAACCAGAATTTCGTCGGCGCTGGACTTCTCGATCATCGCCGCCGCGGGCTCGTGGCGGTGCCGGATCTTGACCGTCACTGGCATCGGGGCGCTCAGCTCGTCCACGGAAATCAAGTTGATGCGGTGGACGCGCAGGGTCTTCGAATACAGATTCTCTCCGCTCCCCACCACCACCTCGTGCGTGTCGCCTCTGATTTGGAGCACGTAAAGTGGCGAACCGGTTGCCACTCCCAGCCCCTTGCGCTGGCCGACTGTGAAGTTGTGAATGCCGCCGTGCTCGCCGATCACTTGGCCATCGGCGGTCACCAGCTCCCCAGCAGTATCAGGAAGCGACTCGCCCTGCTCGGCAAGATAGGCGTCGAGAAAATTCTTGTAGTCGCCGCCGGGGACAAAGCAAATTTCCTGCGAGTCAGGCTTCTCCGCCAGCGCCAGGCCGTGCTTGTGAGCAAGGTCGCGGACTTCGGGCTTGGTCATGTTTCCCAACGGAAACATCGTCCGGCTGAGCTGCTCCTGGGTCAGTCCGAAAAGAAAATACGTCTGGTCCTTGGAATGATCGGCAGGCCGCTTGAGCAGCCACCGATCTCGCGAATCGTCGAACTCGACTCGCGCATAGTGCCCGGTGGCGACGGCTTCCGCGCCGATCTGCTGCGCGACGGTAAGCAGCTGATCGAACTTGAGGTGATTGTTGCAGAGACTGCACGGGATCGGCGTGCGTCCGGACAAATACTCCTGAACAAAAGGACGAACGACGTCGCGCTCGAAGCGGTCCTCATGATTGACCACGTAGTAAGGGATGCCGATCGTCTCGGCTACGCGGCGGGCGTCGTACACGTCGTCGAGCGAACAGCAGCGGCCCTTGACAGACTCGGGCATGCCCTCGTGTCCGGCGAGGCGGCGCTGATTCCAGAGCTGCATGGTCAAGCCGATGACGTTGTGGCCCTCGGCACGCAGCATGGCCGCAACGGTCGAGGAGTCAACTCCTCCCGACATGGCAACGGCGATGGTGCGATTCGGCATAGGAGATTGCTCACTAACGGCTGGCTTCCAGCTACTAGCCGCTAGCTTCTAGCATGCATTTCCCATCTGGCTCTGGTCGTGCGATGCAGCATTTTCGAAGAAAAGTGACTTGGGTTGCTAGGAGCTAACAGCTTCCTTATTGTAAACCGGCGACAGCTCGCGCAGTCTCGCGACGGACGCCGGCACCAACTCGATCGCGAACTCCACGTCTTCCGTGGTGTTCTGTTTTCCCAGACTGAAGCGGATGCTGGCGCGCGCGCGGTCGGGACGGAGGCCCATGGCTGTAAGCACGTGCGAAGGCTCAATCGCGCCGGATGAGCAGGCGGCTCCGGTCGAAACCGCGAGGCCCTTCAGGTCGAGAGCAATGATCAGCGCCTCGCCTTCGATGTAGTCGAAGTAAATGTTGGAGGTGTTGGGAACCCGCGGCGCGCCCTCTCCGTTAACGCCGACGGATTCGACATTTTGCAAAATGGCATTTTCCAGCCGGTTCCGTAAAGCGGCCATCCGGCTGGTTTCACCGTTCTCGAACCCTTTGATCGCCAATTCAGCGGCTTTGCCCAGCCCCACAATCCCCGGAACGTTCTCCGTCCCGGCGCGCCGCGAGCGCTCGTGGCTTCCGCCGTAAAGCATGGGCTCGAGAGTCGTTCCCTTGCGGACATAAAGCGCGCCGACTCCTTGTGGAGCATGGATTTTGTGGCCGGAGATGGAAAGCAAATCACATCCAATTTCCTTCACCCGGATGGGGACTTTTGCGGTGGCCTGCACCGCGTCGGTATGGAAATAGATTTCGGCTTCCGCACAAATCTTTCCGACCTCTTCCACCGGCTGGATCACGCCCGTCTCGTTGTTAGCGAACATGATAGTCACCAGCTTCGTATTGGAGCGCAGCGCGCGGCGAAGATCGTCGGGATCAATCAGCCCGCGGCCATCCACCGGCAGAGAAGTGACTTCAATTCCCTTCTCTGCAAGATGCTTGCAGGAATTCAGCACAGCATGATGCTCGATCGTGGAACTAATCACGTGATCGCCGGATCGCACCAAACCAAAAATGGCCAGATTGTCGGCTTCGGTGCCGCCGCCGGTGAAAACAACTTCGGCGGGCCGGCATCCCAGAAGACCAGCGACTGACTCCCGCGCGCGTTCGACCGCGGCCCGCGTCTCCTGTCCATGATGGTGAATGGAAGACGCGTTCCCGAAGCGCTCACCAAAGTACGGCCGCATCGCCTCGAGAACTTCAGGCAATACCGGCGTGGTGGCGTTGTTGTCGAGATAAACCCGGCGCATATGGATATTCTACGCCGTGGACCAGGGTGTCGGCGGGCTCGTTAGATTGCTCCTCACACTCCCGTGATACTTCCCCAACGAATTGTTTACAAAATCCCGATCCACAAATTACAAATTCCCGATGTTCTGCAGACATCTGCGCGCCAAGCTTCAACTAGCCTCCGAACAGACGCGCACTGTTCCGCGTTCAATTCACAACTTCTGAAGAACCGGAGTGTAGAACATGGCACGAGAAATTCTCCCAGCTACCGTGTCGTCCATTAGGGACGTCGCCTCAACCGCAAAAGAGACTGACTCTCAATCGCAACGCGGCTTCGATCGCCGTTCACTCCTAAAGGGACTTGGAGTCGTGGGCGTGGCCGTATCGGCGGGGTCGCTGCTAGCGCCGGAAGAGGCGCACGCTAGCGGCGGTCTTACGCACGGTGATGCCGCCATCCTGCGCTTTCTAGCCGCCGCCGAAATCCTCGAAACCGATCTCTGGCTGCAGTACGCCGAACTCGCGGGGACCCAAAATAGCGAGGTCTCCACCGCAGCCAGTCAGCAGATACCCGGTTACCCCGCGCAGCCCACCGGCGGAAGCGCACCTTATACGCAGGCCGTCCTCCAGTTGGATGGGGACATGGACCAGTACATTTCGGACAACACCGAGGATGAGCTGACGCACGAGACTTTCATCAACGCTTATTTGGTTTCAAAAGGCGCTGCTCCCGTCAATCTCGATCAATTCCGCACCCTGCCCAGCAGCAAAGCTACCGGCGCGAACCAGGTCGGACGCCTCACCAACCTGATGCAGCTCACGGTAGATACCTCTTGGTGGACCCGCTACCGCAGCCGTACTGGAAACCCTGACCTGGGCGACACTTTCCCGAACGCCGTTCCAACCTTAGGGGTCAAACAGCACACGGCAATTCCGCGTACCGATGATGACTTGACTGATTCCAATTTTCTTCAGGCAATCGCCAACACTGCCGGTTTCCACTTTGCCTTTATTGAGCAAGGCGGGACTAGCCTTTACCCGAAGTTGGCACAACGAGTAACCAGTGTGGATGTCTTGCGCATCGTGCTCGCGATCGGCGGGACCGAGATCGCCCATTTTCAGACGTGGCACGACAAGGCCGGTAATGCGATACCCGGGAGCGCCACTGATCCGGTGACCGGAGTTCCAGTAACTTTCCCCGATCTGACTCAGCCGTCCGTCGGCGAGGACTTGAAGTCGAATCTGATCATGCCCGAGCCCACTGTGTTCTTCAAGGGCCTGCCGGTATGTTCGATCATCCGCCCCACGGCCACGAAGGGAGCTGCTATGGGAGCTCTCGCCGGCCTTACCGGGGATGGGCTTTTCATTGGCCAGTCGCCAGCGTTTTTCCATTTCATGCAAGAGCTGGCGACAGATGCAGACAACGCAAAACGCGGGATTACCTAATTCAGCGGCGGTTACTTTTGATCCCTCCCCGAGGCGCTGTGCTTTAAGCTGTGTTGCAAGACATGGATCACAGCGCCTTCCCTTTTCTTAAGTAGAGCTTTGGAACTTGCATTCAGCCAAACTATGGGAGATCAATATGTTCGAAGGACTCTTTCAACCCACGCATCTGCTGGTGATTTTTGGGATTGCACTGCTCGTATTCGGACCTAAGAAACTCCCAGAGCTGGGCAAAGGAATCGGAGAGGGCATTCGCGGTTTCAAGTCGGCGATCAAGGAATCCGAGGAGCCGTCCAAGAAAACCTCTCCCCCACAAAGCTAGTTTGGGAGGGCTTCCCGCACACAGGTGCCTCATTTTTGCTAACCTAACGTGTTGCTCCCGCGCATGAATTAACTCCGAGGTGACTAATGTCAGGAGGCTTTCGCTTGCTTTTGATCTCATTCCTGGTGGGCACTACCGCCCTGGCCGTGGCAGATGATGCCTCCTTGAAGTCCTCCCCGGCGAAACCTCCGCTGGCGCCGCAGAAACCAGTTGAGGATCTGGTCCAGGGCCACAAAATCACCGATGCCTACCGCTGGCTGGAGAATGCCACGAGTCCTGAGACGCAGCAGTGGGTCGGGGATGAGATGGCCTACACCCGCAGCGTTCTCGATCCGTTGCCAGGACGCGAGCAGCTTCACAAGCGGCTGAGCGAACTGCTCTCCATCGGTACGATTTCCGCGCCGCAAATCGGTGGCAAGTACTACTTCTACACTAAACGCGAAGGTTCGCAGAACCAGCCTGTGCTGCTGGTACGCGAGGGCGTGAACGGAAAAGACCGTGCGCTGGTGGACGTGAATCAGCTTGCCACGGACGGAACCGTCGCGCTCGACTGGTGGGTCCCTTCCGAAGACGGCAAATATGCGGCCTATGGCACTTCTCCTAGCGGCTCCGAGATGAGCACGTTGCATGTGATCGAGACTTCGACCGGCAAGCTGCTTCCCGACTCCATCGAGCGTACGCGGGCGGCTAGCCTGGCCTGGATGCTCGACAACTCCGGCTTTTACTACACGCGGTATCCGAAGAAGGGCGAGGTTGCTGAAGGTCAGGAAGTTTATTACCGCCACGTCTTCTACCACACGCTCGGCTCTGATCCGGCAAAGGACCCGTTGATTTTCGGCAAGGACCTCGGCCCCGAAGACTGGCCGGAAGTTGATCTTTCCAATCACGGCCACTGGCTTCTCCTTACGGTGGCGCAAGGCTGGACCAAGACTGACCTTTATGTACAGGACTTGCGGCCGGGAGTGGAGCGCAAGCCTCCGGTGCGCATCACGGAAGGCAAGAACTTTCTCTACAGCGGAGAGATTTTCAACGGCAAGATGTTTATCACGACCAATGAAGATTCACCTCACTACCGCATGTTCGCAGTTGATGCGGCTTCTCCCGCGCGCGCGAATTGGAAAGAGATCATTCCGCAGAATGACGCTATTTTGCAGGGCGCTGTCATCGTCAACGGATTGCTACTCGCGCAATACGAGAAGAACGCCAGCTCGCAACTCAAACTGCTGAACACGGATGGCAAGCCGCTCGGCGATGTGCAACTTCCCGCCATCGGCAGCATCTTCGGACTCGGCGGCAAGTGGGACCGCAAAGAAGTGTTCTTCGCATTCCATTCCTTCACCGTCCCGGATTCGATTTACCAGGTTGACTTGGCCACGCGCGGTAAGTCGCTTTGGAGCAAAGTGAGCGCTCCGGGAATTGATCCGGACAACTACGAAGTCAAGCAGCTTTGGTTTGACTCCAAAGACGGCACTCACGTACCCATGTTCGTGTTCCACAAAAAAGGCTTGGAACTCAACGGCAAGAATCCGACTCTGCTCACCGGATATGGCGGATTCAATATCAGCGAAAGTCCGAACTTCGTTGGCGATCGCTACCTTTGGCTGGAGCGTGGTGGCGTGTTTGCCGTCGCCAATCTGCGGGGCGGTTCTGAATTCGGCGAGGATTGGCACCGCGCGGGCATGCTCGGTAACAAGCAGAACGTCTTTGACGATTTTGCTGCGGCAGCGGAATTCCTGATTTCGCAGAAATATACCGACAAAGACCATCTGGCGATTCGCGGGGGCTCGAACGGCGGCCTGCTGATGGGCGCCGCTCTCACCCAGCGCCCCGACTTGTACCGCGCGGTGGTGTGCCAGGTCCCCCTGCTGGACATGCTGCGCTATCAGAATTTTCAGATCGCGAGACTGTGGGTGCCGGAATACGGGTCGTCGGAAGATCCCAAGCAGTTCGACTGGCTCTACGCCTACTCGCCCTACCATCACGTGAAGCAGGGTGCGGAATATCCGGCGATCCTTTTCATGACTGCGGACACGGACACGCGCGTAGATCCTATGCATGCCAAGAAAATGGCAGCGCTGATGCAGGCCGAAGCCGCCAACGGCCAGAGCCGCGAGCGTCCGATTCTGCTGCGCATTGACAGCAAAGCCGGCCACGGCGCGGGAAAACCGATTGCCAAGCAAGTCGAAGATATGACCGATATTTATTCATTTTTGTTCTGGCAGTTGGGAATGGAATAGATTTCGGATTGCAGATTTTAGATTGCAGATTGAAGACAACCTCAGAGTTCGCAGCAATCTTGAAAACCTGCAATCTAGAATCTTCAATCTGAAATCGTGCTCCTATGCCTGAACTCCCCGAAGTAGAAACCATTGCGCGCGGCCTCGCCAAACGAATCTCTGGCGATGTGATCGAGTCGGTGTGGTTGGGTTCGAAGCCAGAGCCGCTCAAGTCTTCTGCTGCAGAAATCGCCGCCACTCTGCAAGCCAGGCGCATTTCCACTGTCCGACGCGCGGGAAAGCATATTGTCTTCGATCTCGAATCTGCCGGCGGGAGAAACACACCAGCACAATGGATTGTTCATCTGGGTATGACTGGAAGCTTGCTGGTCTGCGCGCCTGGCGTGGAATTGGAGAAACATACCCACGCGGTCCTCCAACTCGCCTCTGGCCGCGAACTTCGTTTTGTGGATCCCCGCCGCTTCGGACGGCTCAGCGTCTTCGAGAAATTCGAAGCTCCCGGCACCGAACCGCTGCAAGTCGCACTCGACGATTTCGTGGCTCTTTTCCACAAACGCAAGACGCCCATCAAGAGCGCGCTCCTGAACCAAGGTCTGCTGAGCGGAGTGGGGAACATTTACGCCGATGAAGCGTTGTTCCGCGCACGTATCCGGCCCCGACGCCGTGCTTCATCGCTCACTCGTGACGAACTCCGCCGCCTGCACAATGCGCTGAGAAGAGTTTTGACGGAGGCGATCCGGCTGGGCGGTTCAAGCGTTTCCGACTACGTTGATGCGGACGGCGAAGAAGGCTTCTTCCAACTCAAGCACCGGGTTTACGGGCGAGAAGGCAAACCGTGCCTGGTGTGCAAGACTCCCATCAAGCGGATTGTCATTGCCGGGCGCAGCAGCCACTACTGTCCACGCTGTCAGCGATAGGGGGAAGCGATTGCAGGTTTGAGATTGAAGGTTTCAGATTGAAGGGCCAGTCCCAGTTTTTTAGCCTCCCAATCTGCAATCTAAAATCGGCAATCTCCCTACGACGCCTTCCCTGTTCCCTGGTCCACCACGTAGATTCGCCCGGGCCCGGCCGCCTGAACATTGTTCTTTTCGAAGCATTCCTTGATGCGGCGGCGCAGTTCGCGGCTTACTCCAAAGTGCTTGTTGGGCCGGGTTTTCACTAGTATGAGGTATTCGGCTTCGCCGTTACCGACGCGTTCAATGCCGGGCACATCAATGGCGCCCACAATGTCTTCCGCGAAAGCCGTGTCCTGACGCATTTCGTCGCCTACTTCGCGCAAAAGCCTGACCACTTTTTCGCTGGGCTCGCTGTAAGCAACGGTCACTCGAAGCGCCAACTGCGACCAGTCGCGCGTGGTGTTCGACACTATCTGGATCGCGCTGTTAGGCACAAAGTGTACGGTTCCGTCGTCATCGCGCAGAACGGTGTGGCGGAGATTCATGCTCTCAACCACCCCTTTCACTCCGGCAATGCGAACCGTGTCGCCGATGTCGTATTGGTTTTCCAGCAGAATGAAGAAACCGTTGATGAAATCATGCACCAGCGTTTGCGCGCCGAAACCGATTGCCAGTCCGGCAATGCCCGCGCTCGCCAGCATGGGGCCCAGGTTCAACCCCAAAAGCGAAAGCACTTCGAGAGCGGCGACGAAAAAGATGACAAAAACGGTGATGCTGGTCACCACGCTGGCCACGGTCCGGACCTGCTGCACGCGCACCCCGGAAGGAAGCTTGCGAACATGGAGGTCGGCGGTCTGCCGGGCGACCCCACGCGCAATCCGAGTCAGGACGTAGGCCACGATCAGCACGAACACGATCTTCGGAGCGTCGTGGCGCAGGAAGGTGATGGTATCTTCGCGCCAGTCGCGTAACAAGGCTGGGATGTTTCCGTCGCTAAGAGACGTCGTTTGCAGAAACCAGGAAGCCATTTCAGTGCCTGATTATAGCAACCGCCGAGGAACCACTCGCCGGGGCAGGCAGATATAATCTACGACAGTCTTCTCCAGTGAGGCCTATGGTGCACCGAACAATTGTGTTCTTCTGCTTGCTGCTTTTTCTGATCACGTTCCCCGGGCGATCATTCCCGCAAGACACGAGCCTGCCTTTGCCACGCGCGACGCCGAGTAACGACGATGAACCGGCGGCTCCCCCGCGCATCCAGAAAGAAATGGAGAAAAAGGCAAATGCTCAGCGCCAGGCCGAGCTGAAGCGCGACGCCGAGAAACTTCTGAAACTTTCCACCGAGTTGAAGGAATACGTGGACAAGAGCAACGAGAACGTTCTTTCGGTTGACGTAGTCAGGCGGGCCGAAGAAATCGAGAAGCTCGCTCACAGCGTGAAGGTGAAGATGCGCGGCGAGTAGCCGGCTGTGACAAACCACTTGAGTCTATGCCTCCGATTTCGATAAGCTAGAAGATTGCAACTGAGTTTCATCTGTAGGAGTGTGCTATGCCACTTCCTGAAACCGAAGCTCCCGGACGTCTGCAAGCGGCGCTCACCTCGCGCGGGGTTCGTCTTACCCACCAGCGCCGCACCATCCTGGGAGTGGTCGAAACCGCCAAGCAGCATTTGGACGCGAGCCAGATCCTGCGTCAGGCGCGCCGGTTGGACCCCGGCATTGACCGAGTCACGGTGTACCGCACCCTGAAGTTGCTCAAACGCTACGGCTTGGTGGATGAACTCGACTTGATGCACATGCAGGGCGAGAAGCATTTTTATGAACGCCGACCCCAGCGTGATCACATTCACATGGCCTGCCTGCGCTGCGGCAAGATCACCGAATTCGAAAGCGACCTGTTCGACCGGCTCAAAGGACAAATTCAGCGCGACTGCCGATTTCACATCGTAGTGAGCCGGCTGGAAGTCGGCGGTTACTGCGCACAATGCCGCTCCGCATCCTCTTCCGACTGACGATTGCAACTAGTTGCAATCCCGTTGAAACAGAATCTTATCCTCAACCGTTGACGCATGGTTAGGGCGCCACATACTATGCAACTAAGTTGCAACTAAATATATCGTGTCAAAACCACTCCACTCAGCCCTGATCATTCTTCTGTTTATCACGACGCGGAGTTCCCTCGCCCAAGAGGGTCCATTCTTTGTCACCTATACCCACCACATGGAAGAGCCAGGTAATCTCGATGTCGAAGTTTCAAGCACCACGGGCGTCCCAAGAAGTGGGCAACGATTCTATTCCGCGCCCTACATGGAACTGGAATATGGAGTCACTGCTCGCTGGACATCCGAGCTTTACGTCGAGGGCCAGTCAACCTGGGGGGACAGCACGGTCTTCACCGGTTGGCGGCTGGAAAATCGCTACAGACCCTTGAAACGCGAGCACTGGATCAATCCTGTGCTTTATCTCGAATACGAGGACCTCAACGAGGCCAGCCGCATTCAGAAAGAGGTTGAAGGCGGAGGGCCTGACCTCAGCTCGCGCAACGCGCTGCTCACTCCGCTGCACGACCACGAACTTGAAAGCAAATTGATTCTTTCCAGCGACTACCACGACTGGAACATTTCCGAGAATTTCATTGTGGCAAAGAATTTTTCCCGATCTGAAGGTGTGGAATTTGGATATGCCTTTGGCGCTTCACGTCCCCTGGCAACCCTTGCATCCGGCGCCAGCTGCCGCTTCTGCCGCGAGAATTTCATCCTCGGCGCCGAAATGTACGGCGGCCTGGGCAGTACGCTCGGCTTCGGCGTGCGCGACACGGCCCTCTACCTCGCGCCTGTATGGTCGTGGATGGTCAGTGACAACTCTACCCTGCGTTTCTCTCCGGGTTTCGGGCTCACGCACGAAAGCAACGCCCTGCTCCTTCGTTTTGGATACACCTATGAAATCCAGGGCGTCGGGAGCAAGATCTCGAAGCTCCTAGGACGAAAACCGTGAAGCGAGCTGCCTGCACAATGCTGACCCTTTGTGTGTTGGCCTCAGTGTCCCGTGCGCAGAATCCCGGATATCAGCCTGACCCCAACTGGCATGCTCCCGCGGAAGCGGCATCACGGCCGGATCCGCTTTCCGCCAGACCCGAGGCGGCCGCGGGAGGCCGCAAACTTTTCGTGCGCAACTGCGTGGAATGCCACGGCAAGGACGGAACCGGGCTGGAGAAGAAGCATTCGGCAAACTTGCAATTACCCATCGTTCAGCAGCAGAGCGACGGCGTGCTTTTTTGGAAACTCACAAACGGAAATTCCAGCCGTGGAATGCCGTCATTCAGCAAGTTGCCGGAACTTCAGCGCTGGCAGATCGTTCTGTACCTGCGAACCTTGAAGCCTGTGCAACCGTAGCTGCGCTCGCTGGGATATTGCAGGTCGCTTCTTATCCAGGCCATGTGCAGACAGCCGCCCTCGGCTGTCTCGTCGAACATAGCTCGACATTTCCGCGTCAGCAACGAAAGAACAGGCTCGGCATGCTGAGCTAGACAATCGAGGGCGGCTGTCTCCACATGGGCCGCAATTTCAGTCCGCCGCCGCCCGCACTTCCGGCCTCTTCACATCCGTTCCAATCCGCATTCCATAGAACGAGCGATGCACAAAGAAGAATGAGGTCAAGAAGAAGACGAGGGCCAACACGCGAGTCAGCGTGCTGTGCTGGTTCGCCAGCGAGACGGCCAGTTCGACCGCCAAAAGTCCAAACAACGTAGTGAACTTGATCACCGGATTCATTGCAACCGAAGACGTGTCTTTGAAAGGATCGCCGACGGTGTCGCCTACCACGGTTGCATCGTGCAGAGGCGTTCCCTTCTGCTTCAGTTCGACTTCGACAATCTTCTTGGCGTTGTCCCAGGCAGCGCCCGCGTTGGCCATAAAGATCGCTTGATACAAGCCGAATATCGCGATCGAAATCAGATACCCGATGAAGTAGAACGGCTCCACGAAAGCGAATGCCAGCGTCGAGAAGAACACGACCAGGAATATGTTAATCATGCCCCGCTGCGCGTACTGGGTGCAGATCTGCACCACCTTCTTGCTGTCGCCCACCGAAGCCTTCTCTGCGCTGTCGAGCCGGATGTTGGCTTTGATGAACTCCACTGCGCGATAGGCCCCCGTAGTGACCGCCTGCGTGGAAGCGCCAGTGAACCAGTAAATGATGGCGCCACCGGTGATCAGCCCAAGCACGAACGGCGCATACAGCAGCGAAAGGTGGTCCACGTGGACGGTAAGGCCATCGGTGAGCGCCATGATGATGGAAAAAATCATGGTGGTCGCACCGACAACTGCGGTCCCAATCAGCACCGGTTTCGCCGTCGCTTTGAAGGTGTTCCCTGCCCCGTCGTTGGCCTCGAGCAAATGCTTCGCCCGTTCGAAGTTCACATCCACATTGAAATCGCGCTTGATTTCTGCCGCCGGCACTTGCTCAATCAGCGACAATTCATACACCGATTGCGCGTTGTCTGTGACCGGGCCGTAAGAATCTACCGCGATGGTCACCGGCCCCATTCCCAGGAACCCGAACGCCACCAGCCCAAACGCAAACACTGGAGCCGCAATCATGCTTGCGGCTTCCGTCAAACCCATCGTGCTCACCCAGTACCCGGTCGCCATCAGGATAACCATGGTCAAACCGAGGTAGTATCCCGAGAAATTTCCTGCCACAAAACCGGAAAGAATTCCCAGCGAAGCGCCGCCTTCGTCGGCAGACGTCACCACTTCTCTCACATGGCGCGACTCGACAGAGGTAAACACTTTCACCAGTTCCGGAATCACCGCACCCGCTAGCGTACCGCAGGAGATGATCGTCGCTAGCTTCCACCACTGCGAGCCGTCGCCGCCAAGATCGGGAATCATGAGGTGCGAGATGAAATAAGTGATGGCAATCGAAACGAATGACGTAATCCACACCAGCGATGTCAGCGGCGACTCAAAGTTCATCTCGTCCTTGCCTTCGTAGCGACCCTTGGCAATGGCAGCGTTCAGGAAATACGCCACCGCGCTGGCGAACAGCATCATGACGCGCATCACGAAAATCCAAACCAGGAGCTGCACTTGTACGGTCGGACTCTTCACGCCGAGAAGGATGAACGTGATCAGCGCGACTCCGGTGACGCCGTAGGTTTCAAATCCGTCGGCCGAGGGGCCAACCGAATCTCCGGCATTGTCGCCGGTACAGTCGGCGATCACGCCCGGATTGCGCGCGTCGTCTTCCTTGATCTTGAAGACGATCTTCATCAGGTCGGCGCCGATGTCGGCGATCTTGGTGAAAATGCCTCCAGCAATACGGAGCGCGGCCGCACCCAGGGACTCGCCAATGGCAAAGCCGATGAAACACGGGCCGGCGTACTCTCGCGGAACAAACAGCAGAATGATGAGCATGATGAGCAACTCGACGCTGATCAGCATCATGCCAATGCTCATACCCGCGGCTAAGGGGATCCGATAAATTGGGTAAGGCTTTCCGCCAAGGCTGGCAAAGGCAGTCCGGGAATTCGCGAAAGTGTTGACTCGGATTCCAAACCAGGCCACCCCGTAGCTGCCGGCGATTCCGACCAGACTAAAGCCAAGGATGATTGGCAGCGTGGTGGCGACTGGGTGGACCGGCGCCAGCACTCCGAAGTACAGAACCATAATGACGGCGATAAACGCCCACAGAAACAACAGAAACTTTCCCTGCGTCACGAGATACGTTTTGCAAGTCTCGTAGATCAGCTCGGAAATTTCGCGCATGGCGCGATGGACAGGCAGGTTCTTCAGCTTCGAATAGATCGCCAGACCGAAACCCAGTCCGAAAACGCAGAACAGGATTCCAATCGAAAGCAGAAAATGCCCGTCCCAGCCGCCGAAGAAAGTGACACTGCGGAGATCGGGCAACTTGAGGTTGGCTTCGCCGCTGACTTGTTCCGGCTGGGCCAATGCGGCAGACACGCTCAGGGTTATGAATGAAACCACAATCGCGGCGGTCTTCAATATGCGGGAGACTTGAGACGTGAACATCCGCGAACCTTGGGACGCACCGCTGGTGAGCCAGTTGCGCATGGGAATTCCTCCAATATGACGTATGACGATGACTACGCGTTCAGGACTATTTTCTCCGCGGCTGATTTTCTCGCACGCGGCCGAATTGCAGAGCCAGGCACGGGAGCGCACTGCCGCTTTCCGAACACGCTTCCACGCAAGCAAGACTGCAAGACTGTTAGGAGTGCTGAGCTTGGCCGCGTCCGACGTTCCGTGCCGCCTGCCTGCGAGTGGGAGCTGGAACCTCCCCGGCAGGCCACACAAAACTAGCTTTTATAACATCTTGCGGGCAGTGGGGTCAAACAGGTTGGAGTTGGGCCTTGCACCGGCCCTCACGGACATATACTGCTAGTTCAGAATGGATGTGATGTTGACGAAACCGAAATCACCCGTCGCATTGAGCTCACTGTGAAGACCAATCCCGATGTCCATGCCGAGGCCAAGTCCGAGGGCTGGGATCCGAAGCAGTGGGTCAGTCTGGTTCCGTACGGAGTAAACCAGGCACACCCCAATGCCTACAAAGATATCCTCCGCTGCGCAGTTCAGAATCGGGACAATCTCGGTTATGCCTGGCGCATCTTGCGCGACGGCTGTTGTGACGGTTGCGCCCTTGGCACCAGCGGCCTGCGCGATTGGACCATGAAGGGCATTCACCTTTGCAACGTCCGCCTGGAGTTGCTGCGCCTGAATACGATGCCGTCCATGAATTGGCACCTGCTGGAAGACGTCCGCACTCTGCAAGACAAGAGTGAAAAAGAACTGCGCGAACTGGGACGGCTCTCCGTGCCGATGATCCGCCGAAGCGGAGACAACGGATTCCGCCGAATCTCGTGGGATGAAGTGACCAGCTTTCTCGCCGACGAGCTGCGCCGAATCGATCCCAAGCGCATCGCTTGGTACATGACTTCGCGCGGGCTCACCAATGAGGCCTACTACGCACAGCAGAAAGTAGCGCGCTTTATCGGAACCAACCACGTGGATACCAGCGCGCGGGTTTGTCACGCGCCTTCCACTGCTGCACTGAGCGCGAGCGTGGGTTGTGCCGCGACGACCTGCTCCTATTCCGATTGGGTGGGCGCTGACCTGGTCGTTTTGGTGGGCACAAATCTGGCCAATAACCAGCCAGTGGCTATTAAGTATTTGCATTATGCCAAG
>WNFC01008053.1_pt1 | contig 32399 bp, 38 predicted proteins | sample 5400541 | NCBI WGS metagenome assembly WNFC01 (sample SAMN13153342, study PRJNA577476) | soil metagenome | isolation source: 120 cm saprolite under Douglas fir tree site 2 hole 2 replicate 1 | place: USA:California | collected 2015-04-18
AATAGTAGAAGTTGCCCTTGCCGACCCCGCTCTCCCGGAGCACGTCGTCCAGCGACGTGGACTGATAGCCCTGCACGTGCATGAGTCGCGCGGCCGCGTTCAGGATCTGGTCCCGGGTCGCCGCCCCCTTGGTGCTCCTCGTCTCGGACACCACCGCGGCTGCACCCGCCATCGTCGAAACCCCCCATGAATGTACTGACCAGTCGGTACAGAAATATAGCCGGGCGGACCCACGCTGTCAAATTCCAGAAGATAGTCCTTACCTATCAAGTACTTGGATCAAGACTCAGCAGCTTGAGGAGATCCGAGGTGAGGTCGTAGAGCTGGGCGCAGCCCGCGAGGCCCCCGAGCAAACCCTGGATGCGCTTCCGCAGGGCGACGTCAACCGCCTGCCCCCGCAGGGACTCGATGCGAGACTGCGGCTCCGAGCAGATCCCGGCATAGGGTAGGCGCGAGGTAATGGAGTCGGCCGCCACGATGGTGCCCCGGTCGAGGTCGATCTCGTAGTGCACGTCGAAGCCGTGCACGTTGTCGTGCATGGAGTGGAACAGGTGAAGCCGGGGCCCGGTCACCACGAGACGGGCGACCTTCTTGCGGGTGAAGATGCCGAGCGCCCCGGGCGCGGGGCTGTAGAGCGCGGGCACCATGGGCGAGGAGACCGGCCGCGTGCCGAAGAGCGCGCGTCCGGCCGGACTGTAGGTGAAGCAGGAGTCCGGCAGGTCCACCCACCCGGCCATGTCGAGCGCCCAGCACGCTTGCGAATCGCCAGGCTTGAGCGCCGCGACGGCCGAGGCGGGCATCTTGGTCACCTGCCGGCTGAGCCGGGCCACCTCGATGCCCGCGTCCACGAGCAGCCCCGCACCCTCGCGCGGGCCGCAGAGCTCGGCCAGGCGCCTGGTGAAGCCGCCCACCATCCGCGTTCCGGCGAGGCCGGGGAAATCGGTGGCGATGCCGGGGTCGACCGCGCCCGACAGCACCCGCATGCTCGCCTCCCGTATTTCGTATCCCGGAGAGGGAGCGCAGACGGCGGTCACCTCGACGCACCGGTCCGGATCGGTCAGCCGCACGGTGTGGGTGAGCGCAGTGTCGTGGGTGTTGTCGACCCGGCCGTCCATCACCCGCTCGTAGCGGTCGCGGCCGGCGAGAAACGGCGAGCCAATCATCGGCCGAGGTACTTGGGGGGATCGGCGTCGAACTTCACCTTGCAGCCGACCGCGCAGAAGTAGTAGGTCTGCCCCTGATACTTCGACTGCGCGGCCGCGCTCTTCGGATCCACGTGCATCTGGCAGACCGGGTCCCTGGCCATCGTCATCGCTCCGTTCCCCACGCGCTCGGGCGGAATCGGCCGAGCCGCAGGCTATTGGTGACCACCGATACCGACGACAGGGCCATGGCGAGCCCGGCCAGGATCGGCGAAAGCTGGATGCCCCAGATCGGGTAGAGCATACCCGCGGCCACCGGCACCAGCACGAGGTTGTAGCCGAACGCCCACCCCAGGTTCTCCTTGACGATGCGCATCGTGCGGCGGGACAGCTCGATCGCCGCGACCACCCCCCGCAGGTCGTCGCGCATGAGGGTGACGTCGGCCGCCTCGATGGCCACGTCGGTGCCCGAGCTCATCGCGAGCCCGACGTCGGCCTGGGCGAGCGCGGGCGCGTCGTTGATCCCGTCGCCGACCATGGCCACCAGCCGGCCGTCGGCCTGCAGTCGCCTGATCTCGGTCGCCTTCTGCTCCGGAAGCACTTCCGCGTGCACCCGATCGATGCCGGCCTGGCGCGCGATGGCCGCAGCAGTGCTCCGCGCGTCGCCGCTCAGCATGATCACCTCCACCCCCATCCCGCGGAGCGCGGCCACCGCCGCGGGCGCCTCCGGCCGCAGCAAGTCGGCCACCGCGATCAGCCCGAGCGGCTCGCCCGCGACCGCGACGTAGACGACGCTCTGTCCTTCCTGAGCGAGCCGCCGGGCCGGCTCCGCCAGAGATCCCGGCTCGACCCCGCGATCCGTCATGAGGCGCTGATTGCCCAGCAGGACCCTGCCCTGCTCGACCAGCGCCTCCACGCCCTGCCCCGGCACGGCCCGGAACTCGCGCACCGGCGGCAGCGCGAGGCCACGGGACTTGGCCGCGGTCACGATCGCCTCGCCGAGGGGATGCTCCGAGCCCTGCTCGACCGCGGCGGCCAGGGCCAGCACCACGTCCGTCTCGATTCCGGGCGCCGGAACCACTTCGGTGACGACGGGCCGTCCCATCGTGAGCGTGCCGGTCTTGTCCAGGACCACGGTGTGCGTGCGGTGCAGCGTCTCGAGGACTTCCGCGCTCCGGATCAGCACCCCGAGCTCCGCGCCCCGGCCGGTCGCCACCATCACCGCGGTGGGCGTCGCCAGCCCGAGGGCGCACGGGCAGGCGATGACGAGCACGCCGACCGCGTTGGTGAGCGCGTGGAAGAAGAACGAACACGGACGCCACCCGGTCGGCGAGCCGCTGGATCGGCGCCTTCGAGCCCTGGGCGTCCTCGACCAGTCGCACGATCCGGGCCAGCACGGTGTCGCGTCCCACGCGGGTGGCCCGGAAGGTGAACGTCCCGGTGCGGTTGATGGAGCCGCCGACGACCGGGGCGCCGGGGCCTCTCTCGACCGGCAGGCTCTCGCCGGTCAGCATCGACTCGTCGACGCTGGAGGCGCCCTCGACGACCAAGCCGTCCACCGCGATCCGCTCGCCCGGGCGGACGCGCAGCAGGTCGCCGGGCACGATCTCGCCGATCGGCACGTCGCGCTCTCCTCCGGGCTCGGCCAGACGCGCGGTGCGGGGCTGGAGCGCGACGAGACGTCGGATCGCCTCCGAGGTGCCGCCGCGGGCGCGCGCCTCGAGCCAGCGCCCGAGCACCAGGAAGGTCATGAGCAGCGCGGAGGCCTCGAAGTAGGGCATCGCTCCCGCGGCCATGAACGCGTGCGGCCAGAGGGTCACCGCCACGCTGAAGAAGTAGGCCGCGTTGGTGCCGATCGACACGAGGGTGTTCATGCTCGTGGTGCGGTGTCGCAGCTCGCGCAGGAAGGCGACGTGGAATTGTCCTCCGACCCAGAACTGCACCGGCGTGGTCAGGAGCCACAGGAGGCGGGGGTCCCGGAGCCATGCCGGCGCCCACGGGAAGAGGTCGGTCATGCTGCCGAGCAGGACCGGCACCGCCAGCAGCGCCCCCACCACGAGCTTCACGCCCAGGCGCGCGATCTCGCGGGCCCGCTCCGCCTGCTCCCGCTCACGGCTCTCGGGGGTGACCGCGATCTCCTCGGGGATCGCATACCCGGCGGCGGCGACCGCGTCCCGGAGCTGGCCGAGCGCGGCAGGCTCCGGACCCAGCTCCACGCGCGCACGCTCGGTGGCCAGGTTGACGGTGGCGTCGGTCACCCCCGGCACGGACCGGAGCGCGCGCTCGACCTTGTCGACGCAGGCCGCGCAGTGCATGCCCTTGACCGGGAGATCGAGGCGGGGGGCATCGGACGTCTTCGGGCTCACCGAAGGCCTCCCTATCGCCCGGAGAACCGGGAGAAGACCTCGAGCAGCTCGTCGAGCTTCCGCTGGCGGTCCCGCGAGCTGCCGGAGCGCACCGCGTCCGCCACGCACGTCTCGAGGTGCTGGCCGAGCAGGAGCTTCTGGACCTGCTCGACCGCCCCCTGCACCGCGGTGAGCTGGAGCAGGATGTCCACGCAGTACTTGTCCTCCTCCACCATCCGCTGGATGCCCTGGACCTGGCCCTCGATGCGGCGCAGGCGACCGAGCGCCTTCCCCTTCGTCTGTTCGTCCATCATGGTGTCCTCGTTTCAGACCGCCTGTCGATGCTGGAGCATCCGGAGCACCGAGTAGCCGGCCAGAGCGGCCAGGAGATGTTTGAGGGTGTGCCCGCTGACCACGCGGGTCGCCGAGAAGATCCACGCGTCCGCGAGCTCGGGCACCTTCGCCAGCGCGTAGATGCCCGCGGCGGCCAGCAGCCCGGCGCTTCCGGCGTAGCGCGCGGGCAGCAGCCAGATCATGAGCGGAATGGCGACCAGCGGATAGAACTGCACGAGCGCATAAGGGCGCAGGTCGCCCGCATCCCGCTGCTCGGTCAGGGCCCAGTAGCCCACCGAGAGCGCCGCGAGGGCCACCAGCGGGCCCAGGAGGCGCAGGGCCGCGCGCACCCCGATGCGCTCGGCGATCACCGCGTCGAGGAGGCCCATGAGGGTGATGGCCAGGGGTAGCCGATCCCAGGCGAGGCGCGGGTTGCCGGGCGCCCAGTGGTAGTAGGCGGAGCCGAGCCCGGTCAGGAACAGGCCGGCGAAGAAGACCAGGTAGGGCCATCGCTCTCCGGGCGCCCGGAAGGCCGGGGCGGTTGCCCCGCGGTGGTTGAGGAAACCCAGTCCCAGGGCGCCGACTAGGACGAAGCCCGCGTTGGAGAGCACGTTCAGCGCGTTGGGGATGCCGAGCCAGCTCCGCGCGTCGGCCAGTCGATGGTAGGCGGGGTCCTGCGGGATCGGGGGGATCAGGAAGGCACCCGTCCCCGCCAGCACCGCCAGCCCGCCGATCAACCCGATCGCACCCGAACGCCCCATGTCGAGAGCATATACCCTACGGGGGTAGCCATCCAGCGGTCGGGGCGCGGCTTCCCGCGGGGCCGAGGAGAGCGAGGCGGTGGGCGGTCAGATCTCGGGAAAGAGGGACGGCTGCGTTCCCGCGGCCGCCGATCGGGCGCCCCGTCGCGCCCGGCCGGCCGGGCGCGGCGCGGCCACGCGCTTGGCCTTGCGCGGCTCGCGCTTGGGCTTCACCCAGCCCTTCTGGTGGGCGATCTTGTCGCCCTGCTTGATGACGGTCAGGTCCACGAGGCGCGCCATCGGGTGGGTCAGCAGGTGCAGGTACTTCTGCCAGTAGCGGGGCGAGTACGCCCAGGTCTTCATCTGGTCGATCGCGAGGGCCAGGGCCGAGCGATCTCCCTTGGTCGCGGCCGCCCGGAGCTGGGCGAGGATGGCGGCCCGGCTGATGCGCGACGGGCGGGTCACGGGGTCACTTGAACGTCAGCTCGTACTGCTCACGGTGGTAGGAGGAGACGCCCTGCACCACGACCTTGCGCCCGATCAGCGCCTGCAGGCGCTCGAGGCCGTCGCGCTGGGTCGATTCGAGGTGGTGAGCCATCTCGGGGTGGACCCGCACGACCACCTCGCGGGGTCCGCCCTCGTGGGCCCCCGCCTGGATCTTGCGGAAGATCTCGGCGGCGAGGGTGGCGTCCGACTTCACGACCCCGCTGCCCTTGCAGGTGGGGCAGGGCGCGCAGAAGAGGGACTGGAGGCTCTGGCGCACGCGCTTGCGCGTCATCTCCACCAGGCCCAGCTCCGAGATCTCCAGCACGTTGGTGCGCGCCTTGTCGTCCGCGAGCACCCGCTTCAGGGCCTTGAACACCTGGTCGCGATGCTCGAAGCGCTCCATGTCGATGAAGTCGATGATGATGATGCCGCCGAGGTCCCGGAGCCGGATCTGGCGGACCACCTCGGTCACCGCCTCCAGGTTGATCTTGAGGATGGTCTCCTCCAGATCGCGCTTGCCCACGTACTTGCCGGTGTTGACGTCGATCGCCACCAGGGCCTCGGTGTGGTCGATCACGATGTAGCCGCCCGACTTGAGCCACACCCGCCGGCGCAGGGCCTTGTCGATGTCCCGCTCGATGCCGGTGGCCTCGAAGATCGGCGCGTCCTTGTCCCACCGCTTGACCCGCGGGGCGAGCTGGGGCACCAGCGAGGTCGCGAAGTGCAGGCACTTCTCGTAGGCGGCCTCGCTGTCGACCAGGAACTCCTCCACCTCCGGCGAGAAGAGATCCCGCACCACCCGGAAGGTGACGTCCATCTCCTCGTGGAGCAGCGACGGGGCCTTGGCGGCCTCGAAGCGCGCCTGCACCTGGCTCCAAAGACGGCTCAGGAACTGGATGTCCGCCACCAGGTCCTCGTCGCCCTTGCCCTCCGCGACGGTTCGAACGATGAATCCGCCCGGCGGGGGGGGGAGGTCCTTGACGATGGCGCGGAGCCGGTCACGCTCCGCGTCGTCGTGGATGCGCCGCGACACGCCCACGTGCCGCGCCTGCGGCATGTAGACGATGTACCGGCCCGGGATCGAGACGAAGGACGTCACGCGCGCGCCCTTGGTGCCGAGCGGCTCCTTGGAGACCTGGACCAGGACCTCCTGGCCCTTGCGCAGCATCTCCTCGATCGGGCCGACCGCTTCCCGCCGGGGCTCCACCTCGGCCTCCGCGTCGCCCACGTCCACGGTGGCGGTCTCCTCCTCCGCGTCGGGCGCGTGCTCGGCCTGGCCCAGGTTCGCGGTGTAGTCGCCCGCGTACAGGAAGGCGTCCTTGGTGAGGCCGATGTCCACGAACGCGGCCTGCATCCCCGGCAGCACGTTGGTGACGACGCCCTTGTAGATGTTGCCGACGATGGAGCGCCGGTCCGCGCGCTCGACGTACAGCTCGGTGAGGAGATTTCCGTCCTGGACGGCGAGACGCGTTTCGGTCACACCGGCGTTGACGACGATGCGCTTTCCCACGGCCAACCTCGATCCGGGGTCTCGCGGGAGACCCGGCCGGCAGTTCTGCGGTTAATGGAACTGCCGCATTCGGATCGAGAGCAGAAGTCCCAGGCCCGTCAGCGAGACCACCATGGAGGATCCGCCGTAGCTCATCAGCGGCAGCGGTATCCCCACGATGGGGAGCAGGCCCGTCACCATCCCGATATTGATCAGGATCTGGGCCGCGAACACGGTCGTCACCCCGAGAGCCAGGATGCGCCCGCGCATCTCACGCGTGCCGGCCGCGATCTCGAACCCCCGCATTACCAGGAGCACGTAGGCCACGAGCAGCACGAGACAGCCAAGGAACCCCCACATCTCGGCGAACACGGCAAAAATGAAATCAGTATGCCGCTCCGGCAGAAAGGAGAGGCGGCTCTGCGTCGCGCCGCCCATCCCCTTCCCCAGGAGCTGGCCCGAACCGATGGCGATCTTCGCCTGAATGACATTGTAGGCCGTTCCGAGCGGATCGCGGAACGGATCGAGGTAGACGAGCAGCCGGTCCCGCTGGTAGGGCTTGAGCACGAACCAGGCGAGTGGCATCGCGGCCACCCCGGCGAGCGACAGCGCGCCCAGGACTTTCAGCCGGATCCCGATGCCCACCAGGATTGCGGCCAGCACCGGCACCAAGACCAGGGCGGTGCCCAGGTCCGGCTGGCGCACCACCAGCAGGAAGGGAACCCCCAGCAGCACGAAGATGCCGATGAGCATTCCCCGGGAGAACCGTTCGCCCCGGCCGGCGGTGAGCGCCCACGCCAGGGTGATGATGAAGATGAGCTTGAAGAGCTCCGAGGGCTGCACGGTGAAGGGGCCCAGGTGGATCCAGCGCCGGGCGCCCGAGACGGTGCGGCCCAGGACGAAGACCGAGGTGAGGAGGCCCAGGCCCAGCACGTAGAGGACCGGGGCGGACCGCACCAGGTTCCGGTAGTCCACGCTGGCCACCACGAGGAGGCCCAGCAGTCCGACGCCGACCCAGGAGACCTGGCGCCACACGAGCGACGAGATGCCTCGGCCGGGATTGAGACTCCACAGGCAGACGAGGCTGAGCCCGATGATGAACAGGGCGGCGCCCAGGAGCAGCCAGTCGACGTTTTGAAGCAGGCGCCGGTCGAGCCGGAGCATCAACCGGGCTCGGGAAGCGTCACCTGAGCGACCTTCTGGAGGAAGATGGCCTCGTAGATCTTGCGGGCGATGGGCGCCGCCACGTCACCGCCGTGGCCACCCCGCTCGACGAACACCACTACCACCGCCTGCGCGTCGTCCGCGGGCGCGAAGGACGCGAACCAGGCGTGATCCTGCCCCTTCGCGGAGTCGCTCTTGGCGATGGTCTGGGCAGTGCCGGTCTTGCCCGCGATGTCCAGGCCCGGGAGCCGGGCGGCCGCCCCGGTGCCCTCCTTGACCACCGCGGAGAGGGCGTTACGGAGGAACGCCCACACCACCGGCGAGAGCTCCACCCGCTCCGTCATCTTGCTGGTGGCGCTGTAGGCCAGGGTCCCGTCCGCCTTCGCCACCCGCTGCACGAGACGGGGCTTCCACAGGATACCCCCGTTGGCCACCGCTCCCATCATCCGGGCAACTTGGAGCGGGGTCACCAGCAGCTGGCCCTGCCCGATGGACATGTTCACGGTGTCGCCCGACTGCCACGGGCGCTTGTTCCGCGGGCGCGAGGCCGAGAACGGGACGAGCCCGAACCGCTCACCGCCCAGGTCGATGCCGGTCGGCGCGCCCAGGCCGAAGGCCTGGGCGTACCGGGCCATCGTGTCGCCGCCGACCTTGAGGCCGGCCTGGTAGAAGTAGACGTCGCACGACTGGGCGACGGCCGTGCGCAGGTCCACGTGGCCGTGCCCGCCCGCCTTCCAGTCCTTGAACGTCCAGTGCCCCAGGCTGAATTCCCCGTTGCAGTAGATCCGATCCATCGGGGCGAGCGAGCCCTCCTGGAGTCCGGCCGCGGCCACGATGATCTTGAACACCGAGCCGGGCGGATACTGCCCCTGCAGGGCGCGATTCAAGAGTGGGGTCATGGGATCCTTCACCAGACGCAGCCACTCGTCCCGATCGATGTTCCCGGTGAGGCGGTCGAGGGGGAAGGCGGGGCTCGAGGTCAGAGCCAGCACGTCGCCGTTGCGCGGATCCAGGACGACCACGGAGCCGGCCCTGCCCACCATCGCCTGCTCCGCCACTTCCTGGATCCGGCGATCGATGGTGGTGACGACCTGGGCTCCCGGGTCCGGCTCCTCGCGACGCATCACCTGCACCGGCCGCCCCATGGCGTCGACCTCGATCCGCTCGCCCCCGTCGCGACCGCGCAGGTACTCGTCCAGGAGCCGCTCCAGGCCCGACTGCCCGATCATGTCCCCGCGGCGATAGCGACCCTGCTTCATCTGCTCGTCGCTCACCTCGCGGACGTAGCCCAGCAGGTGGGCCGCGAACGTGCTGGTGGGGTACACGCGCTGGGGCTCGACCTCCACGATCACGCCGGGCAGCTCGAGCTTGCGCTCCTCCACCTTGGTGACGTCCTCGAGCGAGAGTCCCCGCCGCACCCGCACCGGACGGATCGAGTCGGCCGGGACGCGCTCCAGCGCCTCCAGGAGGTCGCCGACCGGCATCTTCAGGAGAACCGCCAGGCGCGCCACCACCGAGTTGCGATCCTCCATCTCCCGCGGGATCAGGGAGAGGGTGAAGGCGGGGCGGTTATCCACCAGGGCCAGGCCGTTGCGGTCGAAGAGAATGCCGCGGGGCGCCGCCACCGGGCGGACCCGGATGCGGTTCTTCTCCGACAGCTCTTGCATGCGCCCGCCTTCGAGCACCTGCAGGTACCAGAGCTGGCCGACCAGCCCGACGAACGCGACCGCGGTGACGACCGCGAGGGCGAGCACGCGCCGGCCCCAGGCTTCGCGGCGACTGGCCGGGGACGGGCTCAGCGCCACGTGCGCCTCCGTACCAGCTCGAAGCTCGCCTCGGCCAGGATGCAGAGAGTGCCGATCAGCCCGTTGTAGAGCGCCTGCGGCAGGATCACGTGGAGCATCAGGTCGCCGAAGGTCGCCGGATAGTGGAACATCTGCAGGAGCAGGAAGCGGCCCAATCCCTCGGCGATGCTCAGGAGCACAAGCCCCGGGACCTGCACGAGCGGGTTGCTGACCCAGAAGCGTCCCACCAGCAAGCCCATCCCGAAGCCGGCCAGGCCCTTGGTGAGGGCCTGCACGCCCACGAGCCCTCCGCCGGTCGCGTCCTGGAGCAGGCCCGCCACGAAGCCCGCCAGGCAGCCAGACTCCGGCCCGTGACGCAGGGCGATGAGCACGGTGAGAATGAGCGGGATGTCGGGGGTGATTCCGCCCACTCCCGCCACCGCGACCACCGTCGACTGCAGCACGCCTCCGCCGACGATGACGAGCAGCACGAGGAGGCGGAGCACGGGTCACCCCTCCGACGGGAAGAGCGTGGCCACGTCCTGGGTGGTCTGCCCGGTGACGAGCAGGACCTCCTCGACGCGGGAGAAGTCGACCGCAGGGGCGAGGACCGCGAAGTGAAAGAGCGCCGAGCCCTTGTCCTCGATCTTGATCACGCGGCCGACCGGGAGGCCCTTGGGGAAGAGCGTGCCAAGGCCCGAGGTGACCACGAGGTCGCCCGGCGCGACGCTCGCGCCGTCCCGCGCCATGAACTTGAAGCGGACGGTGCCGCCCGCGTCGCCCTCCACCAGGCCCGCGGTCCGGGTGCGCTGCACCACCGCGCCGACCGTCGACGCCGGATCGTTGAGGAGCTGGATCACCGCCGCGGCCCGGTGGACCTGCACCACCCGGCCGACCAGGCCGTCCGGGACGATGACCGGGGTCTGCTGGGCGATGCCATCGCCGCGCCCCCGGTTTACGGTCAGGGAGCGCACCCACCCCCCGGCCTCACGCCCGATGACCTCGCCGGCCACGGTGGCGAGCGGCAAGCGATCCCTCAGCACCAGCAGCCGGCGCAGGCGGGCATTCTCCTCGCGGGTCTCGCCGGCCTGCATGGCCTGGACGCGGAGATGCTCGTTCTCCTCGTGGAGGGTGGCGTTGTCGCGGCGGACCGACTTCCAGTCCACGTAGTTGGCCCAGAGGTTGAGGGCCCCGCGGTGGATGCGGACGAGGAGGCTCTGGACCGGGGTGACCGCGATCGTGACCAGCTCGCCGGCCCGTCCGGTTCCCCCCCCGCGCGTCTGCACCGTCAGGAGCAGGAGGGACACCAGCAGCACCGCGAGCAGGATCCCGTATCTGCCAACTCTCACCGCTCCGTCACCCTTACGGTCGATCAGCGCGAGGCCGGCCCGAGGCCGGCGTTCAGGCGGGGATCGCCACTTTCTTGAGAAGCTCGAGCTCGTCCAGGACCTTGCCGGTGCCGAGCGCCACGCAGGACAGGGGATCGTCTCCGACCGTGATCGGGAGATCGGTCTCCTGTCGCAGGAGCAAGTCCAGGCCGCGCAGCAGGGCGCCGCCGCCGGTCAGCACGATGCCCTTGTCGACGATGTCGGCGGCCAGCTCGGGCGGAGTCCGCTCCAGGCAGGTCCGAACCGTGTCCACGATCGCCATCACCGGCTCCCGCAGCGCTTCCCGGATCTCCTCGTCGGTCACCACGATGGTCTTCGGGATTCCGTCGATCAGGTCGCGGCCCTTCACTTCCATGGTCATGCGCTCGCCGCCCATCGGATAGGCCGAGCCCAGCTTGATCTTGATCTCCTCGGCGCGCCGCTCGCCGACGAGGAGATTGTAGTGCTTCTTGATGTACTGCACGATCGCTTCGTCCATCTCGTCGCCCGCGATGCGTACCGACTTGGAATAGACGATGCCCGAGAGCGAGATCACCGCGACCTCGGTGGTGCCGCCGCCCATGTCCACGATCATGTTCCCGCCCGGCTCCTGGATGGGCAGGCCGGCCCCGATCGCGGCGGCCATCGGCTCCTCGATCAGGTAGACCTCACGAGCGCCGGCTTGCATGGCCGAGTCGCGCACCGCACGCTTCTCCACCTGGGTGATGCCCGAGGGCACGCCGATGACGATTCGGGGATGCACGAGGGTGCGACGGCGGTGCACCTTGTTGATGAAGTAGTGGAGCATCTTCTCGGTCACGTCGAAGTCGGCGATGACGCCGTCCTTGAGCGGGCGGATGGCCGTGATGTTGCCCGGCGTGCGGCCGAGCATCGCCTTGGCCTCGTGCCCCACCGCCAGGACCGAGTGATCGGCCTGGTGGATGGCGACGATGGAGGGTTCGTTCATCACGATCCCTTCCCCGCGGACGTAGACGAGCGTGTTGGCGGTACCCAGGTCGATGGCCAGGTCGTTGGAGAACAGCCCGGCGAGGAGGCTAATCAGCATAAGGCACCCGTGTGAGATCGGTGGTTTGAGACGCGTAACGACGACTCTAGGATTTTCGAGAGGATGGACGTCACCGGCCCGCTCGGCCGAGGCGTCACGAGGCCCGCGGAGACGCTCGGGAAAACCGGCGGGATTCCGGTGGGTTAGGCACGCCCTCCCTCGCCTCGGCCGATCGTGGGCGCGATCCGGTCCTTATAGAGGCGCAGCGCGTCACGGATCACCTGCTCGGCCCGAGCGCGCCCCCGGATCTGCTCGACGTCGACCGCCTTGTTCTCGAGGACCTTGTAGTCGAGGAAGAAGCGCTGGATCTCCTTCAGGCGGTGGGGCGGAAGCTCGGCCGCCTCGCGATAGTGCGCGTACTCCGGGTCGTCGACGTGGACCGCGATCACCTTGTCGTCGCCGCCCTTCTCGTCGCTCATGGTGAGCACGCCGATCGCGCGGGCGCGCAGGATGCAGAGCGGGACCACCGGCTCCTGGCCGAGCACGAGCACGTCGAGCGGATCCCCGTCGTCGCAGTACGTCTGGGGCAGGAAGCCGTAGTTGGCCGGATAGTGCACCGCCGAGTGCAGCACGCGATCGAGCCAGAGGAGTCCGGTCTGCTTGTCGAGCTCGTACTTCACCTTGGAGCCCTTCGGAATCTCGATCACGCACTGGAAGTGCTGCTCGATGGAATCGCCCAGCTCCACGTCGTGCCACGGGTTCACGGGGAAAGTATAGCCGCACGCGGCGCTCGGCGCCCCCGCCACCTCTGGCCGCCACGAGGCAATTGTGTGACCATGGCGCCGGTGGACGACCTCGAGATCTGGTTCGACAAGGGGGTGACGGACGGTCTGCCCGTGATTCCTCCCGCGCGCGCGCGGGTGGAGCGGATGCTCGCGGCCAGCGCGCGCGCCCGCGACGACCTGGTGGGGGAGGTGGCGCCCAACTACGGCCGCGCCACCGTCGAGAAGATCGCGATCAACGCCGTCATGGCGGGCTGCCGGCCGGAGTACTTCCCGGTGGTGCTGGCCGCGGTCGAGGCGGCGTGCGACCCGTCGTTCAACCTGCACGGGGTGTCGACCTCGACCCATTTCTCGAGCCCCCTCATCGTCGTGCACGGTCCGATCCGCACGCGGATCGCTCTCAACTGCTCGTTCGGCGTGTTCGGGCCGGGCCATCGCGCGAACGCCACCATCGGGCGCGCCCTGCGTCTCGTGATGATCAACGTGGGAGGCGTCCGCCCCGGCGAGACCTCGATGTCCACCTTCGGCCACCCGGGCCGCTACACCTATTGCATCGGCGAGCACGAGGAGGTCAGTCCCTGGCCTCCCTATCACGCGGGCCGCGGGCTCACCGCCGCCGACAGCGCGGTGACCGTGTTCGCGGGCGAAGCCCCCCACGGCATCTCCGATCACGCCAGCCGGACCGCGCGCGCGCTGGCGGGCTCACTGGGCTGGTCGATGGCCTCGCTCTGGAACGCCAAGCACTTCCCCCTCTATTCCCACACCATGCTGGTGGTGGGGCCCGAGCACGCGCGCACCCTGGCCGACGACGGCTGGAGCAAGGAGGACCTCGTCCGGCACATCTTCGAGGCCGTGCGCGTGCCATACGGCCGCCTCAAGCCGGACGAGGACAACGGGGAGGGCACCAACCTGCGCTTCGTCAAGGGGACCGAGCCGGCCCCGGATCAGCCGATCCCCAAGTTCCCCTCCCCGGAGGAGCTGCACGTGGTGGTGGCGGGTGGCACCGCCGGGCGCTTCTCGATGGCCATCCCGGGCTGGCTCGGGACCAGGAACGGCTCCCGCCCGGTCACGGTGCCGATCCGGGATACTCCTTGACAGGGCGGGCCCTCTCCGTTATGTTTTCTGCTAGGTTGTAGGTTCATCCGGTAGTCGGAGTTCAGAGATTCGAGACCAACGCCGCGAGGACCTCAAGTCCGGGCGGCGTTTTTTGTTTGTCCTCCGATTCAGGAGGACGCCCCCGTCATGGTGACGGGGAATCACCGAGGCGCACGACGCCTCACGAAAGAGGACAGTAGATGGCTCAGGGCAACGTGAAGTGGTTCAACGACGCGAAGGGGTACGGGTTCATCTCTCAGGAGGATGGCGAGGACGTGTTCGTGCATTTCAGCGCCATTCAGGCCCAGGGGTTCAAGAGCCTGGCCGAGGGCGATCGAGTCGAGTTCGAGGTCACGCGGGGCCCGAAGGGGCTCCAGGCCGCGAACGTCCGCAAGGTCTAGCGTCGCACCGGCCGGGCCCCGGACGATCCGGGGCCCGGCCTCCTCTCTCCTACCCCCGTAGACCCCCGGTCCCGGTACCAGAAACGCCCTTGACAGCCGTTCCGGTCCTTTGCTAACCTGCGCGCGTTTTCGGGGACTCTGAAGTTCGGTTCCTTTCGTACGTGAAACGAAACTCGGTTCTAGGGAATGTGAGCGCCGTGAGGGCCTCGGCCCCTCATCGGCGCTTTTTTGTTGTTCCCCCCGATCCCGGGGGGAATCCCCAGCCATGGTGGCGCGGGGCTTAGCGGGCGGCCCATCCCCGCCCAAGGAGAGAGGGAACAGACGTATGGCACAAGGAACGGTCAAGTGGTTCAACGACGCAAAGGGGTACGGTTTCATCCAGGTCGAAGGCGGGGAAGACGTCTTCGTCCACTACAGCGCCATTCAGGCCCAGGGCTTCAAGAGCTTGGCCGAGGGCGACAAGGTCGAGTTCGAGGTGACGAAGGGGCCCAAGGGGCTTCAGGCTTCCAACGTTCGGAAGTCGGCGTAGGCGTCGCCGACCACTTGACGGCCCGCCGGTAGACCCGGCGGGCCGTTTTCTTTTTCAGGCGCGCCGGGGCAAAAAAATAGCCCCGACGGAGGCTGCGGCGGCGATCCTTCCGCCATGCCGCCCCGCTGGTGAAAGAGCGGGTCCGTCGGGGCCGGTGGTTCCTGGATCCTCCAGGGCCACCTGCAACTGCTACAACTGGGCCTTAGGAGGCGACCACCTCACAGATCACCGTAGGGGTACACATCGGCTGGATCACCTCCCTTTCTCGGCGCGGCCCACGCAAGGGCCCAGGACCCACTCACCTTGCCGCGGACGCCGACTCCCGCCGCAAGGCTCGGTCACGCTGCTCCCGGCGAAATTACCGGGAGGGACGCTCTGAGGAGCCTGTGTGAGCTCCGACCGATTTCGGCCCATCGTACATGAGCCCGAACGACCGGGAAAGCAATTTTCACTTCACGGTGATCCGCCCCGAGTTCTTCTCGATGACGCCCTTGCCGATGCCGTCCACCTTCTCCAGATCCTGGGCCTTCTTGAACGGACCGTGGGCTTGCCGGTAGTCGATGATCTTCTGCGCGCCCCCGGCGCCGACGCCCGACAGGTGCATCAGCTCGGTCTTGGTGGCCTCGTTGATGTTCACCTTGACGTCCTTGGCGTCCACCTTCACCCGGACCGGCTTCTCCTTGTCCTCCCCGAGCGCCACGCCGCCGCCGAGGCACCACAGCGTCACCGCGACCACGCCCATCCAGCACCACAGCGTCACCGCGACCACGCCCATCCAACGCTTCATCATGATGATCCTCCTGGATCGATGAGATGAGTTGCTGGGGCGATTGCACGCCGGAGGGCGCGAGCGGTCAATGCGGACAATTTCAGACGGCGCGGCGTATCTAGGAGTCGGCGGAGCGATCGAGCGTGTCGAGGTAGGTCTGCCACTCCCACGCGAGCAGCGACTGCTTCTTGTTGTTGCACTCCTTGCACGCGGCCACCATGTTGACGCGGATCGAGCGGCCGCCGCGCACGAGCGGCACGACGTGATCGAGGGTCAGGGCCTTCGCGCCCACGTCGCGCCGACAGTAGTGGCAGCGGCCGGACGCGATCCGCCGGCGCCACCACGGAGTCTGGCGCAGGGCTCGCGCGCGCGCCTTCTCGCGGCGAAGGGTGTCGTCGTCCACCTCCCGCACGTAGCGATCGTCGCTCACGATCCCTCCGCGGAGACCGCGGACAGGCGCACCGACAGGTCCTCCCACTCCTTCATGAGCCACGCCACGCGCTCTTCGGTGTCGCGCCGCGCCTGGGCGATGTCTCGCGCCCGGTCGCCGTCGCGATAGAGATCCGGATCCGCGAGCGCGAGCCCGATCTCCTGGAGGCGGGCCTCCATCTCGTGGATCTGGGCCTCGACGGTGCCGAGCCGCGCCTTGATGGCCTTGATCTCGCGGTCGAGGTTTTTGTGGCTCTTGCGGTCGGTGGCTTTGCTGTGCGTCGAGTCTTCCCTTTCCTTCTTTGAGCCTTTCATCTGCGGGGGCCCAGAAATGGCCCCCGCACTCCCCCCGGCCGCGGGCGAGATGAAGACGATGGTGCCGGTGAAGCCGGACAGGGCCGCCTCCAGGACCTCCTTGGACGCGAGGTCCAGGTGATTGGTCGGCTCGTCCATGCACAGGAGCGCGGCGGGCCGCGCGAGCATCTTGGCGAGCGCGAGCCGGGCCTTCTCGCCGCCGGAGAGCACCGCGACCTTCTTCTCCACCGTATCCCCGCTGAAGAGAAAGCTGCCCAGGATGGTCCGGAGGCGGGAGATCTGCGCCTCGGGGGCGGCCAGCTCGATCTCCTCGAGGACGGTCCGCGTGGGGTCGAGCAGGTCGAGCTGGTGCTGGGCGTAGTACTGCACCTCCACGTGACTGCCAAGCGCCCGCTCGCCCGCGTCGAAGGGCAGCGCCCCGGCCAGGACCTTGAGCAGCGTCGACTTCCCCGCCCCGTTGACTCCCACCAGGGCCACGCGATCGCCGCGCTCGACGAGGAAGTCCACGCCCGAGTAGACCACGTTGTCGCCGTACGCCTTGCGCACCCCGGCGAGCCGGGCCACCAGCCGGCCGGTGCGGGGCGGCTGCGGGAACGAGAAGTGGATGCGGCGCACCCCCGCCTCGGTCTCGATGCGGTCCATCCGATCGAGCATCTTGACCCGGCTCTGCACCTGCCGGGCCTTGCTGGCCTTGTAGCGGAACCGGTCGATGAAGCGCTCGATCTCGGCCACGCGCTTGGCCTGGTTGCGCGCCTGCGCCTCCCGCAGGGCCTGCCGGGCCTCGCGCTCCACCAGGAAGTGGTCGTAGTCACCGTGGTAGAGCGTGACCGAGCCCCCCGTCAGCTCCGCGATCGCGGTGACCATGCGGTTCAGAAAATAACGGTCGTGCGAGACGATGACCACGCTTCCCTCGTAGGCGGCGAGGAAGTTCTCGAGCCACTGCAGCGATTCGAGATCCAGGTGGTTGGTGGGCTCGTCGAGCAGCAGCAGATCGGGGCGCAGCAGCAGGAGCCGGGCCAGCGCCGCCCGCATGCGCCAGCCACCCGAGAACTCGGCGAGCGGCCGGTGCACCCCGTCCGTGGAGAACCCGAGCCCCCCCAGGATGATCTTGGCCGCGGCCTCGAGTCGGTAGCCCCCGAGAGCCTCGAACCGGTGCTGAATCTCTCCATAGGTCTCGGTCAACCCGGGATCGGCGCCGGGGCCCGCCATGCGGGCAGCGAGCGACTCGAGCTCGGCCTCGAGGCGCCAGACCTCGTCGAAGCCCGACAGCGCCTCCGCCAGCACGGTTCGGTCCTCCCCGGTGGTGACCTCCTGCGGGAGATAGCCGACAGTGACCCCGGTGTCACGATGCACCCGCCCCGCGTCGGTCTCCTCCACCAGGGCGAGGATGCGGCAGAGCGTGGTCTTCCCCGCCCCGTTCGGCCCGACCAGGCCGATCCGCTCGCCCCGCCCGATGCGCCACGTGCAGTCCTGGAGCAGCTGTTGACCGCCGTAGCTCTTGGAGACCGCGTCGAGAGCGATCATGGCTACCCCATCGTCTGGACGCGGTCGGGGGTGACCTTGTAGATGACGCGCACCTCACCAGGCTTCCGGTAGGGGTACTTGTCCTGCCCGAGGTACTTCTTGGCGAGCGAGTCGATGTGGGCGTCGGCCCCCGCCTCGGTGATCTCGGCCACGCGCCCGCGCACCTGGAGGTAGCGGTACGGGTTGTCCGGATCCAGGATCGCCAGGGCCACCGCCGGGTTGCGGCGCAGGTTCTGGTCCTTCACCCGGCCCTTCGCGGTGTTGAACCGGATGTGGGTGCCGTCGTAGTCCACCCAGACGGGGGTGACCTGGGGCGAGCCGTCCGTGCTCACCGTCGCCAGGTTGGCAAAGGCCTTCTTCTGCAGGATGTCCTTGTATCCCTCGGGAATGCTGGCCATGAGATTTCTCCTTTTCTCGTCGTTTGATCTCGTCGTCAGGGCGTCGTGTTCAGGCGGGCCCCGCGAGCCCGCTGTCGGTCAAGAACCGCGCCCGGGCCTCCGCCAGCCCACGGATCGCGAGCAGCAGCCGCACCAGACATTGCTGCACCAGCTGCCCGTCCTGGGCGGTCGGGTCCGCCATCCACTGGCGCGCCCACTCGCGCTTCTCGGCCTGGAAACCGAGCGTCGGCGACAATGCCTGAAGGCGCAGCAGCAGGTCATCGGCGGGGAGCCCGGAGGCCCGCAGCCGGGCCACGACCGCGCCCCGCACCGCCGCATTCCAGATCCCGGTCAGCGCCTCCAGCAAGGCCGCGTAGCACGTCCCGTCCGGTCGCTCCTTGAGATGCTCGAGAACCAGCCCGAGTAGCGGATGGGCCGCCGGCTCCCCCTGTTCGTCCGCCCCGACGAGCCCAGCCAGGAGCGGCTCCCTCGACAGATCGGGCATATTTTCCAGCAGGGTCACCAGCTCCGAGAGCGACACCGGAGGCAGGCCGGCCAGTCGCTCCAGGAGGGGGAGATCGGAGCCGCCCGGTGTGGTCATTGGGCTGCCCCAGGGCTCAGGCGCCGGGCCGGGTGACGCGGTCCCGCGGGATGGCGAGGTCGCGCGCCCGCCCCGCGGGGACCAGGAGGGCGGAGAGCAGGGCGACCCCGGCAATCGCCAGCCCGACCACGAACACCCCGCCGACGGCATGGGCGAGCGCCGGCCGCATCTGACCGAGCAGGTCGCTCCCGAGGGTGGCGCGGGTGATCGGGTTGACCACGAGGTCCGGGTGGTCGGCGAGCCGCTGCAGGGGCTCCCGCAGGCCGTCGGGCGCGGTGGCCACCATTCCGGCCAGGGCCCGCTCGAGCCGGTGGGTCATCGCGGCACCCATGACCGCCACACCCACCGCTCCGCCGATGGTCCGGAAGAACGAGGTGAGCGAGGTCGCCGAGCCGAGCATGGTGCGTGGCACCGCGCTCTGTACCGCGATGAGCATCGGCACGAAGATCATGCCCATGCCCACGCCGGCCAGGGTCATGTCGCGCGCCGCGACACCCGCGGTGAGCGTCTCGTTCCAGCCAGACAGCAGCACGAAGGCCAGGACGAGGGCACCCATGCCGGTGAGCACCACGCGTCGGTAACCGATCCGCAAGGAGAGGCGCGCGGCCAGGATGGAGAACAGGACCCAGCCGAGCACGAACGGCATCAGCACCCATCCCGCCTCGGTGGCGGTCGCTCCGATCACCGCCTGGAGGTAGAGCGGCACGTACGCGATGGCGCCGAACATGGCCATGCCGGCGAGCAGGCCGGTGACCGCCGCCGAGCGCACGATCGGGTTGCCGAACAGGCCGAGCGGGATGACCGGCTCCGAGGCGCGGCGCTCGACCAGGACGAACACCACGAGCAGCACCCCGGACAGGCCGAGCAATCCGGCCCCCGAGGAATGGATCCAGGACTCTCCCGCCCCCGCGTTGACCAGTCCCACCAGGAACGCCGAGATCGCGGCCACGAAGACCGCCATCCCGAGCACGTCGAAGGTCCCGCGCGGCCGGGCCGGCGCCTCGTCGCGCAGGCCCGCGGTGATCGCGGCCGCGGCCAGGAGCCCGAACGGCAGGTTGATGTAGAACACCCAGCGCCAGGACACCCGATCGGTCAGGAGCCCGCCCACCAGCGGCCCGACCAGCGAGGCCGCCCCCCAGACGCTCGAGAAGTACCCTTGCATCTTCGCCCGACGCTCCATGCCGTAGAGATCGCCGACGATGGTCATCCCGATGGTGATGAGCGACCCGGCGCCGAGACCCTGCAGCGCCCGGAAGGCGATGAGCTGCTCCATGCTCTGTGAGAAGCCGGCCAGCGCGGAGCCGAGCAGGAAGATGAAGAGCCCCCCCAGATAGGCGGGCCGCCGTCCGAGATCGTCGGCGAGACGTCCCCAGATCGGCATCGACACCGTCGAGGTCAGCAGGAAGGCGGAGAAGGTCCACGAGTAGATCCGGATCCCGCCGAGGCTCGCGATCACGGTCGGCATCGCGGTGGCGACCACCGTCGATTCCATCGCGGCGAGGAACATGGCGGCCATGACCCCGCCCAGCACGAGCCCGCGGCGGGCCCGGGACTCGATGGTGGCCATCAGTGGCCGCCGGTGCAGCCCGCGCAGCGGCACAGCGCCCGCAGGGTCGCGTACGGGTACAGGCTCTCGTGGCCGTCCAGCCAGCCGACCCGGAGCGCGTCCGGCAGCTTGGTGATCTCCTTGGGCCACGTCATCTCCTGCGTGAGCGCACCCTCCGCGGTCGTCTTCTCGGCCTGGTCGTCGAGGCGGAGGCGGTCGAACGGGTAGATGCTGCCGTGATCGTCGGCCCACGTCACCCCGATCGCGTAGCGACCGACCAGGTGGACGTTCTTGGGCTGGGCCGGATCCGGCTGCCCCATGATCGGCAGGAACTTGCCGAGCGGCGTCATGCGCCGCCTCCGGCCGCGGCGACGGACGCGAGGCGGCGCCCGGCCAGGAGGTAGTGGACCGCGAGATTCTGGTGCGAGCCCCACCGGGTGGCCCGCCGGCGGATCGCCGGCTCGTCCAGCGCGCGCCCGCGCCCGTAGAAATACTCGAAGGCCCGTCGCACCGCGAGATCGCCCGCCGGGCAGACGTCACCCCGCCCGAGACAACGGGCCAGGAACCACTCCGCGCTCCATCGCCCGAACCCACGCACCGCCGTCAAGCGCTCGATCACCTCGTCGTTGGACCGCGACCCCAACCCGTCCAGGTCGAGCTCACCCGCCACGACCTGCCGGGCCAGCCCTACCACGTACTCCGCCTTCCGGGTCGTGAGCTGCATCCGCCGCAGCTCGGCGACGCCCGCCCGGGCCAGTGCCGCCGGCTCCGGGAACGCATGGACCGCCTCTCCTCCCACCAGCAATGCCTCGCCGAAGCGTCGGACCAGGCGCGCCCGCACCGTGAACGCGAAGCTCAGGTTGACCTGCTGCGCGCACACCGAGCTCACCAGCATCTCGAACGGGCTGGGCGACAGCGTCGGCCTGAGCCCGTGGAGCCGGGTGGCCAGGCCGCCCAGCACCGGGTCCCCCACCGCCGCGTCGCGGAACGAGGCCAGATCCAGGTCCAGTCCGCACACGTGCCGTACTTCCGCGACCGCTCCATCGACGACCGCGGCGCGACGGGCCCCCGGAACCGAGACGGTCAGCCGCGCGTGATCGGGGCTTCCGCTCCAGCGCAGCTCGTACCCGCGCCAGCGACCGCCCCACTTGAAGGCACGCCGGAACACGCCATCGGACAGCCGGTTGACCGGATCCTCGCCCCAGAGGTGAAACCGCGACAAGGTCGCGGCCACGTCCACCGGCCCCGGGGCCACGAAGCTCACGTCCATAGACAACGCGGCCAAGTGTAGCAGAGGCGTCCGGGGAGCGGGGCACGGACCACGCGCGGGAGCCGGCCCGCCCACCGGCCGCTCCGCTCAGTGGCGGATGTCGAAGTAGACGGGTCCGGGAGGGAGCGGGCCGGCGCCGTTGAGGCGCTTGACGCAGAAGTTGAACTCGACAATGTCGCTGGCGTACGGCTCGAGCAGGGCCCGGGCGGTGGTGTCGTGCGGAATCGGGAGAAGCAGATGGTCGAGATCCATCCCGCCCAGGGTGGCCGCGATGGCCGAGAACGCGCGGAATCCCCCCTCGCCCTTCAAGGTGACGTCGTAGGCCTTGACCGCGCGGATCCGGTCCGGGTCGAGACCGCGCCGGGTCCGGTCGTCCCACAGAGACAACCACGCGCTGCCCCCCGGCCCGAAGGCGGTGAGGCTCCCCATGTACGGTCCTTTGGGGTATGGCCGGAAGAGATCGGAGACGAGGTAGCGCGGGACGAAATGGTGCAGGGATACCTCCCCGAAGCGCCAGGCCGCGTGGGCGGGGTCGCCGAGGGCGTCGACCTTCCGGATCTTGACTTCCGGATCAGCCGCGAACCGGGTCAGGTCGAGCACCAGGTAGTCGAAGCGCGCGACCGGCTCCCAGCCGAGGGAGGTCACCATCGCCATCGATGGCACGTTGTTGACGCCGATCAGGCCGGTGATGTACGGCGCGGCCTGTCGCTCGATCCAGTCGGCACCCGCCCTCATCATCAGGGAGCCCACCCCACGCGTGCGCAGGCCGGACGCGACCCGCGTGTTGAAGCTGTAGCCGGCCACGCACGGTCGGCCGGCCACCCGCACCGCGGTGAGCGCGACGCAGTTGACGCCGATGATCCGCCCGTCCTGCTCGGCCACGAAGGTCCGACAGCGCGTGTAGGCGGCGGTACGGGCGAAGAAGTTCCGGCGGGCCTGGATCAGTGCGGCGCCGGCATCGGGCGCCGCGCCGTCCAGTGACTGCAGAGCGTCACTGTCGGCCGGGAGGGCGTCTCGGAGCGAAACATCCGCGGTCCGGAGGGCCGGTGTGCTCATGAGCGTCGCCCAAGAATACTCGCCTTTCAGCCGTCTGCAACTCTTGCATGTGAAGGGGTCTGTGTGGTGCAGCTTGCCTATCGGAGGTGGAACGGGACATCGACGACGACGACGCCTTTTCGGAACAGCAGCGCGCCCTTGATGAGCAGGGCGGTCTGGTTGTGGAGCAGGTGCTGCCACCAGCGGGCGGGGACGAACTCGGGGATGACGATGGTGACCACGTGGTTCTCGCCCACCGCGAGGAGATGGTTGACGTAGGCGAGGAACGGGGTGAGCAGCGACCGGTACGGCGAGGTCAGCACCACCAGCGGGACCCCCAGCCCGAACTTGCCCCACTTCTCCTCGAGCTTCTGGGTCCGATCCGGGTCGAGCTCGACGTACACCGCCTTCGCCGACGTGGAGAGGGTCTGCGCGTACCGCAGCGCCGCCGCCACGCCCCGGTGGAGGTCGCCGACCAGGACGAGCACCGAGTGCTCGATCGACGGTGGGCCCCCGTAGTTGTCGAGGGAGAGCTGCCGGGCCACGTCGGCGTAGTGGCGCCGGATCATCATGAAGAGCGCAACCAAGAGGGGGATGAGCAGCACCACCATCCACGCGCCGTGGCTGAACTTGGTGCCCGCGATCACGAGCATCACGAGCCCGGTGGTGGCCGCCCCGATCGCGTTGAGCACCCAGCGCCACCACCAGCCCGGCTCGCGCCGGGAGAGCCAGCGCCGCACCATGCTGGCCTGCGACAGGGTGAAGGAGACGAAGACGCCGACCGCGTAGAGCGGGATGAGGGCGTGGGTGGCGCCGCCGAAGAGGAGGATCAGGAGCGCGGCCAGGCCGCCCAGGATCAGGATGCCGTTCGAGAAGACGAGCCGGTCCCCGCGGGTCCCGAACTGGCGGGGGATGAAGCCGTCGCGGGCGAGGAAGTACGCGAGCCGGGGAAAGTCGGCGAACGCGGTGTTCGCCGCGAAGACCAGGATCAGCATGGTCACGACCTGGATCTCGTAGTAAAGGAGCCCGCCCCCGAAGATCAGGCGGGCGAGCTGAGAGACGACGGTCTCCTCCGCGCGGGGCAGCACCTGGTAGTGGCGGGCGAGGAAGGTGATGCCCATGAACAGCGTGACCAGGATGATGCCGAGCCAGGCGAGCACGATGCGCGCGTTGCGCGCTTCCGGCGGATGGAACGCGGGCACCCCGTCGGACACCGCCTCCACGCCGGTCAGCGCCGCGCAGCCGGACGCGAAGGCGCGGAGCACGAGGAAGATCGTGAGGTCCTGGCTCATCGCGGTGGGAGTCGCGGCGGGCGGGGGGACGCCCTCCCACCCGAACAGCCAGCGCACGAAGCCGTAGGCGAGCATGCTCGCGAAGCTCACAACGAACAGGTACGTCGGCACCGCGAAGAGGCTGCCCGACTCGCGCAGGCCGCGCAGGTTGACCGTCGCGATCCCCGCGATGAAGAGCACGCCGATGAGAATGCGGTAGTCGTAGAGGGCGGGGAACGCGGAGGTGATCGCGGCCACTCCGGCCGCGACGCTCACCGCCACCGTGAGCACGTAGTCGATGAGCAGGGCCCCCGCCGCCACCAGGGCGGGCACCGTGCCCAGGTTGTCCCGGGTGACGATGTACGCTCCGCCCCCCAGCGGGTAGGCGAGGATCGTCTGGCGATACGAGCTCACCACCACCGCGATGAGGAGGGCGATCGCGATCCCGATCGGGATCGAGAAGCTGAGCGCGGCGGTGCCGGCGAGCACCAGGACCAGCAGGATCTCCTCGGTGGCGTACGCCACCGAGGACAGGGCGTCGGAAGAGAAGACCGCGAGGGCAGACGTCCGGGACAGCCGCTCGTGCCGGGCCTGGGCCGTGGCCAGCGGCGACCCGACGAACAGCTTCTTGACCGTGCTGATCTTCACCCGGGCAGCCTCTGGATCATCAACGCTAGAGGTGGCGGCGCCCGGGTGTCAAGCATCCGCCGGCCTCCGAGGTGGCGCGCGCTACCGAGACGGGCCGGAATCCTTCGGGCGCTCGGCGCCCTCCTTGGGCTCGGCGGCCGCGTCCGGGGTTTCCACGCCCTTCTTGAACTCGCGGATCGCCTGCCCAAGCGACCGGCCCAGGTCGGGAATCTTCGATCCACCGAACAGCACCAGCGCGATGAGCAGGATCAGCATCAGCTCCTGAGCACCCAGTCCGAACATGTGCATCCTCCTCGAATCGAGAGTCCACCACCGTGCGGCCGGCTCGCCGGCCGCGTGCACTGCGTGGGGAGGAGGCTATGGACAGGGGGGAGCCCGGAAGCGAGCGGACGCGGCGACGAGGTAGGGCCGCGCACGCGGCCGCCACCCTACGACCGCCGCGAGCACGATCAGCGCCGGCATCCAGCCGCGCGCGGGCTCGACCAGGGCCGACATCTGCTCGGAGAGCAGGAGCGGCAGGAAGTCGCCGTCGTCGTCGTCGAAGTAGCTCGGGGCCCACGCGAAGTCGGCCGACTGGACTGCGGCCACCGTGACCAGCCCCACGTGGAACAGCACCAGCACCGCCACCAGGGTGCGAGCTCCGAGCATGGCGCCGAGCCTACGGCCGCGGGGTCCGCGTGTCAAATTCGGCGTCGAACCGTCGGGGCCGGTGCGATGCTGGGGGCAAGGAGCCGGTGGCCGACATGAACATCCTGGTACCCGACATCAGCATCGCGGAGAAGCTGCTCCGCTCGGTGGTGGTGTATACGTTCCTCCTCGTCGCCTTCCGCCTGTGCGGCAAGCGGCAGCTCGGCCAGCTGAGCGCCTTCGACCTGGTGGTGCTCCTCATCATCAGCAACGTGGTGCAGAACGCGGTGATCGGCAACGACAACTCCCTCGGGGGCGGGCTCATCGGCGCCACCACCATCCTCCTCCTCAATCTGGGGGTCGCGTACGTGACCTTCCGCTTCAAGCGGGCCGACCGCTTGATCGAGCACTCCCCGACGGTGCTCGTCCGGCACGGCCGCATCCTGCGCGACAACCTGCGTCGCGAGCGCCTGGGCCCGCGGGATCTCCGGGCCGCCCTCCGGCACCACGGGGTGATCTCGATCCGGGACATCCGCTACGCCTTCCTCGAGGAGGACGGACACGTGAGCGTCATCACCGGGCGTTCGCACGGCGGGTGAGCCGCCGCCGCCCTTCCGCTTCGTGAGCGATCTCCACCAGTTCGTCGGGCACTGGGGCTATGCCGCCATCTTCGTGGTCGTCGTGCTCGGCAACGTCGGGCTCCCGGTGCCCGAGGAGACCATCCTGGCCCTCGCCGGCTACCTGGTCTGGCGGGGCAAGCTCCGCCTCTCCCTCGTGCTGGTGGTCGGTATCGTGAGCGCGGTGGTCGGCGACAACATCGGCTACTGGCTCGGCCGCCGGTACGGCCAGACCGCGCTGCCCCGTTACGCCCGCTGGGTGCTCGGCCATCCCGAGCGGCTCGAGACCATGAAGGCGTTCGTGGCCCGCCGGGGACCCCTGGCCGTGTTCGTGGCCCGCTTCGTTCCGGGGGTGCGTTTCACCGCGGGGCCGCTCGCGGGGGCCCTCGGCCTGCGGTTTTCGTCGTTCCTGCTCGCCAACGTGGCGGGGGCGGTGCTCTACGTGCCGGTGGTCGTGGGAGCGGGGCTGGCGGTGGGCTACGGCTTCGGCGCCTACGTGGAGCGGATGCGCTACGTGGTCGGCGAGGTGGAGCGCACCGTCCTGCTCCTGGTCCTGGTGGGCATCCTGGCCCTGGTCGCGCTCCGCATCGCGCAGGCCGTCCGGCGGCGCAAGACACCCTGAGCCCGCGGCGACCGGGCGCGGAGAGCGCCCGGTCACCGCGGAGACGGGATCGATCAGTGGCTCTTCGCCTCCCCGAAGCCGTCCGAGCCCTTGAGGCGCTCGTCGGTGCCCGGGATGTACCGGCGCTCCAGCTCCTGGAAGTGCGACACCCGGGCCATCACGTGATGGCTCTCGGTGGGGTGACCCACCTTCTGCCGCTCGAGGGTCCACTGGGCCTGCTCCTCGTTCTTCACCAGCTCCTGCATGAAGTTCCACACCGAGTACATCGCGGCGTGGGCGCCGAAGAGGGTGATGAAGATGAAGCGGTAACCGAGCTCGCCGAGCTCGCGGAAGGTGAGCGGGTTCGGATCCTTGTGCCAGCGGAAGGACGACGAGTAGTTGAACGCGAGGGGCAGGTTCGGGTGCGACTGCTTCATCGCGCGGGCGAATTCGATGGCCGGCTCGCGCTCCGAGTTCGACAGCTCGGCCCACACCAGGTCGACCCCCGCGTCGGCGTAGGCGCGGCCACGCCAGATCGCCTCTTCCATGCTCCCGCCGACCGCGCCGTACGCGTCGGTGCGGGCGATGATCACGAAGTCGCGGTCGAGACGGTCTCGCTCCGCGATCGCGGCCCGGTACTTGCCGAGGGCCTCCTCGCGCGACACGATGGTCTTGCCCGCGATGTGGCCGCAGCGCTTCGGGAAGCGCTGATCCTCCAGGTGGACGCCCGCGACGCCGGTCTTGACGAACTCCTGCACCGTCCGCATGGTCGAGAGCGCGTTGCCGTAGCCGTCGTCCGCGTCGGCGATGATCGGCAGGTTCACCGCGCTCGCCACCATCGAGGCGGCCTTGGTCACCTCGGTCATGGTGAGGAGGCCCATGTCGGGCCAGCCGTTGAGCATGGCCAGCGAGTAGCCGCTCAGGTAGATCGACTTCATCCCGGCCTGCTCCGCGATCTGCGCGTCGAGCGGCGAGTAGATACCACCGGTGAAGAGATAGGGCTCCTCGTCGAGGAGCCGGCGGAACGTTCTGCCCTTGGATTCCATGGTGAGCCTCCTTCTAGGCGGCGAGCGCGGGCGCCGGCGCGACGGCGCGCCCGCGGCAATGGGTGTCGGGGTCGACCTGGATCGGGCCGCGACGGCAGACGGGCATGGCCGCGGTCTTCCTCGAGAAGCTCACACCTGCCCGCCCGCCCGCTGCGAGGCGGCCACCGGCCACGCCCACGGCAGCTCCAGGAGGGAGCCGGCGCAGCTCGAGCAGTAGGTCGTGGACTCCAGCTGGTAGGAGCACGCCGGACAGCAGGCCGCCCCGCACTCGATACAGCCCAGATGATTGAAGGCGAACTGGATCTCGGTCCCGCAGCGGCAGCGACCCCCCATAGAGCTCCTCCTTGAGCGAGAGATGTCTCAGGGAGAAACAAGAAGCGTTCCAGCTAAAGGTATTGTTTTGAAAGGCTATGTGCAGTTAGTTGCCGTATCAGGTGTGACAGCGGTGTCTCAACGTCGGGCAGGACAGACTTGCGTACAGAGGCCAAACCCGAGGATAGATATGAGCTATTGCCCGACAGGATACATGAGTCGATAGAGACTCATATATGAGTCGCCTGAGACTCTATGGCTCTACCTTGAACTTCTTGGTATTTATTGAATACTTGGACAGGAGCCGGTGGAAGTTTCTGCGGGTGATGCCGGCTTTCTGGGCGGCCACCGAGATGTTCCCACGCGCCTCGGACAGGAAGCGGGCCACGGCCTCTTTCTCGAACATCGAGACTACCCGCTCCTTGGCCTGGACGAACCCCTCCTGGGTGGTGACCTGGATGGGGCTGGCGTCCCGCAGGTAGAGAGGCAGGTGGGCCACCTCCACCTGCTGATTCGACGACAGCACCACGGCGCGCTCGATGATGTTCTCGAGCTCGCGCAGATTCCCGGGCCAGGCGTAGCTCCGCAGGAGGTCGAGGGCGTCCTGCGAGAAGCGGTCGACCTTCTTGTTCACCTTCGCCTCGGCCTTGCGGAGGAAGTGATAGGCCAGCACCGGGATGTCCTCGCTCCGCTCCCGCAGAGGCGGCAGGACCACCGTGAAGGCGTTGAAGCGGTAGAAGAGGTCCTCCCGGAACTCGGAGGTGGCGAGCGCCTTCTCGAGGTCGCGGTTGGTGGCCGCGATGACCCGGACTCGCACCTTGCGGGTCACCACGTCGCCGACCGGCTTCACCTCGCCGGCCTGCAGGACCCGGAGCAGCTTGCCCTGCATCTCGGGCGGCATGTCGCCGACCTCATCGAGGAAGATGGTCGCCCCGTCCGCCTTCTCGAAGAGGCCGACCTTGTCCGCCACCGCCCCGGTGAACGACCCGCGCTTGTGCCCGAAGAGCTCGGACTCCATCAGGGTCGGCGTCAGGGCGGTGCAGTTGACGGTGACCAGGGGCTTGTCCCGCAGGTTCGAGTAGCGATGGATCGCGCGCGCCACCAGCTCCTTGCCGGTGCCGGACTCTCCGCGAATGAGCACCGTGGTCGGGGTCTGGGCCACCCGGACGATCTGCTCGGCGAGCTCCCGCATCTTCGGGTTCTGCCCGATGATGAAATCGCCGTCCGACTTCGCCTGCAGCTCCCGGAGCATGAGCGAGTAGCGGTCTTCCAGCTCCTCGGTCCGCTTGCGCTCGGCCAGCAGATCCCACATGAACTTGGCGCTCGCCCCGCCCATGACCTCGGTGCTCGCCGGCTTCAACCGCTGGATCGCGGCCTGCACGTCCGGGTTGCCGGTCACGTCGATGATCAGGTCGAGGTGGGGATCCGCGATGAGCTCGCGAAGGTCGGTGCTCACCTGGATGTTGAGGCGACGGGCCAGCTCGAGACCGGGCGCCCACGGGTTCACGTCGACGACCCCCACGATGGTCACGGTGGGATCGCCGCTGAACATCTCGAGCAAGGCGCGGCCACCCTTGCCCGCCCCGACGATGACGACCTTGGTCACCTTCCCGGAGGCGCGACTAGAAGGGCTGGGCCTCGCGCTTGGCGAGGCGCTCGAAGGAGGCGTACTCGGGGATGAAGGTCACCTGCACCTTCCCGGTGGGGCCATTGCGCTGCTTGCCGATGACCACGTCCGCGACCCGATCCCCGTCCTCCGACTGCAGCCCGTACCGCTCGGGGCGATAGAGGAAGAGGATCACGTCGGCGTCCTGCTCGAGCGCGCCCGACTCCCGCAGGTCCGAGAGCTGGGGCTCCTTGCGCTCGCGGGTCTCCACTGCGCGGGAGAGCTGGGAGAGCGCCACCACCGGCACGTGCAGCTCCTTGGCCAGCGCCTTCAGGGAGCGCGAGATCTCGGAGATCTCCTGCTGCCGGTTCTCCTGCTGGTGGCGCCCACGCATGAGCTGGAGGTAATCGATCACGATCAGGTCGAGCCCGTGCTCCGCCTTCATGCGCCGGGCCTTGGCCCGCGCCTCCAGCACGGTGAGGGCGGGCGAATCGTCGATGTAGATGGGCGCCTCCGCCAGTCGGCCCGCCGCATTGGTGAGACGGGTCCAGTCGCGCGGGTCGAGGTAACCGGTGCGCACCTTGTGCGAGTCCACCTTGGCCTCGGAGCAGAGCAGCCGCTGCACGAGCTGCTCCTTGGACATCTCGAGGCTCAGCACCAGCACCCGCTTGTGGTCCTCCACCCCGGCGTACTTGGCGACGTTCAGCGCGAAGGCGGTCTTGCCCATGGAGGGGCGCCCCGCGATGATGATGAAGTCGCTCGGCTGGAAGCCCGACGTCATCCGGTCGAGATCGTCGAAGCCGGTGGCGAGCCCGGTGATGTGCTCCTTGCGGTCGTAGAGCTTCTCGATGTGCTCGAAGGTATCCTTCAGGATGGCCCGCACCGGGAAGGCCGCCCCCTGCATCCGCCGCTCGGAGACCTGGAAGATCAGCCGCTCCGCGTCGTCGAGCAGCTTGTCCACGTCGTCCCGGGCCTCGTAGCTCTGCCCGATGATGTCGGTGGCGATGCGGATCAGGTCGCGCAGGAGGGCCTTCTCCCGGACGATGGCCCCGTAGGAGAGGAGGTGGGCCGCGGTGGTCGCCTCCTCCACCAGGCTCGCGAGGGCGGCGGCTCCCCCGACCTCCTCCAGCTCCGCGCGCCGCTTCAGCTCCTCCGAGACGGTGAGGAGGTCCACCGGATCGTTGCGCTCGAAGAGCGCGAGGGTGGCATCGAAGATCTTGCGGTGCCCTTCCTTGTAGAAGTCGGCCGGCTTGAGCAGCTCGATGGCCTTGGGCAGGCTCTCGCGCTCCAGCAGGATCGCCCCCAGGACGGCCCGCTCCGCCTCCAGGCTGTGGGGAGGGATCTTGGAGGTGAGCAGGTCGGTGAGCGTGGCCACGGCTACTCCCGGCTGACGGACACCTTCAACTGGGCGGTGACGTCGGCGTGCAGGCGAACCGGCACCGAGAACTCGCCGAGGCTCTTGATGGGCTCGTCCAGCCCGATGCGACGTCGCTCGAGCTCGATCCCGTGCTGGGCCAGGAAGGCGGCCAGGTCGGCGCGGCCCACCGAGCCGAAGAGGCGCCCCTCGTCGGAGGCCTGTCGGCGCTGGGCGAAGTGCAACGCGCCGATCGCCTGGGCCTGGCTCTGGGCGTCCGACCTGAGCTTGGCGGCCTGCGCGTCCTGGCTGGCCTTGATCTGGGCCAGGTTCTTCATGTTCGCCGGCGTGGCGTGCAGGGCCAGCTTCTGGGGCAGCAGGAAGTTGCGCGCGTAGCCGTCCGAGACGTCGTGCACCTCGCCGCGGCGTCCCAGGGTGGGGATGTCGTCCATCAGGATGATCTTCATGGCCGGCTCCTCGCTCGCCCGCTCACTCTGACGTCTGGGCCAGCAGGGCAACCGTGCGCGCCCGACGGACCGCGCGCGTGAGCTGGCGCTGGTGCCGGGCGCAGCTCCCGGAAATGCGGCGGGGGGTGATCTTGCCGCGCTCCGAGACGAAGTTCCGGAGCCGGCGGATATCCTTGTGGTCGATCAGGCCCACTCGATCGACACAGAATTTACAAACCTTGCGGCGCCCGAACCGGCGCCGCTTTACGGGCTTCGAAGCTGGCGGAATAGCTTGTTCCTCCTCTTGGAACCGACCGTGCTAGAACGGCACCTCGTCGTCGCCGCCCTCGCTGCCGGCCTCGACCGGCTCGGGGACTCCGGGTGTCGCGGCGGCGGCGGACTTGCTTCGTCCCATGAACTGCACCCGCTCGGCGACGACCTCGACGACGCTGCGCTTCTGACCGTCCTTCGTTTCCCAGTCCCGCGTCTGCAGCCGGCCCTCGACCATCACCGGGCTTCCCTTGTCGAGGTACTCGCCGCAGCTCTCCGCCTGCTTGCCCCACACCACGCAGGTGAGGAAGCAGGTCTCCTCCCGCTTCTCCCCGCCCTGGGTCGTGTAGTTGCGGTTGACGGCCAGCCGGAGATCGGCCACCGCGGTGCCGCTGGGCGTGTACCGGAGCTCCGGGGTGCGGGTGAGGTTTCCGATCAGGAACACTCGATTGAGACTCGCCATCAGACGACCTCCTCCACCGCCGGGGTCTGCGGCTTCGGGGCGGACCGGATCCGCTTTGGAGCGGGAATGCGGGTCGTGAAGTGCCGGAGGACCTGCTCGTTGAGCGTCAGTTGCCGCTCGTACTCCTTGACGACGGCCGGCTCGGCCTTGCACTCGATGACCGCGTAGGTCCCCTCTCGCTGCTTCCGGATCTCATAGGCCAGCCGGCGCTTGCCCCAGCTCTCGGCCTTCGTGACCTCGCCTCCGAGCGACTTGAGCGTGTCCTGCAGCTTGGTCAGCAGGGCGGTCACGTCCTCTTCGGTAGGTCGTGGATCGATGATTACCAGGATTTCGTACGGGTACAGACGACTCACCTCCCCGGTTACTCAGCTGCCTCGTGATTGGAAGCGCTTTACGTTACCAGAGCCTGCCGCGAAAGACAACCTCGCGTCAAGAGTGGACAAAATAGCACGGCCCTTGCCGTCGCCGGCAAGGGCCGCCCGTTGCGACTGAAGCGGGTCTAGAAGTCCCCGTGAGGCATCGGCGGGGCCGCCGCCGGCTTCTCCTCGGGCAGGTCGGTGATCAGCGCCTCCGTCGTCAGCAGCAGCGAGGCCACCGACGCCGCGTTCT